>Ga0209343_10006443_pt1 | contig 14033 bp, 9 predicted proteins | sample RifCSPlowO2_02_FD_184026 | JGI IMG/M metagenome (GOLD analysis project Ga0209343, IMG submission 184026) | Groundwater microbial communities from Rifle, Colorado - Rifle CSP2_plank lowO2_0.2 (SPAdes) (version 2) | ecosystem: Environmental > Aquatic > Deep subsurface > Groundwater | place: Rifle... | reverse complement strand
CGCCGTACTTTCAGATCAAACACGACCTCAAGCGCTGGGGCATTGTCCCGTTTAGCAGCAATTACGCGCTCTATTAAGTTAGGTGGAATGCTTTTGAGCTAGGCTGAATCCGTTGACGCTCAGGGGGCGCCCATGACCACCACCCCATTGCACAAGCAAGTGTTAAGTCGTTATTCCAGTGTACAAGCTTGGCTGGAGCTCTTGGGTAATCTGGGGCGTGCGCCGGCCACCCTTGACGCCTATGGCCGTGCCCTTGCGCATTACTTATTGCATTGCGAAGGGAGTGGGCTGAAACCCGAATCCGCGACATTCGAACAAGTCACGCTCTACATCCGTGAGCTGCTACCTGGCGCAAAGAGCGCGGTGGCGAATTCAACCTTGCACCAGCGGCTTACTGCTATCCGGTTGTGGTACGACCACCTCGTTTTTCAGGGTCTTTGCGAGCACAACCCCGTGCCCCGCGGACAGCATGGTCGGCTGGCCCAAGTGCCTGGACATGGAGGGTTTGTCAGGGGCTTGCTCCCACGGCTGATTAAGTTGCCAGACATTCCCACCGATGAGCAGTGGCGACACTTTCTCAGTATTGCGGCCAGGTCGTCTATCCGTGATCGACTAATGCTGTCGTTGGCGTATTTCGGGGCTCTTCGCCGTGCCGAGTTGGTGGCCTTGCGTATTGAGGATTTAGACGTTGCACACCGACTGATCTCGGTGCGAGCGGAAACGACCAAAGGCAAACGCAGCCGCGTCGTGTGCTACAGCCCAGACATTGCACCTGTCTTGATAGAGCATCTACATGCTCTTCGCGGCGCTGGCTGGATGCGAGGTTCGTTGTTTCGATCAGCATCAGATCGTAATCGAGGCTCGCCACTGTCCCGTTGGGCGTGGAGTAAAACGGTTGAAGGGTGGGCCAAGGAAGCGAAACTATCGCACCTGAGCACTCATACCTTTCGCCACCTTCGGCTTACCCATCTGGCCCGTGCGGGCTGGAAGCTCCATGAACTGACCACGTATGCTGGACATCGAGACCCCAAAACCACTTTGATTTACCTGCACCTATCTGGCGCGGATTTAACCGCAAAGATGGCGCACTCCGTCGGCAGTCTCGATGCTCGGATGTTCTGTGAACTCTTTGGGTCTGAGGCATTGCTATGAGCACCCCCTCAGTCACCCCTTATGTTCCGTTCGACGCGAGCAAGTACGTACGTCAGAGCGATCTATCGAAAATCGAGCTGAGCATACTTTCGAATCGCTCTCACCGTTCAGACTGGGGCTACCTCCAATCAGAGATACCTGAGCTCATGAGGCCGCTAGCTGATATAGCGGCGCACAGCGGCGTTTCTCAGCGATTAGCCATTTCATCAGTGGCAGTCATTCTCTGGAATGTCAGCAAAACCGGTAAACCCTACTGGTGTTGGTCTGAGTCGCAGTGGTTGACCTTGCTCAGTAATCGAGCAGGATCACGACCATATCTCGCTTCCGTTGCTTACCATCTCGGCGATTTTCGAACCCCGCAGCGTATCGCCAAATTCCGGCAGCCGGCGATATATGCTTCTTTTATCTTCGGCCATGCCGTGTTCAGACATGAGCACGTTCGCTTGAGCCAAGCGTTGAGATCGCTGGGCTACGCTGCTCGCCATCTTGAGCAGTTCCTTTCCAACGTGCTGGGTGCCTTGATGCTGGAAAACGGCGATCCGCGGTTGGAGACATTCACCGAGGAACTGCTACTGAAGGGCCAACAGCATCGAAGCGAAGGTGTCGCGAGATCGGTCGGAAAGGTATCTCACGGCCTCGCTGCCATGGGGATTTTGGCGAAACCTTTACGCATGCGAGGCTATACCTGTTGGCGGGCGAAAAGCATCGAAGGCATCGATCCGACTTGGGCAATGTGGTGCCGTCGATGGCGAGACACTTCCACCTTGCGTCCACGCACACGTGAAAGCAATTACAGTTTTATCTTGAGGACCGGTGTCTGGCTAGCGCGCGAGCAATCAGGAATGGCGGCGCCTACCGATTGGAGCATGTCCACTTGCGCTGCATTTATTGCTGCCGTCGACCGGATGACGGTCGGTGAGTGGGCTTTGGAGTCAGCGAAGGGAACACAGCTAAAGGGGCTTGGTCAGCCTATCGCTGCCAACTCGAAGCGCGGCTTTCTACATGCCTTGCGACGATTTTTTACAGACTTTGAACTCTGGGGATGGGGTCGTTTGAAGTTCAGCCCCCGGCATCACCTCGCCACCCCGCGATCCGTGACATTCAACTCGGGTATCAACCCGCGGGTAATTGATGACTCGACCTGGCTCAAGCTGATTTGGGCGAGTCTAAATCTTGAGCGTAGTGATCTGCTTTCGGAGATTCACTATCCGCTGTCGATGGTTCAAGCCATTGCTGTAGTGTGGACGCACGCTGGTTTGCGCAGCAATGAAATCATGCGCTTGGATAAAAGATGCGCGCATCCTCAGACCAATGATGTGGTACACGAGGATGGGACCATCGTTCCAGCAAAAACTTTATGCTATCTCGATATTCCTGCCAGCAAGACGTTCAAAGCTTTCGTCAAACCTGTAGCGGTGGTCGTGAAGGAGCGCATTGACGCCTGGCTGGAGGACAGGCCTGCTAACCAGGCCGCTTTGCTGGATGAGCGAACCGGGGAAAAAGTTAGCTACCTATTTCAGTTTCGAGGCAAGCGCATAGGCTCCAGTGTCATTAATGGCACCATCATTCCAATGCTATGCGCCAAGGCGGGTGTGCCACTGGAGGACAGTCGCGGGCGAATCACCAGCCACCGGGGACGTGCCTCCGCAGTGACGGCGCTCGCCAGCGTCCCTCAGGGCATGTCGCTGATCGAGCTAATGCAGTGGTCGGGACATAGCTCGCCGAATTCGACTTTGCATTACATTCGAATTCGGCCTACCAAGCTGGCAGCATCCTTCGTTAAAGCCGATCAAATGGCCCATATGGTCTCCGTTTTGATCGATCATGACGTAATTGTTCGCCATTCAGATGCCCCCTACACCTTCTATGACTTGGGCGACTCGTATTGTTCAAATCCCTTCTGGAGCAGCTGCCCACATCGCATGGCCTGTGCGGGGTGTGACTTCAACTTGCCGAAAGCCAGCGCAAGGGCCCAAGCATTGGAAAGCAAATCGTCTATCGGACGGTACTTGGAGGCCGTGCCTTTAACTCCCGACGAGCGAGCCATTGCCGAGGGCGACTTGGAAAAGCTGGAGAGCCTCATTCGAAAGCTGGACAATGTGCCGGCTCTAGACGGCAGGATGCCGAGGAGATCGATGAGAGAAAGAGGAGGCTATAAGTAGAAAAGTTCTTAAGCGACTAGTGGCTCGCTAGACATACCTGTCGCGTTACTCCTAAGTTATGCGACACACTAGATTTTTCGGGGTTTTGCTGGGCTGCGGGTGTCGCAGGAGTGTGCCGCACGTAGATCGAAGTTAAACCTGATGCTAGGCCGGCTCATGCACTAGCCGGATGTCGATTTCTCTGTCGACATACTGCCACTCCACCGAGGCTCGGAGTTCGGCCAGAAGCCTGTTAAAGGCCGTCTCATCAGACGGGGAATATTCGAACCAAGTCAAGAAGTCGAAGGGTTCGTTCTCGCCCAGGTCCCGACAATGGTGGAGGCGGCGGGCCACAGCAGGGAGATATTGGAGCCCGATGTGAATGTGACGGGACTGTTCCTCAAAAATCTTCCGGCGTTCGTCTTGAGACAGTCCCCACCATGAGGGGTTTTTCCGGATAGGGATCAGGGCGGCGCAGGTAGCCTCTGCTCGACCCAAGCTTGGCTGCTTCGCCACGAGACGATCCTTCTCTTCACGCACGACATAGCGCTCGTTACTCGTTATCCCGCGAAGGAGCCATTTGGTGCCCGGAGGCTGCGGCGAAACAGAGCCAGCGGCTACGTTGAGCCGTGGGATTCCAGGGAGAGGGGCTCCTGCCACGGCATTCATCGCAACAACGCGCCAAACCCCCGTTTCTCCACCAGCGAACGTAAATACTCGTGTATTCATCAGGTTCCTCTCAGGCCTTTCGCCTATTTCTCAGATAACGCAAAACCTGCACTGCCCGGCGCAACCACGGAGACAAATATGAAAGGTCCTGGACCAGAGTTCACGGCACCATGTACTTGCCCAGGTTTTGCAATGGCAATATCTCCAGCTTTAAGATGAATTTCTACGCCGTTGCCTTGATAATACTTGGCCTCACCTGAGATAACCGTCCAAGTATCTTGGCCGTGAGGATGGACATGGGCAGCTATTTCCTGCCTAGGGTAGGCGTGCCAAACTACAACGACAGAATCGTTGGTCTCCAGAACAACTGAACGGATCGGTTCGCCGTTAGACGGACGGACATATTCGTCCACCGAAAAAATCCGCGATTCCGTTTCTGCTTTCATGTTCACACTCCATTCCTGCACCGCAAGGTGACGTGCATCTGGCACTAACACCAAGACGAAGCCTTGATCTTGATGGGGGCGGAGAAGCTCGACACGCCGAACGGCATCATGAAGAGCACTTTCATGCGGCACCAACCATTTCTTTTAACGACACGAGGCTCGTATGCACATGACGATATGTACTTGAGCGCCTTTCGGAAAAGCTATGTTATAGGACGGAGACCGTCAATACTCCGTCGTGGGTAGGCATGACAGAACGGTAGGATAACGGCGACGTTTTGGTCATATGTACATGGGAGGGCGGTTCACCGCTCGGCAGGGGTGTTGTCGATGGACAGGTGTCCGCCTTCGATGTAACAGATCAGCTTTGACCGGTTACTAACAGGATGACCGGATGATCCGGTGAGCGACGGCGATCTCCTCAGAAGCTACAGCCATACCGGTTGGGTATGAGAAGCTCCAAGGGCGAGCATGGCCCGGTTCTTATTGACTTTCTATTACACATAAACGGCGACATGAGCGAACGCGTGATGAGCGTGATCGAAAGCCTGGTGCCGGCGTTGGAGGTGTACAGCATCGACGAGGCGTTCGCCGATTTGACCGGCATCCCTGGCTCACTGGAACAGCTCGGCCGCGATATTCGCGCCCAAGTTTTACAGAGCACCGGTATCCCCACCGGGGTCGGCATCGCCACCACCAAGACCTTGGCCAAACTCGCCAATCATGCTGCCAAACGCTGGCACCGGCAGACTGGTGGCGTGGTGGATCTGCGTGATCCAGAGAAGCGCGACAAGTTGCTCAAGGTGACCCCGGTGGGTGAGGTGTGGGGCATCGGTCGCAAGCTCACAACCCATCTGCAAGGCATGAACATCACCACGGCTTGGCAACTGGCCCAGGCGGATGCGGCGTTAATCCGTAAGCAGTTCAGCGTGATTGTCGAGAAAACCGCTCGCGAGCTGCGCGGCACCGCATGCCTGGGGCTGGATGAGGCAGTGACCACCAAGCAGGAAATCTGCTGCAGTAGAATGTTTGGCCAGCGCCTGAAAGCGATTGCCCCCATCCGCGAGGCAGTGGCCACCTACGCCGCTAGGGCCTGCGAAAAGCTGCGCAAGCAAGGCTCGCTGTGCAAGCAGGTGAGGGTGAGTATCCGCACCGGCATGTTCAACCCGGACGAAGCCAAGTACGCCAAAGGCATCATCTGTGAACTGCCTTATCCCACCGATGACACCCGCCTGATTACCAAGGCTGCTACGGCAGGTTTGCAGCATGTGTTCCGAGACGGCTACGCCTACAGCAAAGCCGAAATCATGCTGCTGGACCTGCGTCAGCGCGGCGAGTTCACCGACGACATGTTCGCCACCACCCAGCCGGCCGCCGCCGAGCAGGTGATGGCTGTGCTTGATCAAATCAACCGCAAATGGGGCCGGGGCACGCTGCGGCCTGCGGGGGTGCCGGCAGCGCCGGAGTGGGCGATGCGCAGGGAGATGATGAGCCCTGGTTACACCACCAGGTTCAGTGAGCTGTGGTCGGTTAGGGCTAAGTAACCGCCGCAGAAAAATGATCTCTTCGCCCGCAATCAGTGGATATCCTGCTTCCCGCTAGCCACTCCACGGAATAAGGTGTCACGCTTCGCGCAGCAAATGTGCCTTGAGTAGCAAAAGGAGTTGCGTGCCGCTAATCCGGTTAATGCAGTTGTATGATTAAACTGAAAATGTATCCCGCCAAGAACGGCGACGCGTTTCTGATCAACGCAAATGACCAGTACATACTGATCGATGCCGGCTATGCCTCTACGTACGCGACTTATATCTCGGAGGACTTGGCTGAGCTGGCGGTGCGGGGAGAGTCCCTCAAACTGGTGGTTTGCACACATATCGACGCAGATCACATTGGAGGCCTGCAGGCGCTGTTCTCCGCCAACGGTAGCCTCGACCGTAGATTGATCGAGATTGACGCGGTTTGGCATAACAGTCTTCGGTCTTTGCCAAGTAAGCCCTACACACTTTGCTCGCCCGCTAATGCTGGTTTGCTGGAGGCGATCAAGCGCCGGGGCTTCCCTGTACCGTCAGAGCTTGGCCCGAACCCTATAGGGGCGGATCAAGGAAGCTCCTTGGCCAAGCTACTGAGGACACGTGGGTATCTTTGGAATCATGGTGATGGCTCCTGTGCTATTGATAGCAACTGTGCTGTCTACTCGTTACCCAACCAGGTACGAATTGATGTTTTAGGCCCAACCCTCGAACGGCTAGAAGCACTTCGAGCACTATGGTTGAGGGAAATTCGCCGGCTGGGTTACAGAGGCCAGCCGGTTAGTGATGACCTGGTTGATGATGCATACGAGATGTTGTGTAGCCATTCCGCGCAACTGCCCACTGTGCCGAGCCTTCGTCCCATTTCTGCGCGCCGCGAACTTACGCTTGCCGAAGCTTATTCCCCTGATACTTCAGTGGCCAACGGCAGCTCTATTGCCTTGATTCTCGTCTCTGGGTTGGCGCGTGTACTCTTGCTAGGCGATGCATGGGCAGAGGATGTGTATGCCGAGTTGAAACGGCGAAACCCGGACGTAGATCAGCTAATTTTCAGTGCCATCAAAATCGCCCATCACGGAAGCATTCATAACACTAGTCCAGCGCTTCTCACGCTCATTGATGCACCGTGCTACCTCATTTCCACCAATGGGTTACGGCACGCACACCCAGATTTTGAGGTTCTGGCAGCGATCGTTGATCGGCCAGCGGACTTTGAGCGCAAGCTCTATTTCAATTACGAAACTGAGGCCGTCCAACGGCTGCGGAGCTATTCGTCGAAAGCCGGGGCTCGGTTCAGTGTTCATGTCGTCAGCGATGAATGGATTCAACTAGGAGACGTCAACTGTGGCGGATGAAGCAGTCAAACAAGCGACATGTAGGGTGACCAATGTCCATGAAGTAGGCACCGGTTGGCTCGTCAGTCCCACACTCGTGCTAACCGCTTTTCACTGTGTTGACGCGGCTGTTGAGTCAGGTAATGCACTCACAGTCCAATTCGGTACTGGAGCGGCCGCGGCGCAGTATAGCGCTGAGCTTCATGCCCAAGATGAAGGGCTGGACGTTTGTTTACTGCGCCTCCCTGAAGCGGTCCAAGTCGAGCCTCTAGCTGTCAGCACCAAGCTCCCCCGGCCAGGCGAGAAATGGTCCTCTTTTGGCTATGCCGTACACAAGCTCGACCTAGGACACGCCCTCAATGGTTCGATCCAGCAAAAGTTGGAGGAGCTCACTCACGGGGTGGATTTGGATCTCACGGTAAGCCCAGAAACTCATCTTACTAATTATGACGGTCTTTCCGGCGCGGCCTTGGTGGTCGAAGGGGAGTGCTGTGGACTGTTACGGGTTAGTCTCGATACTGCCGTCGGAGCCATCAGTGCGTTCCAGCTGCGCTCGTTTCTTGAAACCAATGGAGTTCTGAACGGGATAGAGGAGACCGCAACTCCTGGCGACCTATTTGGCCCGCGCCCCGAGTTTGATCAGCTGTTTGAGGAGCGCCTGGCCTCACTTCAACACGGATATCTGCTCCTGGAAGGGGCGCATGGCATCGGCAAGTCGACCTTTTGCAAACAGTATGAGCCTGCCAGTGAATCCATCGATGTATTAGGGCTGTATGCACTCTCTGAACGGGGAAGAGGAATTACACCCGCGCATCAGGCTCAGCCAGAGGTGTTCTATGACTGGATCAATACGCTATGGTCGAACGAGGTCAGCGGAAAACCGGCTCGTTTACAAGAGCTCTCATATCCGGAGCTAATCCGGGCTAGCCACAAGCGAATCCATGACCTCGCCAATCGTTACGCAGCTGCGGGAAAAGTCGGATTGATCTTCATCGACGGCTTGAATGAGGCCGCCGGCGCAGGATCTGACTCTATTCAACGTCTAGTTGCGCTACTCCCACCATCTGTGCCCAGCGGATTGATTATTGTGGTCACTGGTGCAGGCCTTAATGCCCATTCCGCGAGCATTGGCCCGGTGTTGCAGGCGGCCGTAAGGTTGACGCTTCCAGCTCTAGAAGCGGATGTCCAAAGGGAGCTATGTGTAGACCTGTTAGACCAGGAGTTTGTGACCTCAAGTCTTGTTTTACTGTTGTGTGATCGGGCTAAGGGGCATCCGCTGTACCTGCGTTACTTGGCCGACCTAGTTAACAACGGTGCAACCGAGGCCGAGATTGCCCAAATGCCGGCATTCAGCGGCAGCATTCAGGACTACTACGAAAGCCTGTGGGGGCAGTTACTGCCCGACCAAGACGCGATCAATCTGTTGGGCTTATTGGCCCGCCTGCGCTGGGGAGTTCCTACCAAAGACCTCACTGCAATGCTGCAACCGGCAGAAAGCGCAGTCTATATCCCTACACTCACCCGGATCCGCCATCTTCTCTGTGAGGCGGGCAGCACCGAGATTTACCACTCCTCGTTCTCGGAGTTTGTCGAGTACAAAACCTCGACGGTAAACGAATTGCTGCATGAGCGCTTGGCCACATTCTGTTGCTTAGCGCAAAGCGGCGACTACGGACAGCTGAATCGTGTGTATCACGGGTTGCTCGGTGGCACCGAAGCGCAGCTGCAATCGATAAAACAATGCCAGCAGGCTTGGGTGGACACCTCGGTGACACTCGGGGCCGTACCAGATGTGCTGCTCGGAGATATTGAAGCGACGCTCGCCTCAGCGACGCGGATCGGTTCTGCTCAGGATACGATTCGCTTGCTGCTGTTGTCGCAGCGCCTGACTTTCCGCTACGGGATCTTGTTTGCCCAAGCGGCAGAGCTAGTTGCTCAAGCTTTGTGTGCGATGGGCCAAACCGACCAGGCTCTGCGTCATGTGATCCGTAACGGGCGCCTGATCGCCGCTCCGCTTGAGGCATATGCTGTCGCTCACGTCTTGATTCGCATGGGCAACGCTGAGCAAGCGGCTCTGCTTCTGGATAAAGTCCAGCAGTCTCTGGATTCAGTTTTCGAGGAGTTTGAAGCTACAGGAAGTATCGACTCGGGACTGCTTCTCCGAACCCTTATGAAACGTTTCCATGGCTTGGCTCTGGAGTACGCAGTCGGTCGGAGACCACCGGTACAACAGCTGTTAGCAGTGGCAATACGGCAGTTAAGATCTGCCCCTGAAGTTTTTGGCGAGGACGATTTAGCTGACATCATCTCCAGCATTGCCGGTAGTTTTTATGGGACCAGCTTATGCATAAGCGGCCTATATACTCCCATTGCTCAGTTTCCTCTTGCTGCTGTTCCAGCGGATTCGCTCCTGTCAATTTTGCTCGGCACCCTTACTCATGCTCAGGCAAGCACGCAGATTCATCAGATGCGTTTGCCGTCGCCTGTAGTTGCGTTGTTGCTGAAGGATCTCGAAGAGGTCAGTGAGCGTCTTGAAGGACCCGCTGAGCTGAGATTTGTCGTGCTCAACACGCTAATCGAGACTGGAGCGTCATTGGACTTGATACGTAGGTGTGGAGGTGCCGATGTTGCTCAACCACCGTCACTTGTTATGTATTCATCCAATCGAGCGCAGCCGGATATCCAAGGCTTCCAGGATTCATATGAGCTCTGGAGAGCTGCCGCCTTCTTTGATGAAAACCAGGCGCAACCGACAATTCCTGCCGATCCAGACAATAACTGGGAGGCATGGCTGGTCTCGTTGGCTGCTGCCGTCGCCTGGGCGGACGGGACCGCCCGAAGGGCGAAAGCAAACGCAGATGAAGTGACGCTTGGCCGAGTTTGGGCGTTCCTGTCAGATCAGGTATTGCCAGTGACTACTCGTCCTTTGAGCGTGCGTACCCAGTGGCAAGAAGCTTATGCCATACCGGAGGCCATTTTCCCTCCAATTTTCCAGCGCTTAGCCAAGCTTTTGCTGGAATGCCTCCCCCAAGAGGCCTGTCGACTTATAAACCTGCTGGATAGCAGATTTTCAGATCAGCTGGGGTTGTACAACGAAGGATTTCGTCAGGTTCTAGCCTTGGTTGTGAAGGAGTACGTAACAGCAGAGTTGGAGCCTGCGACAGAGGAAGCATTGTTCGAGCTTGTGCTCCGTTGGCGCGACTACGTTCAATCAAACGTGGAAAACCGCTACGAACTCATCCCTGAACTGTTGAGTATCGTGCCTTTGCTGGTGCACTTGGACGCAGAGGAACAAGCTGCGAGAACCTACCAGGCGGTATTGTGCTGTTCGATGGGGCCTAGCTGGTACAAGGAGGATCAGCTGTCATTGATGTCCAGCACCTTAGGGGCATTGCCGGCGGATACGCCGGTACCTACTGGTTCGTTAGTACAAATTGCGTCGTACCTTGAGCGTGCTAGCGGTGAGATGACTTTTCAGCGCTATGTGCGAGCGGACAAAGGAATCTTCATTGGGCAACTGTGTCGGCGATCGCTTTACAGTCAGGCGGTTGACTATTTCAAGCATCAAGCGTGCGGGAAACTGTCTCAACTTTATGCCCAAGCGATAGCCGGAGGCTTGGACAGAGTAGCCCCACTTTCTGGTATGCATTTCCCTGGCGGGGCGCTTGAAGAGCAGGCTGCTTTGCTTGCATTGCTGGAGGAAGTTCCGGCTGATGTTGATTGGAGGCTGCGTTGGGCTCTGTTTGAAGTCTTTTTGAATGGGGATGATCGTCATCTGACAGACTGGGGTAAGCAATTTGCCCGCTTGATCGGTTCGATGTCAGAGGGTACCGATGAGTTCGTCTGGGCAGAGCGTCGAATTTGCATCATTTCGCAAGGAATGAATCCGGAGCGCGGCCGCAGTCTGTTAAAGGGCTTGGTGTCTTCATTACCCGCGACGCACAAGCCCGCTTTTGAGGAGCTATACGCGTCCATAGAGGGACCGACAGCGTTAGACCTCTTTGAGCAGGTTGTGGCTGACTCGGCTCCCTCATCTTCAACTGAAGAGTCGTCTCCGGTTGACTCTGAGGCGACGCCAAAAGCCGAGCGTCCTAGTGCAAAGTCCGTTGAGGAGATGCTGCACCACCCAGGAGTGTTCGGAAGCTTGTCGGTTGACGAGCAAGCGCGTCTCGACTTGCAGTCGGCAGCTGCCCTAAAACGTCGTGGTAATACATCAGCCGCCGTCAAGGCAGCTGTCAACGTATTACGGACATTGCAGGAAGGCGGTTGGCCTATTTGGACGAGTAATCACACGGGCTCTCCCGCGGAGGAGATGATACAAACAGAGGTTCAAGAGGCTGACGCTGTAGCAAGACTCTATGGCCCTCTAGTTTTAGAGGAGCGTCATGCGCCACGTTGGTTGATAGCGTCACACCTGATCGACAAGGTTGCCTGTAAGGTGGACGCGGAGCAGCAAAGCGTCTTACTCGAAATTGCGATCGAGCACGTCGGCCATATGGTTGGACAGGCCTCAACCGAAGGGTTCGATTACCTATGGGGCTCAACGGCGAGTGCATCGGAAGCGCTGTTCGATTTGCTGCTTTGGTCTCTAGATCACCCTTCATGGGAGCGAAGGGATAGCGCTGCAGCGATGTTGCTGTGGTTAGTCGGTCATCGGGATGAGTATTTAGCTCAGATAGCTAGGCTCGCGTTTTCCATGCTTCCCCAGAATCAGTCGGATCTCGCTGCCGCAGTCTTGGATATTCTGTCCAGGCGCAACCCTTTGGAGCTGTGGGAGCGTCTTGCTTCGCATGTCGCGATGGAGGAGGTACTGCGCGAGTGTAAACACGTATCGCGTCTAGCCATTTTTTCTCGGATTATTGATCGTGCAGCTGGAAAAAATTCCGCCACGGCAAAAGTCGCACAAGAAGTGCTAGATGCAGCTCTTAAGGGCGATGGCTCTCAGTTCTCTGTCGAGGAAGTTGACCCTCCTGAAAATCTTCCTCAGGTTCTCCAAGCGCAATGGCAGGAATTGGCTAAGCAAGGTTTGGTTACGCCAGCCATGCGAGGTAAATCTGATGAGGTGCTCGCACAGGTCTGCTCGCCTCTGACAACGGATGTTGTGCAGTTGCTAGAAGAACGCGTCGCTGAAAACTTCAGGCAACCAGTGGATTCCCAAACCGGCCGCTGGGCCAATATGGGGCGCTTTGCACTTAACACCGCCTTACATCGACCTATGCGCCGTGAGAATCTATACGCGATCGAGGACACGCTGCGCATCTATAACCCTAACAGTTGCCGGACACCCAAGAACGGCCCGCAATTACTCTCAGGCCTGATCGACGCCTTGGAAAATGAATCGCTACATGGGTTCCGACCAGAAAGCCAGGGTTTGGTATTTCTAGATGTTCAATGTCTAATTGAGCTCAATGGCGCGGCAACTGTCGTTGAGCTGCTTGCTCACCTTCGATCACATGATCCCCGGCAGCCCATCTATCAATCCTATGTGGGATTCACGTCCAATCAAGTCGTCCCTGAGTCTCCTGACGGGCAGATGGCGATTTGTGTTCGAGCTGAACCTACATCGGCGTATTTCGCATCGCTAACGCCCGCGGTGCCATCGCGTAAATTCCTCCAGTTAATTGGTGGCAGCGAGTCTGCTACTGTTCGATATCACTGGCTTGATGGCAGTACCATTACCAGAGGGGAAAACAATCGTCTTGGCGAGGCCGTGATGCTTGCTATTCACAGAGGTGCATTAACGCTTCCGCGTGGTTGGAGTCTCGGGTGGGAGCTTCGACTGAACGGTTGTACTATGGCAACTATGGGCAGTTGAAAATACCGGGGATTATGCATGGCTTTTTTTGAAGCACCGGTCACACGGGCTGCATTTGAAGAACGAATGGGGTTCTTGTTTGACCAGCTAAATACTGATCGGATGCGGTTTGGTTCTGGTGTGAGGGGAGAGGCGATTGAGAGCATCTGCCGGGTAAGAAAGTTACCCAACGGCCGTATCGACCTGCTAAGCATTAACGAGTTAGCTCGTGTGCAAGCGAACACGGCTCATCAGATGCAAAATTTCGCACCTTCGCTCGACTCCGGAGATGCCTGAGTCAGGCAGGAGGAAAAAGTCGTGGCGTAACCACGACAGGCTCTTAGCGTCGGTCGTGAAATCTGACTAATCAGTTTGTAGTGCTGATTCGAACTCTAGTGGTCAATGTCCAGGTCAGGCAGAAGCCGGACAGAAGCTGCCGGTCACCAAATGCCCAAACTGGCTAGTATCGAGTGTATACCGAGTCGGGACGGTTTATCTTTTGACGCAGGCAGTAGGCTTTTGAAGATGAGGTAGAACGTAGTCTCACCGAGACAGCCGAACCCTCAACCTGCGTGCTCTCTCCCTGAACGCGATATCTCCACCTTCTAGGATGTCGCACACGCGTTCGCGTATCTCCTTATCCTCAAGCCCTCCTGTCATATAGGTGATAGGGGGAAGCTGGCCTTGAGCGTGTGGCCCGCATTCGGCGATTATGATTTGGTCAGCATCAGTGTTGACCACTAAATTCGCGTTGTGAGTGACCATGATTACCTGTCTAGTCGATTTCGCGCTCGTGAACAGGGGAACCAAGTCGTGATAAATCGATTTTGGATCGAGATTTTCTTCTGGCTGATCAATGATGAGCGGGCGCCCCCGGTGTCAGGCTAGTTGTCGCCTCAGTTGATTTATCAAAACGATAGATCGGGGGCGTCAAAGAGAGCTGTCATGTCGAGCTATTCACCTGAGCG
>Ga0209343_10006442_pt1 | contig 14034 bp, 12 predicted proteins | sample RifCSPlowO2_02_FD_184026 | JGI IMG/M metagenome (GOLD analysis project Ga0209343, IMG submission 184026) | Groundwater microbial communities from Rifle, Colorado - Rifle CSP2_plank lowO2_0.2 (SPAdes) (version 2) | ecosystem: Environmental > Aquatic > Deep subsurface > Groundwater | place... | reverse complement strand
AGCACACCCAGGCGTTGGCGCCCAGCCTCAGGACCCAGCGACCAGCATGTTTGATCAGGCGTCCTGCTTTGAACATGATTTCTTGCATCACTGTTCTCATGCGTCAGCGCTTGGCCTCACGGCGCCGCGACGCGTCTTTACCGGTGAGTACGCTCTGACTTATCAGGCGCTAAGTGTTCGTCGCCACCGCAGTCAAGGCGCAGACCAAATAGTTGGTGTCAAACTTGCCGCTGGGCAATCGCTCCATGTCTATGTCGGTCTTGAACTCGGAATGAAACTGCTTGTGCGTACCTTGGTCGCGGTACAGCGCGATGATCCTGGCTGGCGTAAAGCTGGCCACCAATGTTGTCGTCCCGCCGTCCAACTCCTAGGCGAGCAGCAACAGCGGGTTGCCGTGGTGGTCAATCATGCTTTCGATCAAGCGGTAAATACGTCGCGCGGGCTTGGCCTGAGTTCCCACACCAACGAAGGCCAGGGCATCGGTCCAAACGCACTGGCGCTTTCCTTCGCGCCAGTGACACCACGGGGGGGGCGTGTCAGCGACACGCTTAGCGGTAACGACCGGAACGGTCGCGCTGCGCGGGTTCCGGTTGATGAGGGAGATGATCTCGCGCGAGAGTGCTTTGCCTTGGGCGTCTACCTCCTACATGAGCTTGAGCGAGCACAGACCCGAGGCGGCACGAAACAGCAGCGGCCGCTTCGTCAACCGGGTGGCCATGGGCAGCACGCGCCCCAGGTTCAGCTCGGTCTCCAGCGCCGAGTGCTGAACGTTGGGGCGAAGCGCCGGCACCAGGCAGTACCGCAAAGAGCCCAGGTAGGTGGCGCTGGGGGTGTAGCCATCGACGCCTTGATAGGTGCGGCCCACCGTCTCTTTCTTGGTGCCCGCGTTGTTCACGACGAAAGTATCCCCGTTCGCCGGCATGTAGCCACAGGGCTGCGCACTAAAGGCCAGGCTGAGCCACGAAGCTGCATGGCTATCCATGTGCTGACGCAACGTCAGACTCGACGGCGCCACACCGATGCCCTGCGACCGGGCAAAGAAGCCGTCAGCAGAAAACGCTTAGATGGCATCGAAGTGGGTCTTACTTTGTACCAGCAAGCCCAGATGGCTTTTGATGATGTCGCTGTTGGCGATGCCGTTGCTGCTTACGGGAAACTTGTGATCAACACGGTCGCCGATGTCAAGGCGTGTCATGTAGTGGCCCATCAGGGAAAAGTCCGCGTTGGAGGTCAAGTCGTAGAGCAGCTTTTTGATAATGAAGTTGGTCATGACAAGCTCACCTGTAGGGTTGCTTTTACATGACGGCCAAGTGGGAGAAAATAATGAAAGTGAAAAGATCGTGGGCTCCATTTGCAATGATCGCTTTGTGGCTATCCATTGTTCTGACGCTCTATCTAGCCCCGTCCCCCGCTAAATATTATGCGGGTGATCTTATGGCGGGCTCGCTGTTGCTCGTTTGCTTTATCGGCATAGGTATTCGGCGGTCGGGATCTATAAAGGCCCTGATTCAATTGACCCCCTTGCTAGGGCTGCTGATATTCGTGTTGGCGACTGATGTTTTTTATGAACGAGTATCAAGTATTGATTTCATCAAAAATACGGTTGTTGGATTTTTGGCGTTCATGTCCTTGCATTTTGTTTTCCGTCATCTTCAGAGTCTGCGGGCACGCTTGCTGGTATGCGCGATATTTTTGCTGCCCGGGTTAATCCATCTTGTATATATGTATGTGGATATTGCCAAAAGCATTTTGGAGGCGGGGCCTGTATTGCCGCCAGTCGAATCTGGATGGAGCGAACTAGGGGAGAAACTGGCGAAGAAGATGCCAGAAGGGCTACCACCTCAGAACAGTGCAGGTTTTTTGGAGACTGTTAAGGAGGCCCCAAGGGTCGGGCGCAGATATGCATCCATGGCGATGGTTCATCTGCTCTGGGGTGGTGCATTGCTAGCTTTATTTTTCCGGCGGGGCTCCGTGCGCTATTTGGGATGGAGTCTGGTTGCGATCGGGAGTTTGTCGTTAGCATTGCTCGATGCAAGAGCGGCCTATGCGTCCGTTTTGATTGGCAGCTTGATTATGGCTTGTGTCGTGGGCTGGAATCGCTTGGGGGATTTTGTAAAGCCCGTTTTTCAAGGTACGCCATGGCGTGTAATTGTCTTAGCCGGCCTAGTTGGCTTGTTCGTGGCGATCGGCTTTAGTGCCGGGAAGTCCCGTTGGATGTCCTCGTCCTATAGCTTGCAGGCGGCTGTGCATGATGTCTACGAATCGAAACAGGTTTTGGGGCTCCGACCTTATGCTAACAAGGAATTTTGGAGCACTCCTATTGATGAGCTGGATGCCGAGGTTCTTGAATTTCGTCTTCGTGTTGACCAGTCGGCTTATCTGCGTCTGGCTTGGTTGTTGGTGGGGCTTCAGAATGTTGTTGATTACCCTTTGGGTATGGGCTATTCAGATGAAAATTTGGGACATCTTTTTGGGGGAGGGGAAGATAAATATCAAAGGACTGATAGTTTTTTGGTTGAGTGCCTGCTCTCATTTGGTATTGTGGGGGTCTTTTTTTACACGATTCTGTGGGGCAGGGTGGCGTATACGCTTCAACGTGCTCTGCGTGAAGGGCATATCTCCAGTGGACTACTGGCGGCTGTTGGTGGACTGATATTCGTCTGCGTGGGGCGTGGCATGGTCGATGTATTCACAGATGGTTTGTGGCGATATCTGATGGCGCTATTGGGTATGTATTACGGACTGCTACATGCAGGCGAACAGCGAGTGAGAGAGTAATTAATATGCTGGATTTGAAAACTACTGCGGCGCATAGCTATGGTGAACACCCGGCTTTCAGGTTTGATACGACCAGTTGGAAGTTGTCCGTGGATCATCTCGCCGCCTTCAATGACACCTATGATGTCGCGCGTGAAATGGGTTCGGTTCTAAGCAGGACAAGTTATGCAGCGATACGGCGCGACTGTCTGCATGCACTTGATGTGGTCTTTACATCGCTGCGGGAGCAAGGGGCAGATGAGTTCGAGGGTTTTTTCCTGAGGGAGCTTAGGAGTGGGTGCATAAGACTTTTGAATGAAGAGCTGGCTTGGTACGCCAGGCAGCCCCAGAGTCGCTTTATTGATTTGAAAAATCAAAAATCTCGCCAAGATGCGGTTCAGTTGCAGACAGCGCGGTATTACTTCGGGAGATTACCTCAGAGCGCTGTTGATGAATTGCGGGGCCTTGCTTCAGTAGAGTTGATCCATTTCAAAGCCAATGTCTCGGCTGGTAAACTCCGGCGCGAAGATCTGTCGATCAACTCCGGTCCAACCGTGCGCGCGCTGCGGAATGTGTTGGACCGGGAATTCAAGTTACTCGGGGCGCTGGACGCTGCCAGCGCCCTCACCGGTCGAAAAACCCGCGTGATCGGTCTGGCGTTGGAGCTCAGTGTGCCGCAGGCCACTTGGTGGAGCAATGCCATTGAGGGCTTGGCACGCCCGCCACGGACGTTGTATGCCCATCTGGATGAAACGATTTCCTGTCCCAAGTCCATTGTTTACCTGACGGACGTTACCGAGAAAAATGGGCCGACCGGTTGCTATCCTGGTGCCTATGAAGCGATGAATTTGAACCCATTGCAGGAGATAATAGGCCGCGTGGTCGGCTCGGTAGGTAGCAGCCCCGGTTCGCCGCTGCGCGACTATTACGCCAAGCAGTACCACCAGTCCATGAACTCCGAAAAATTCCGTCGGCATTTCATGCGCCTGCCGCAAGCCCTGCGCTTTAATTCGCATATAGGATGGGATGTGGCACCGGGAAGCGAGTTGGAAAGCAGTCTGGCCGACAATGAGTTGAAGATGACGGGGCCGGCAGGTACTTTCATCGTATTTGATGGTGCCCGGTTGTTGCACCGGGGCGGCCTGATGCAGCAGGGGGAGCGTTTGGCGTTACAGGTTATTTTTTCGGATATGACGTTTGCGCAGCGTGTGCTGGGCAAAGTAAAAAGGATGTTCTCATGAATTTGGTAATGGCCTTGCGCCGTCTGATGCCGCAGTCAGCCAAGAACTTTTTGCGCCAGGGCACCTTGCCCTGGCGCGTCTCCAAGCTGTTAAGTCCTCACCTGCCCACGTCGGTTTGCGTGGATGTGGGGGCTTCTTATTACCCGCACGGCAAATGGCTCATGTTCCTGAACGCTCCCAGAACGCAGTGGCTTGCGGTGGAGCCCAACGAAGCAAATATTGGCTACGTCAAGTCTTGGTCCTGGCCGTGCGATGTCTCCGCCTGCACCACCGGGCTGAGCCGCGAAGGCGGCGCGCAAACCCTTTACGTGACCAATGTTGATACCGGCACCAGCCTTTTGCCGCCCGAAATCCCGGCGTCAATGGTGCACAGGGTAGCCAACCTGGATTATTTCTTCCCTGTGACCGAGCGGACCATAGAAACCATCACCTTGGTTCAGGCGATCGCGGGACTATCGACGACTGCGCCTGTATTTGTGAAGCTCGATACCCAGGGAACAGAGCTCTCGATTTTGCAAGGAGCGCAGGTGCTGTTCGATGACCGGCGCATCGTAGGCATCGAGATGGAGTCTACATTGCTCGCACAACCGATCATGAACGGGTCAGGGAAATTTTGGCAGGCATGTGAATACCTGGAAGCACAGGGCTTTGAGTTATTGCATCTCAAGCCGATTGCTGCGCTGGGCAAGTCTGGAAAGGTAGAGCCTGGCCGCAATACTTATCTCAATGAGTGCGACGCCATTTTTGCCCTGCGCCAGGACGTCGCAACTCAGTTGCCGGTGGAATGCCGAACCGGCCTGCTCGCGTTTTACGTGACCAACCTTTTTTATGATGAGGCCTTGTCCATGCTTGAACGCGACGCCGAAGTGGTGGATTTCTTGCGCATGCAGGGCTGTCGCCTGGATGTGTTGGCGTCTGCGCTCAAAGCCACCCGGTGATGACGGATGGCCTGACTTCACTTGGGGCTATTGCAGGGCAAACCTGCCGCTATACCGCCTATGTAGCACGGAATTTCAGATCCTTTTATGCCATCGTGGGCCTCACTGTGCTGGTACTCGTTCTGGAATATTTGGCGACCAGCCTGATGATTCCTATGGCGCCCGGCCAAACTGCGGTCAACTCTCCAGTCACCCGTGTTTGGGCGATGGTTGGCCAGCAACTGGGGTTGGAGCCTGCAACAAGAACGTGGCTCTGGTTATTCTTTGTGGTCATGACGGGCCGGCTCCTGCTGGGGTATGCACTTGCCGTTCTGACCACCTGGCTGGGCAAGCGGGTACATGAATCACTGAGCGGCAAGGTGTTCGGTCACATTCTTCTGCAGGAGCCCATGAGCCGTGTTTACACCCGTTCGGTAGGTCATTACATCACCATGGCTGGTGATGACACCTTCAAAAGTGGGACCATCATCAGCAGCCTACTGCAATCTTTGGTCGGCTTCTGTACGGCGCTGGTGGGCATGGTAGTGCTGTACCAGTTTTCCCCACGCGCCTTCGTGGGCGTCATTGTGTTTTTGTTGATATGCATGGCAGTAACAGCACTGCTGCTCAGGCATGTGTTGCGGGTGAACGCGCGCGCCGTCAATCTGTCGCGCGAGCTTGGAACAACTTTTGTGGAGGCGCTCAACAGTCTGCGCTCCATCCGCTCGCTGCATGGCGAGCGCTTCGTCATGGCCACCTATGCGGCTCAGATCCACGCTTACATCAGGATGCTGGTGGAGATGGATGCCATCAAGACCGGGGTCAAGGCTTTCCCGGCGATCGTGCTTTTACTGCTCGCGGCCATCGCGCTACGGCCTGGGACCGCACTGAACATGACGGATGCTGCCCTGTTCGCCGGCACCATCATCATCATCCGCGTATTTGCATCATTGGGGCAGATGGTGACGGCAGGATCACAACTATTGACGGACATCCGGGCCGTGAAGGACATTGGGGCTTTGGTAGAGCTTGCCGAGGAGGAGCAACTTGTGGCGGAAGTCTCATCAGCGATTCCGGTCCGGTCATTAACCTTGAGAGGCGTTTCATTTGGCTATGGTGATCGTGGACGCGTTCTCTCTGATGTCAGTTTCAGTTTCGAAGCCGGCCAAACCTACGCCATCATCGGACCTTCTGGCGCGGGAAAATCCACTTTGGCTGATATTTTACTGGGCTTGAGCACACCAGACAGCGGAGTGGTGCAGGTCAATGAGGGCGGCCTCTCGCTCGAGGCGGCACGTGCCCGGTTCATGCTGGTGGAGCAGCAGCCGAAGATTTTTTCAACAACAGTCAAGGAGAACCTGCTTCTGGGCGCTCAGGCGAGCGATGAAGAGCTGTACGCGGCGCTCGAAAGCGTGAACCTTGATGGCATGGTCCGGTCGCTGGGCGGCGGGCTGAATACCCGGCTGACCTATCTTGGTGAAAATTTTTCCGGCGGCCAACGCCAGCGCCTGGGAATTGCCCGCGCCTTGGTACGCAAGCCAGAAGTCCTGATTCTCGATGAGGCGACGAGCGCTCTCGACCCCGTGACGCGTATCGAGGTGGTCGACAAGTTGCGAGCCAAGATGCGCGAAGGCATCATCATTTTCATTACCCATGATGCCGAGATCGCGGCGTTGGCCGACAAGGTGCTTCCCATTGGGCACGAGCAGGCAGATTCATGCCTGCGGGAAAGCTGAACTGTTTAAACCATGCGACTCGCACTACTCGACACCTACTACCCCAGGTTTCTGGCTGCCCACTATGCGGCGAACCCGACTTTGGCCAGGGACGCGCACGCTGCGCAAAGTCAGGACTTGCTGAATCAGGTCTTCGGCACATCGGACTTCTACTCACGGCATTTGCGCGGGCTTGGTCACGAGGCACAGGACCTGATCGTCAACTGCACACCTCTGCAGGAGGCCTGGGCTAAAGCAAATCACGTTGCTTACAGCGCATTGGCGCTGAAGTTGCCACAGCGTCTGTTTCGCCTGCCGGTCGTTGGTCCATGGCTTGCAGCTCTTCCGGGGCTGGTTGAGATTGCGGTGGAGCAAGTGAAGTCGTACCGGCCGGACGTGCTGTATTGCCAGGACTTGTGGTTTCTGGGACCGCAAGCTTTGGCTGCTCTGCGGCCACACGTCAAACTCATCGTCGGCCAGATTGCCAGCCCGCTGCCGCCGGACCCTTATCTCAAGGGGTATGACCTGATCCTCACTTCCTTCCCGCATTTTGTGCCTCGGTTGCGCGCGATGGGGGTGGCGTCTGAATATTTTCGTATCGGGTTTGACCCACGGGTACTGGAACTGCTGGGCAAGGTTGAGCCGGACGTCGATGCGAGCTTTGTGGGCGGGATTAGCCGTCATCACGGCAAGGCCCTGCCCATGCTCGAGCACCTTGCCCGCAGCACCCCGATCGAGTTCTTTGGCTATGGTGCAGGCAATTTGAGCCGGAGTTCACCCATCGTGGCCCGCCACCATGGCGAGGTATGGGGCCTCGATATGTATCGGGCGCTCGCGCGCAGCCGGGTTACGTTAAACCGCCACATCGATGTAGCCGAGAACCATGCCAACAACATGCGCCTGTACGAGGCCACGGGAGTCGGCTCGCTGCTGCTTACAGACCGAAAGGGCAATCTGGGTGAATTGTTCGAAGTGGGCAAGGAAGTGGTGGCCTACTCCAGCGCTGAAGAGGCGGTCGAGATGATTCGTTACTACATCGCGAATCCGGAGGAGGCCCGGACCATCGCGCGCGCTGGTCAGGCGCGCACGCTGCGCGAGCACACCTATGGTCGGCGCATGCAGGAGCTGGTTCCAATTCTGGAGCAGTACCTGTGAATGCTGGGCGAATGAAGGCGCTGGTGCGCCGGCAACTGAACCGCTTTCCGAGGCTGAAAGCGCTGCTGAAGCGCCTTTTCCGCGCCGTAACTCCTTCGGGCGGGGTGTCCACCGATTATGTGGAGATGGAAATCTCCGAGACGGGAGGAGAATCCGCTCGTTTGCGTGATGCGTGGCAGGCAGACGATCTGCCGCAGCGCCAGCGTAAATTGGTGGATGGCCAATTGGCCGAGTTCCGCCGCGGGACGCCCGTCCCCGTATTTGATGTCATTGTTCAGGCGTTGCGCCATCTTGCCCCCAAGGACAGGGATGGGTCCATGTCGTTGCTGGAAGTGGGATGCTCCAGTGGCTACTACGCCGAGGTGCTTGAGATTGCCGGGCTCAATCCGACTTACGCCGGGTGCGATTATTCCGAAGCGTTCATTGCCATGGCTCGCCAGAAATACCCAGCACTGCGCTTCGATGTGGAAGATGCCACCGCGCTTCGTTATGAGGAAAATGCGTTTGACGTGGTGATCTCCGGTTGTTGCCTGCTGCATATTCCGGAATATGAGCTTGCCGTCGCCGAGACTGCCCGGGTGGCCCGGGAATATGCCATATTTCACCGCACTCCCGTTGTTATTGGCGAGCCCAATACTAATAAATACTACCGCAAGCGGGCTTACGGGGTGGAGACGGTGGAAATCCACTTCAATGAGCCGCAGTTCCTGGCTCTCCTGGCAGCCAGCGGCCTGCAAGTTATTGAAACCCACACTTTGGCGGAGACGCTGGTCGCAGGCGTTGGCAGCGCGAGTCGCACCTACGTATGCAGGAAAATCACCGTATGACGACAACCCGCTACTTTTGCACGCTGTTCGACAGCAATTACCTCCTGAAGGGTATTGCCATGTTGCGCACCCTGCGGCAGCACTGCCCCGAGGCGCGCGTATACGTGCTGTGCATGGACCGGCAAACCCGGGAAATTCTGGAGCTTCTGGATCTTCCGCATGTCAGCTGCATCAGCCTGGCGCAAATCGAGGACGAAGCGTTGCTGGCCGTCAAGCCCGGCCGCAACATGGCCGAGTATTGCTGGACCCTTTCACCCTGCCTGCCTTGGTATGTGCTGCAGCAGAACCCGGAAGTGGACTTCATCACCTATCTGGATGCCGACCTGTACTTTTATTCACCGGTGCAGCCCCTTTTTGACGAGATCGAAAATGCTTCGATCGCAATCATCGAGCATCGGTTCGCGCCGCCATTGAAGCATTTGGAGGTGAACGGCCGCTTCTGCGTGGAGTGGGTGAGTTTTCGTAGGGATGCCGAAGGCATGGCCTGCCTTGCCCGCTGGCGCGAGCAGTGCCTTGAATGGTGCTTCTACCGGTTTGAAGAGGATCGCATGGGCGACCAGAAGTATTTGGACAAATGGCCTGAAAAATACCGGGCCGTCCATATCCTGAAGCATGCAGGTGCGGGGATCGCCCCCTGGAATTACGCGCAATACCGGTTCAGCCAGGACGGGGATAAAAATCTTATGGTCGACGGCGAACCGCTAATCTTCTACCATTTTCACCAGTTCCAATTGCTGTCTAATGGCAGTTTTGACCGGCTGTCGAGTTATTACACTGCCATGGGGCGAGAACCCAAGCTGGTGTACGAGGCCTACGAGACGGCCTTGACCGAAATACTGCGCGAGGTGCGGGCGCTCAGCCCGGGTTTCGCCGCAGGCATGAAGCCCGTATTCCGTGTCAAATCCCAGCGTCTGGCCCAATACCTTCTGCCCAGAGGGCTGAAACAATTACTCAAGAAAGTCATCAAGGCTGTTTGAAATGAACGAATTTGCGCAAAAAACAATTTTGATCACGGGAGGGACGGGGTCTTTCGGTGGCGCGGTGCTGAAGCGTTTCCTGGACACGGACATCGCGGAAATCCGCATTTTCAGCCGTGACGAGAAAAAGCAGGACGATATGCGCAAGCGTTATGCCCATCCGAAGCTCAAGTTCTATATTGGTGACGTGCGCGACAGCCGAAGCGTGGCTGCGGCAATGCGCGGGGTCGACTTCGTTTTCCATGCCGCCGCCCTGAAGCAGGTGCCATCGTGCGAGTTTCACCCCATGCAGGCGGTCATGACCAATGTATTGGGCACCGAGAACGTGCTGGAAATGGCCATTGCGGCGGGAGTCAAGCGCGTGGTATGCCTGAGCACCGACAAAGCGGTGTACCCGATCAATGCCATGGGCATCAGCAAGGCCATGATGGAAAAAATCATGGTGGCGACCAGCCGCAATTTGGAGGGCACCGCAACGGTGATTTGCGGCACGCGTTATGGCAACGTGATGGCCTCTCGAGGCTCGGTGATACCTCTGTTCGTCGAGCAGGTGCTGGCGGGTAGGCCCATTACTGTCACGGATCCAAGCATGACGCGCTTCATGATGACGCTGGATGACGCGGTGGACTTGGTGCTGTACGCCTTCGAGCACGGCAGAAATGGCGACATCTTCGTGCAAAAGGCGCCCGCTGCCACCGTCAAGGTATTGGCTGAAGCCATGCTCGAATTGATGGCCAGGCCGGAGCATCCGATTCACGAAATCGGCACACGCCACGGTGAAAAACTGTATGAAACCCTGTTGGGGCGGGAAGAAATGGCTTGTGCCGAAGACATGGGTGACTATTTTCGGGTGCCGCCGGATGGGCGCGACCTGAACTATGCAAAGTTCGTGGACGAAGGTGAGCGACGCATCACCCTGAGCACGCATGGGGAGGATTACAACTCCCACAATACAACGCGCCTGGACGTGGCCGGCATGAAAGCCCTGTTGCTCAAGCTCGATTTCATGCGAAGCATCGTACGCGGCGAACCTGCAGTAGCCGAGGACTGACCCCATGAGGGTGCTGATCACCGGCGCAAACGGCTTTGTGGGCAAGAACCTGCAATTGCGTTTGAGCGAACGCAAGGATGTGCAGGTGGTCTGCTTTACCCGCAATGAGGTGCCCGACCAGTTGCCCGATCTTCTGCAGGGCGTCGACTTCGTTTTTCATCTGGCAGGCATCAACCGGCCAAAGGACCCGAAAGAATTCACTGTCGAGAATGCGGATTTAACCCAGGCCTTGTGCAATGCTGTGGGCAAAGCGACCCGCGCCTCGGGTAAGCCGCTTCCTATTCTTTACACCTCGTCAATCCAGGCTGAGCTTGACAATCCTTATGGGTGCAGCAAGCGGGCGGCGGAAGTTGCGTTGTTCTCGGCAGGGCGTAGCCCCCTTGTGCCCGTCCATGTTTTCCGGTTGCCCAATGTATTCGGCAAGTGGTGCAAGCCCAACTACAACTCAGTGGTCGCCACTTTTTGCCATAACATCGCTCGCGACCTGCCGATTCAGGTCAACGATCCGCACGCCCTCATCACGCTGGTGTACGTGGACGACGTGGTTGAGCGCTTTGTTCAAATCATGGATGGCGCACCGGGCATGGCCGGCTCGAGCGATTTCGCCACGGTGCAGCCTCAATACAGCACGACCGTGGGTAACCTGGCGCGACAGATTGGGGCATTCAGGAGCAGCCGGGACACCCTGGTGTCCGAGCGCGTGGGCCTGGGGCTGGTGCGCGCACTTTACGCCACATATGTGAGTTACCTGCCGGTCGAGGCTTTTGTCTACGATGTGGCGCAGCATGCCGATCGGCGCGGTGTGTTTGTGGAAATGCTCAAAACGCCGGATTGCGGGCAGTTTTCTTTTTTTACGGCGCATCCCGGTGTCACCCGGGGCGGTCATTACCATCACAGCAAGACGGAGAAATTCCTGGTCATCAAGGGGCAGGCACTTTTTCGTTTTCGACACATGCAAACCGGGCAGACGCATGAACTGCATACTGCCGGCGACAAATCGCAGATCGTTGAGACGGTGCCTGGCTGGACACATGACATCACCAATACAGGCTCGGACGAAATGATCGTCATGCTGTGGGCTAACGAGGTGTTTGACCGCAATCGCCCCGACACGTTTGACTGCCCGCTTTAACCCCGATTGGAGATACCTTTCATGCCGCTGAAGAAAATTAAGGTCTTGACGGTGGTGGGGACCCGGCCCGAAATCATTCGCCTTTCGCGTGTTCTGGCGCGGTTGGACGAGCACTGCGATCACGTGCTGGTGCATACAGGCCAGAACTATGACTACGAACTCAATCAAGTGTTCTTTGATGATCTGGGTGTGCGCAAGCCGGACTATTTCCTCAATAGCGCCGAGGGCAGCGCCGGTGCCGCTCAAACGATAGGGAATCTTATTATTGCGGTGGACCTGGTGCTCGCCGAAGTTCGGCCTGAGGCCATGCTGGTGTTGGGTGACACCAATAGCTGCTTGTCCGTCATTCCCGCCAAGCGCCGCAAGGTGCCGATCTTTCACATGGAGGCCGGTAATCGCTGCTTTGATCAGCGCGTGCCCGAGGAAACCAATCGCCGGATAGTTGACCACACGGCGGATGTGAATCTGACCTATAGCACCATCGCGCGGGACTACCTGTTGCGAGAAGGCCTGCCGCCGGATCTGGTGATCAAAACGGGTAGCCCGATGTTCGAGGTGTTGACATACTACCGCCCGAACATTGAGGCCTCCGAGGTGCTGCAGCGCTTGGGTTTGCTGGCGGACCAGTATTTTGTCGTCAGCGCTCACAGAGAAGAGAATATCGAATCGCCTCAAGCGTTTAACAAGCTGGTGGCGGTGCTGAATGCCGTTGCAGAAGACCACAACTTGCCGGTCATCGTGTCGACCCACCCGCGCACGCAAAAGCGCATCGACCAGACCGGGGCACGGTTTCATCCATTGGTGCGATTGCTCAAACCACTTGGTTTTCACGACTATGTGAAGCTACAACTATCGGCCCGCGCGTCGCTGTCGGATAGTGGAACGATCAACGAGGAGTCGTCGATCCTGAACTTTCCGGCACTGAATTTGCGGGAGGCACACGAACGACCCGAGGGCATGGAAGAGGCCTCGGTGATGATGGTTGGCCTGGATGTGGATCGGGTTCGCCAAGGTCTTTCCATTCTGGCCAAGCAACCGCGAGGTGATAATCGCTTGGACCCGCATGGCATGCGCCAAGTGGCCGACTACAGTATGCCCAACGTCTCCGACAAGGTGCTACGCATCATTCACAGCTACACTGATTATGTAAACCGTGTCGTGTGGAAGAAGTACTGAGGCTTCAGGCGCGTGAAAATCTTAGTGGTCAGCCAATATTTTTGGCCTGAGAACTTCAGGATCAATGACCTCGTGCAAGAGCTTGTGCGGCGCGGGCACAGCGTGACGGTACTGACGGGCATTCCCAATTATCCCGCCGGGAGTGTGTTTGACTCATACCGGCAGAACCCCAAGGCTTTCGGGCATTACAGTGGTGCCAAGGTGTGGCGGGTGCCCATGTTGGCACGGAGCCACGGTGCCGCGCGCCTGTTTCTGAATTACCTGAGCTTTGTGATCGGTGCCTGCCTTTGTGGGCCATGGCGGTTGCGGGGTCAGCAAGCTGATGTGATCTTTGTCTTTGAGCCATCGCCTGTTACGGTGGGCCTGCCAGCCATCTTGCTTGGCCGGGTCAAGCGTGCGCCAGTTGTATTTTGGGCGCTTGACCTGTGGCCGGAAACACTGGCTGCCATAGGCGTTGTTCGGTCTCCGAAGGTATTGGGCTGGGTCGGGTATTTGGTGAAGTTCATTTATGAGCGCTGCACATTGGTGTTGGGTCAATCGCGCGGCTTTCTTGGAAGCATTGCCAACTATTGTTCGGACACCCAAAAGATTCGCTATTTTCCCAGTTGGGCGGAAGAGGTTTTTGATGAACCGGATTTAGTGCGAGCGCCTGAGGTGCCCGTGCTGGAGGGCGCATTCAATGTGCTTTTTGCTGGAAATATCGGTGAGGCGCAGGACTTGCCTGCTGTTCTGGAAGCCGCCGAGTCCTTGAAGCACAACGCCGCCATCCGCTGGCTCATTGTCGGGGATGGGCGTAAGTCCGATTGGCTTCAAGAAGAGGTGGAACGTCGTGGCTTGCAGGGCAGCGTGTTGTTATTGGGCCGGTTTCCCGTGGAGCGCATGCCGTCTTTTTATGCGCATGCGGATGCACTGCTGGTTTCGTTGAAAAAAGACCCGGTGTTCAGTATGACCATCCCCGGCAAGGTGCAGTCATACCTGACGGCGGGCGTGCCACTTGTTGGCATGCTCGATGGTGAGGGAGCGAAGGTCATCACGGAGGCGAATGCTGGCCTGGTTTGCGCGGCGGGTGACGCAGGCGGTCTTGCC
>Ga0209343_10006441_pt1 | contig 14035 bp, 14 predicted proteins | sample RifCSPlowO2_02_FD_184026 | JGI IMG/M metagenome (GOLD analysis project Ga0209343, IMG submission 184026) | Groundwater microbial communities from Rifle, Colorado - Rifle CSP2_plank lowO2_0.2 (SPAdes) (version 2) | ecosystem: Environmental > Aquatic > Deep subsurface > Groundwater | place... | reverse complement strand
CCAGGATGATGTGAGCGAAGATCGGACCCGGCTTGAACTCGAACTCCGATTTCCGCGGGTCGAAGACCGACACGCCCAGGATGTCGGAAGGCAGGAGGTCGCTGGTGAACTGGATGCGCTGGAAGGAGAGGCCCAGTGATCTGGCCAAGGCCTGGGCCAGGGTGGTTTTCCCCACGCCGGGGACATCCTCGATCAAGAGGTGCCCGCGGGCGAGGAGCGCCACGATGGCCAGGCGAACGACCTCGGGCTTGCCCACCAGGGCCTGCTCGATGCTGGCCTGAAGCTTCTGGATCGCGTCGGTGAAGTGCGTCCCCACGTTGTCCGGCCTCTTGGAGGGTGACTGGTTCGCAATCTTCCGTGTCAACCAGAGGGCGAGCCTGCTTTCGGCTCGGGAGCACGCGGTCGGTCCGTTCGGCAGGCGCGACCTCCGCCAGACGAGGGGATGCTAACGTCCGGTTTCCGGGTTGGCAAGCGATTTCGCGGAACTCGGGCTGGAGATTGCGGAGCCTCTCAGGGGCGTTGACCAGCCGGACTCCCTGGCGCACTGCCGGTTGAGGGCCGGTGAGCGGGGGATGCTACACGGCGGTGGGATAGCCGCCGAACTCCAGGGCGGCGTCGAACATGGCCACGATGTTTTCCGGCGGCACGTTGGCCTGGATGTTGTGCACCGAGCCGAAGACGAACCCCCCGCCCGGCGCCAGGTCATGAATGCGCCGCTTGACCTCCTCGACGACGTCCCGTGGCGTGCCGGTCTGGAGGACCACGGGGTCGCACCCGCCGCCCCAGAAGGTCAGGTCCCGGCCGAACTCCCGCTTGAGCCGGGCGGAGTCCATCTCGGCCGCATTGACCTGCACCGGGTTGAGCACCTGGATCCCGCACTCTATCAGGTCGGGGATCGCCCAGTAGATGGAGCCGCAGGAATGGAGGTAGACGCGCGCCCGGGTCTTTTGCTTGATGGCGTCCACGAGCCGGCGCAGCCGCGGCTTGTAGATGCGCCGGAAGGTGTTGGGGGACATCAGCGGGCCGCTTTGGCCACCCAGGTCCTCGCCGATCTGCACGAGGTCGAGGTAGGCACCCACCACTCCCAGCACCATGTCCCAGTAGGCCATCTGCCATTCCAGGAGGCGCTCGGTGAACGCCTCCACCAGCGGCTGGTTGGCCGCCAGGTTCACGTAGGCCTGTTCGAACCCGAACAGATACCACGACAACTCCCACAGGCCGGGCGTCGCGCTGCACATCATGAGGACCTTCTCGCCGGCTTCGTGCGCCGCCTTGACCTCTCCCTGCAGGCCCGCGATGCGCGCGGGGTCCGTGGGATTCGGCCAGCGGTATCTCCCCAGGTCCTCCTCCGTTTCGACGTCAGCGAGCGGGACGGCGCAGACGTCGTAGTAGTAGCCGTCGGGGGGCATGCTGTACGTCGTCCCCCACTCGTCCACGTAGCTGTTGGTCGCGGGGTCGATGGCGAAGACGTAATCGCTGGGGGGCCGGGGGAAGAACAGGGCGCTGACCCGCTCGAAGCGCTGGAGTAATTGGCGGTCGGGCTCCACGAGATAGGTGTGGTAGCTGCGGAGAGGCGGCTCCGGCCCGGTGAGACCGAGATGCTGCATGAGGGCCCGGTGGGCGTAGCGATGGAGGGTCGTGTGGCGCCCCCCGAAGTCGAGGGGAACCCGATCGGGCTCCTTGTGATCGAGGGCAGCCAGCGCCCTCTGTCGGCAATTCATCGTCGTCCTCCGGCGGTGGAGAGGCAATCGCTCTTGGCCGGGGCGGCCTGAGGGGTAGCGGGGCCTGCAGAATCTCCCAGGGCCGCGCCCGACGGCGTAGCATCGTTCTGCGCCTGGCCTCGCGTCAAGGAACGATCCCATGGGTCGTGCGGACACCCATACAAAAGCGGTCAGGAATACGCTCGGGCTTGATTCCGGGTGGGGTGCGTGATAAGCGCCAGAAGGACGTCTTCCAGAAGTACAACGTGAAGGTCCCGACAACGTTGGACGAGCTGGAGGCGGCAGCCAAGGCGCTCCACCTTTCCGCTTGATTTCTCACCGGGCCGGAGATGGAGGTATTCATCCAGCAAGAGATCGAGATGATCGGCGGCCTCTTGAAGGCGATCGGCCTCCTGAAATGAGCCGATAGGCTCTGCCGTTCCATCCCAGAGGTTCGGAGAATATCGCGGTGCCCCCGGGGGCACCGACTTCTGCCGCGAATTCCTGAGTCGCCGTATTGCTGCAAACCGGGTGTGTGCTGATCAGGAGGATCTCCATGGCCGAACTCTTCACGCCCCTCGTAGTGCGTGGCGCCACGCTCCGGAACCGCATTGCCATGTCGCCCATGTGCATGTACTCGGCTGGCGAAGACGGCTCCGCGACGGATTTCCACCTGGCCCACCTCGCCGCGCGCGCCACAGGCGGCGTCGGGCTGATCGTCACCGAAGCCACCGCGGTCGAGGCTCGCGGGCGGATCAGCACGAACGATCTCGGCCTGTGGGACGATCGCCAGGTCGAGCCGCTGGCCCGCGTCGTGCGCTTGTGCAAGGCCCAGGGGGCCGTGATGTGCACCCAACTGGCGCACGCGGGCCGCAAGGCCTGGACCTCGACCAAGGGCGCCGGCCCCTTCCCGTCCGTCGCCCCGAGCGCCATCCCCTTTGACGCGGAGTGGGCCCTCCCACACGAGCTGACTCTTGCCGAGCTGGATGGAATCGTCTCCGCCTATCGCGCCGCCGCGGAGCGCGCAGTGCGCGCGGGCTTCGACGCGATCGAGGCGCACGCGGCCCACGGGTACTTCCTGCACCAGTTCCTGTCGCCGGTTTCGAATCACCGGACCGACGCGTACGGCGGCCCGCTGGAGAATCGGGCCCGGATGCTCCTCCGGGTCGTGGACACGGTGCGCGCGGCGGTGCCCGAGTCCATGCCGCTGCTCGTGCGCCTGTCGTCCACGGATTGGATCGAGGGCGGCTTGACGATTGACGACCAGGTGCAGGTGGCCCGCTGGCTCAAGGCGCACGGCGTGGACCTGGTGGACTGTTCCTCGGGCGGCATCACGTCGGTCCTGCCGCCGGTCGGCCCCGGCTACCAGGTGCCTTTCGCGGAGAAGATCCGGCGCGAGGCAGGCATCGCCACGATGTGCGTGGGGCTGATCACGACGCCGGAGATGGCCGAAGAGATCGTGCGCAACGGCCGCGCCGACCTGGTCGCATTGGGGCGCGAGCTGTTGCGATCACCCTACTGGCCGCTCCACGCGGCGCGCGCCCTAGGGCACGACATCGCCTGGCCCCGGCAATACCTCCGGGCCAAGCCGGCGATTTAACGGGATGTTGGATTTGCATCGCGCGGGCCGCGGCCTCGGGATCGAGGGGCACGAGGCGCCCTCGGTGGTCACGGGCAATGCCACGCCGGTCTCTCATGGTTTGCGATGCCGCGGTTCTACCGATAGACTGAATTCAGTCCGACAGGAGGGCACCGGCATGGCTCGCTCTACGCTGACGCTCAGTCTGTCTGCGGATGTCGTTACGATGGCCAAGATCCTTGCTGCCCAAAGGAAGGTCTCGCGGAGCGGCCTGTTTACCGCCTGCATCGAAGACTTGGCCAGCCAGGACGAGGCCTACCAGGCCGCGAGTCGCCGCGCGATGGCGTATCTGGACCGTGGCTTCCCCTTGGGCGCAACCCCCACCGTCCGGGAGGACTTGCATGCCTGACCCGGTCTTCGTCGATTCCAACATTCTCGTGTATGCCCACGACCGCGGGGACGATCCTGAGCGAGGACTTCCTGCATGGACCGGAGATCGAGGGCATTTCCATTCGCAATCCGTTGCTGTAACGCCGGATGGCGAACCTGCCGCGACTGATCGGCCGCGTACTACAAGCCCGGGGCTTGACAAGAATGGTTAGACTATAATAGTCTCTGAGTCGGACTATAATATTCACTCATTCGGTGGGCTATGGACGCGAGGCCGATTTCGATACTCGAGCGGGGTCTGGCCGCGGTCGGGGATCTCCTGGCGGCGGAGGGCGTGGAGGTCGGGATCATTGTGGCGGGCGGTACGGCCCTCAACCTCCTCGGGATCGTGCAGCGCACGACGGATGACGTGGACGTGCTCGCCATTCTGCGGGACCGAGCCGGCTCCGACGGCGTCACGCTCGCCCCGCCGGACCCGCTCCCGGAGCCGTTGCAGCGGGCGATTGCGCGGGTGGCTCGCGACTTCCAGCTCCCCGAAGACTGGATGAACACCGTCGTAGGGCTCCAGTGGCAAACCGGGCTGCCCCTGGGGCTGGAACGCCGGCTCCGCTGGCGGCGGTACGGAGGCCTTCGGGTTGGGCTGGTGGCCCGGTACGACCTCATCTTCCTGAAGCTCTACGCGGCCGCGGACAGCGGTGGCCCGTCCAGCGTCCATTTCCAGGATCTGCTGGCCCTCCGCCCGACAGAGCGCGAGCTGCAGGCCGCGGCGGCCTGGGTGCGAGAGCAAGATCCGACTCCGGAGTTCTCGACCATCGTCGAGCAGGTGATGACACATGCCCGAGAAAGAGTTGGCTAAGGCACTTCATCAGCTTCGAGAAGCCGCCCTGGGAACACTCTGGCGGCAGTGGGGAGCCCTCGGGGCCGCGATCGCAGGCGAAGGGCCGACGCGAAGTATCGTCGACCCAGAGGGGCTCGTGCTCGTTTCCCTCAGTCTGGCAGAGGAAGAACGCCGGCTCTGGGACGTGCTGTACTGGTGGGTCAAGGTTGGGGCACCCCTCCTCAGTGTACAGCGCATCAAGAACCTGGCCGTGAGGTTCCCGGAGTCCACGCGCGGGCGGCTCGGAGTGTTCGCCCATCTGGCGCATCGCGAGGGCCGGGACTTCCGGTGGCGGTCCCTCGAAAGCTCTTCACCAGGGAAGACCATCCGCTCCGGGAAGAGCCTGGGCAGAGACCCGCAGCTGCATCACCCGGCGGCGCTCATGCTGCGCCTGCGGGTTGGCTTGGGGGTGGGAGTGAAGGCCGACCTCGTAGCTTTCCTCCTAGCTACGGGAGGCGTTTGGGTTACCGTCAAGGGCATCGCTGAGGGGCTGAGCTACACCCCGCGGGCGATCCATCGGGCTGTGGATGATCTGGTGGCTGCCCGGTTCATTCAGGCGACGACGGGAACTCCTGCAGCGTACCGGGCAGATTCGATGGCGTGGGCCCCGCTGCTGGAATCATCCGGGAAACCTCCGGCGTGGCGATACTGGCCCCCGGTATTCGCCCTCGTGGCTGACCTCGCAGCGTGGGCGGGGGGAGAGGGCGCTCTCCCGAAGACGACCGCCTACGTCTTGAGTTCGCGCGCCCGCGACCTCGTGGAGCGGCACCGGATTGCCTTTGCGCGGAATCAGATCAAGATCCCGAGCCCGGAGGACTACCCTGGTGAGAAATACCTTCAACCCTTTGAGGAAACGCTGCGCAGGCTGGCGCTGTGGCTGGCGGAAAGTGCATGACCGGGCTACCATCCCACCGGTAAGGTCCGTCGAAGGGAATCCCGTGCGCGATTGAACCTGGAAGGATGGTGTGAACAGGAGGCCGGTCGAAAGTAAATATCCGCGATAACCGCGCTACGTCCCGCATTACGCACGAGGCTTCTGTCGCAGGAAGCGACACGCGACCGCTGAAGGGCTGGAGGAAAGGGACTGGGAGGCGGCGAGCTTGCCTCTAGCCGAGGGATCGAATTCGGCCTGTCCCGCTGCACCGCGATGGATTCTGGGGGGTGTGGTATCGCGAGGGCCAGGAGACACTTGTGCCGGCGGCGTAGTTGATCGTGCGCGTCGCCACCGGAGCGTCCGGAGATCTCTAGCTAGGTACAGATGATCGTATCGGAGACTCCCCATCATCCCTTTACAGCTCCGGCAGTCATACCCCTCACCAAGTACTTCTGTACAAGCAACGTAAAAGCAATCACCGGGAGGAGGATGATAGCGCCCCCGCTTCCAACGTTACCCCACCGCACCCCTTCTTCTGTTATGAATCCCGACACGGCCACAGGGAGCGTCGTGGCTTTCGTCGTGGTGAAGAATAGCGCGAAGATGAAGTCGTTCCATGACAGAATAAACGTGAACACGGCGGTGGCAAAAAGACCTGGTGCCGCAAGGGGGACCACGATTCTCCATAGCACCCTAACATGCGAGCAGCCGTCCACCAGTGCACTATGTCGCACGTCTTCGGGAATCTCGTCGAAAAAGCCTTTTAACATCCAGATCACAAACGGCGCATTGAACATCGCATATATCAGCACTAAGGCTAGGTGGGTATCCAGGAGTCCCAGGCTCCGGACGATGGAATAGAGAGGAACGACCAATGCGATCGGTGGAAGCATTCGCAGTCCAATGGTTGCAATCAAAAATGTTTCCCTGCCTCGAAACTTCAGCGCCGAGAACGCATATGAGGCCGGAACGCCCACGCCAAGAGCCAGACCAGTTGAGCCTAGGGCAATGATAATGCTATTGAGCAAATACCGAGCAAACGGCTGCTGCTCGAAAACGCTCCGGTAGTTTACGAGGGTGGGACGAAAAATCCACACCGGGGGGATGGCGAAAGTCTGGAGAGGCGTCTTCAGAGACGTGAGAACCGTCCATACGATAGGAAATGCGAAAGCAACGACCACCATGAGAAGGAGGATGTGAAGAAAACAGTCCGTTGCAATGTGAGATCTTCTGGGTCGCGCCACGAGTTACCTCTCTTCCGCAAGAATTCGAATATACACGTATGAAAGGGCGACACAAAGAACTAGCATGACCCAAGAGACCGCCGCAGAATAGCCAAGGTCGAAGTACCGAAACGCGATTCTCTGGACGTAGATACTCAGACTCAACGTGGCATCCGCTGGCCCACCGTCAGTGAGCACGTAAACCGTGTCAAATATTCGGAAGGCAAAGAGGGTGCGAATAACAAGAACGATGAGCATCGCCCTTTTTAGAAGTGGGATAGTCAGATACCAGAAAGATTGGGCTGCGGAAGCACCATCAATATCAGCCGCCTCGTACAAATCCTCAGGCAGCACCTGGAGTGTCGCGAGAAAAATGAGAACCGCAAATGAGGAATTCTGCCAGACATCCGTCAGGATAACTGACACCAAGGCAACCTTTGGCGAAGCAAGCCATTGGACGGGGGGAATAGCAATGAGACCCAGGAGATAGTTGATCAACCCGAATCGACTGTCCCAAAGGAAGCGCCACATAAGCCCGACAACCACAGGCGTCATCATCATCGGAAGCAACAAGGTTGTTCTAACCAGTCGTTTTCCGAGGGTCACACGGTCAAGGAGAAGAGCCACACCAAGGCCAATACAGAATTCTAGCGTAACGGACACGAGCGTGAAGATAAGTGTAATCTCTAAGCTTCGCCAAAAGAGAGGATCCTCGAAGAAGACGCTGACATAATTCCTGACGCCAATAAACTTCGGGCCGAGATGACGGGTGAGGATGAAGGAGGTAAAACCCAGGTAGAAGCTATAAAGGAGTGGCAGAAGGAGAAAAATGACGATAAGGGCAAACGCAGGGAAAAGAAAGGTATAGGGAAGGATTTTCTGCTTCCACATCGCGCTAGTCATGGAGCGGGGGCACCAGAGGGTCAGCTACCCGCCCCCAGGGGCTCGGAGTCAAAATATTCGGCTTCTCAGCATCATTCGTGGCCAGAGAGGAATACCTATCCAGACAGGCTAAGCATGGCGAGGGCGAGCCTCATAGAATAGGCCACTCGGTGGGGACCGCGGTAACCCGACTTCAAAAGTGAGAGGCCGCACCATATAGCGCGATAAACCGGTCAGGAAAACGTCACGGTTTTCACGACCGCAACACGAACTGAGGTCCGTCAAAGCATCTATTTCAGAAGCGGTTCAATTCGATCGCAGGCCGACTGCAATGCTGCTCGCGCATTTTTTTGTCCGGCTAGTACGTAGCCAACCTCTGACGTCCAAATATCCTCAATCTGCTTGTATCCCGGAACACCAGGTCGCGTCCGACTCGTCGCCGAAGCTTCCAATACGACGGAGGCCGCCGGGAACACTTTTTGGTATGCGGGACTCTTGAAAACACTGACGCGTGTGGGTCCGTTGGCGTGTTCGACAGCCATCTTCAGCTGCATTTCCTTGTCAGCCAAGAACCTTATGAATTTCCAAGCGATGTCCTTATTCTTGCTGTACTTGCTGATTCCCAGACCCCAACCACTAATCCAACCAATGCCGGCCTTGAGGTTGGAGCCTTTCTTGTAGGGGACTGGGGCCCAGCCCATCTTCCCAGCAACCTTGGAAATCTTGGGATTATCAAACACCAATGCTCTGGGGGAATAGGTAATGATCATGGCCCCGAGACCTTGGGACATGGCCGTTTGGGCCTTGTCCAAGTCGTAGGCTAAAGACTCAGGTGGGGTCAGCCCCTCCTTATAGAAGGTAGAGAAGTATTCCAGGGCCTCCACCGACTCGGGCTTGGTGAGCGCACAGTGACGAAAATCTTGGTCGAGGACGTCCCCGCCGTAACTCCAAAGAACGGGGAGGAATGCCTCGGAAACCCAGAGGCTGTGGGTCTGCATGATTGTGCCATACACCTCGACTTTTCCGTCGCGGCGAATTGTCAGCTTACGCGCGGCGGCAAGGAAGTCGTCGAGGGTCTTAGGAACAGGCACGCGGTACTTTTCGAACAGATCCTTTCGATAGTGAATGATGCGGGTCCCAATTCGGACCGGGAGCGTGAATAGGGTGCCGGACCCGAACTGATAGCCCGAGGGACGACTGGTATACATTGACGGAAATCTACTCATTTCCAACATCACTGGAACGAAATCGCTGAGATCCACAGGATCTTTCGACAAGTAGTCATTCAGGGGGATGATATGCCTGTGAAAGTCAACCATCCACTCCGGACCGTCGACAGATATGACGTCAAAGCGGTCGGATCCTCCCGTCAGCTCAAGAAGCTGTTTTTCATAGAGTGGACCGTAGCCGTAGCTCAGGACTTGAACATCGACACCGGTATCCTTACGGAATTGCTCGATCCCACTTGCGACTGCAGGTTCATAACCCCCGGACAGAACCGCGATTGTGATCTTCCCTTTCTCTCCCGCCAACGCCACTCCGTTGATCGGCACGAGTAGCCAGAAAAGCATCAGAATACCCACTGTCCAAACGATCGTGACAAGCCGCGACTTCATGATCTCCTCCTTCTCTCTTCTCTACTGTTCCCCCTCGATGAGTCAATTCCAGCCCGGATCGTGACGGGGGGCGACTTCCGAGATGAGACTATACGGCGTGGTGCAGCATCGTGTCTTCCCCCTCTCGCATCACGTCTTTGAGGCCTCTCTACAGGGACATCCAGGCCTTGTATCTCTTGTCACAACGGAACCGCCGAGTCAAAACCCTCCACCAGAAATAGCCAGCCCTATTCGCCGGCGGCGTCAAGGTAGCATGGTTCCAAGCCATCGTCGGTATTGCTCATGAGGAGACCGCGCTGCCAACGGCACTCGACAGGCGCTCCGCCTTGTCGCGGTCAAGCACGACTTTATTCCGTTCCAGCGTCGCTCTCAACTCATTGACCGGAACGTCGCGTGGCAAAGTGTTCTTCAGTGCAGCCATGCCAGCCGCTGTCCCTGCAGCCTCCCCGGTAACCATACACACGGCCATCCCACGGGTTGATCCAGCCGCTTCATGCGTGGTAGAGATACATCGTCCCGCAGCCAATAGGTTATCGACCCTTTCCGGCACGAGACAGCGGTATGGGATGCCGTAAGACCGGATGATGTGAATTAGGGTCATGCTCTTGCCAGACACCTCTCTTCCAAGCACTTTAATCTTCTTGGCCGGGTCGTGAATATCAAGCGGATATGCCCCTCGACCTATGGCATCCGGGAAATCTCGCCCTTCGACCACATCTTCCATGGTGAGGGTGTAGGATCCTTTGATTCGACGAGTTTCTCTGACTCCCACTTGAAACGGAACTGACATTAAGCGAGCGTTCCGGAAACCAGGTGCATTCTTGCGAAGCCATTGCACCATAGACAAGACTTGCCTCTGACACTCGATCTCCGCTTTCGACAGATCATCAACATTAGTCGCGTCGAGACCCTGGGCACGGGTTACATTGATCGTCACCTCATCGCGGCCACGCAATGTGGAAATATGGAACATGTTCTTTCCGGGCCAATCGGGCCAGTGGCGATCTAGCAAACACCCAAAGGTCTCGAGTTGGGAACCGGGAGTCTTTTCATAGTAATCCAGAGGGTATGTGTCCACGGCCTTTCCCTTGGAAAAGGCTGTGGTAAAGGGGATGCGTAACTCTTCGGGATGATCCCGAAGGTAATCAAATATCTCCTTAAGATTGACGTTACTCATGCGAAAAATCAGCGTAATCGGCTGCATGCGACCGTCCTCCGGGCGTCCCTTTTCGAATGCAGCTCCCGCACGCGCCGCGACATCAGCGTCCCCTGTCGCGTCGATCACAATCTTCGCCGGTTGAAGCTGGAGGCCGGATTTGTTCGCCAGGATTACCCCACGGATATGGTTTCCTTCGGCTGCTGCGTCCACGGTGAATGAGTGAAGGATAGGTTGAACCCCGGCCTCGATTAGCATGTTCATTAACACGAATTTTAGAAGCTCGGGATCATTCGCTGTTGTCGATGCTCCTGTTGGATTGGGGACGTGTTCAATGCTGGCGCCCATCTCGTTCATCCGATCGAAAAGTTCTTGCAGCAGGCCGCCGGCCGCCCGGTATCCTTCCCCGTCAAACACACCGGGGAAGACCATTCCGGTCGAAGCAACGCCACCGACAAAGCCATATTGTTCCACAAGTACCGTGTGCGCGCCCGTGCGTCCTGCAGCCACCGCCGCTATGGCTCCTGAGGTACCACCGCCAACAACTGCCACATCGGCCTGCGTTCTGACTTGCATGACGAACCCCCCTACACCTGCAAGATTACCACATCAGGTGATAAGAATTTGCTTTGGGTCGCGGGCCGCACGAGCTGTCCCTGGCCCGCGGCGCTCCGCCGAAGGTGCCAAGCGGACGGGAGCATGACTCCGGGGGCCGGGGGATGTCAAGCGAAAACCCGCGGCGAAAACCCGCGGCGCGGCCGGCCCCGGTACCAGGGGCGGAGACCGGTCAGTGAGAAAGGATGGGGCCGGGGGGCCTGGAGGCACTACCCTTCTGAAAGGAGCTGAAGCGGCGGCCCTGGAACAGCACTGTCCGGCTATGCTGCGATGGATTCAGGGGGCCGTCAAAAGGACCGTAGGTTCGAAAGCGCATCAGGATATCCCTTCAGATCAGGTCGTTCCTGAGAAATGGCCAACCGATTCGTACGAGCGCCCAGGCATATCCCACTACATTCCTGCCTCACCAGCGCGCCGCAAACCCCTCCAGAGAGCCTTTCCGGCCCAGGGTGTTCTCACTCATTCCATGCCCTGACCTCTTGCATTGCATGCCGTAACGCCCCGGGCCAGTACAAAACTTGCGTGCCTGGGCAGGCGGGAACTATCGACCTTCCTAACTCCCATTGTCAAGTTGTCTTAGACCTATCCCGGAGGCCCGGCGCGGTCACCGCGCGCGGTAGCCGACCAGGCCCGCCTCCAGGGAGCGTCGGTCCGCCCGGGAGAGGCTCCGCTCCATGGGCGGCGCGAGGAGGTGCGCGTGAGGGACGCCCACCAGGTGTTCCGGTATCCACCAGAGATCTTCGTCGGAGGTCATCCACCCCGGGTGTGACCGGTCGAAGCGGGCGAGGTTGACGGGGCGGGAGTAGGCGCGCAGCGTCCGGTCGCCGCGCAGGTTGATGTAGTCCTCGAAGTAGCTCATCACCAGTTCGCGCAGGGTGCGGTAGACGGGCGCGCGGAAGCGCAGCCCCGAGAAGTTGGATTTGGCGATGGCCCCCCAGTGCCCGTTGAGGCGGTACACGGCGATCACGTGGTCCGTGTCCTGCACCGCCTCCAAGTCCAGCAGGAGCGGCGGGAAGCCCAGCACGCGCAGCGCGGCCGCCGTGAAGATGGCGCCCTCGAGGCAGTGGGCGGTTCGCTCCCGCAGCACCCGCCGGGGGGACCACGCTGTGGACGCAAGGTGATAGGGCATCGCGTCCAGCGCGCGCTGGATGCCCACAGGCGAGCGCAGCGCGCGCAAGCTGCGGAGCTCCTGGCGGGTGAAGCCGAAATCCCTCACGGGTCCGTCACGGCCTCGGCGCCGCGTGAGTGTCTGCGCTGACGAAGGGAATTTTGGCGGGGGTCTTCGGTGACTAGCGAAGATGCTCTCCGGTCTGAAAGAGTGGAGACGAGGTGAAGACGAGGCGACAACCTATCGGCGAGGCCGCTGTCGCCGTGCTTGTCTTGCAACCTCGCGCTCAACGGTCTCAAAGGGGACGCCGCCGGGTTCTGTCATCCCGCGCTCGATGAGCGACTTCAGCCGCGGATTGTGGGCAAGCAGAAAGGCTTCCAGGTCGGTATGTTCCCCACGTGAGGCCAAAGCGGAATACGGCCTTCCCTTCTTCGTAGTAGCCATCGTAATGAGAGACGCCGTTGCCTACGTTAACTTGCTCCATTGGCGGCTCTTGCTGCCGCGATCGTCCTTGTGGAGTGCGGATGGCGGCCAAAAGCACACAGGCCCTTTGGGACACACTCCAAGAGGGTCTGTACATCAGCAAGGCCGGAGTCAAAAGCGATCCGAGACCACGCATGCGGGCTGGCCTTCCCGACCCATCCTCTGCTGAGAGGGTCAGTGCGGGTCAGACAGTATCACCGGGGTGGGTGGCGTCAAGGGGATTTCACGGGGAGCGAGGGGTTGGGGGATCGGGGATGGGGGCAGGGAATGTGAAATGGCAAATGCGGAGTGCGGGATACGGAATGAATGGACCGGGAGAGAGCCAGGGAAACAGAGACGCGGCGACCGGCAAGACCGGTGAGGAGAGCCCCGCGGCACGGGGAGCATCCGGTGACGTATGGTGGAGGGCAACTATCCGGCCAGGCGGGCTGGTCGATCCAGATGTAGCTCCCTGCGGATACCCTCGGCCAACCACTGCCGGATCAGGGTCTGGTAGGGGACCGACTTCATCGTGGCTATCTTGCGAAGCGCCTGGATCTGGGCCGGATCAAGCTTGATCGAGATGTTTTGAAGGCGCCGCGTCCTTTGTCCCCGCAGGATCTGTTCTCGCAGCTCCTCGTCGAGGGCAAACGCGACAGGTCGCTCCACAACTTCGCCCAGCACACCACGACGATCGTAGTACTCCGCCGGACTCTCCTGTACCTTGCCGCCTCGCGTCCTCATCCCTCAATCCTTTCGGTGCTGCTGGTAGTATCGTCGCTCTGCGGCATCCATGTCCCATCCCGTGATCACCCGGACCTTGCCGCCACCTTTCTTCCCGAAGATCAGGACGAGGAGACGACCCGACTGGGCTGGGCCAAATACCGCGTAGTGCCCCCGCTTTGTCTTGCGGAACAGCGGCGCAACGGCGAACACCCCCTCAGCTTCTTCCGCCTCTATCCCATGGCCGAGCGCAAGATGCAGCACATTGCCATCATCCCACTCGAATCCTGAGATGCGCACTCCCGGCCTCCAGTGGGTAATACATTATGTTACCCTTGGTTGTCCTGTCAAGAGCTCACACGGGGGACTGGGCGGTCCGTGCTGCTGCGGAAGGGGTCTGGGAATAGCCGTGAAAACCGAGCTGTGTCCGCGTTCCATTGCCGTATTGAGAAGCCCCGCAGGTCCGCGAGCGAGCTTCCAAAGCGATGGCGCTCCCGGGATTCTCATGGACATGCTGAAACAGGCTTTGGTAGCATGTCCCGCGCTGACTCGGATTCTCCGTGCATGCGCCAGAGGTCCTGATCCAGATTCTCTCCTCCCCAATAAAGAGAGGCGACTCGGAGGGGGTCTCCGGCTTCCGATCGCCGAGGAGATCGCCGTGCCCTTCCAATTCTTCGGAACGTCCGGGGCCGTCCCATCGCCCGGCCGGGACAACACGGCCCTGGCCTTCTCCTCGAAGGACGAGGTCGTGCTGGTGGACTGCCCGGGAAGCCCGTACCAGAAGATTCTGAAGGCGGGGCTGGACCCCATGCGGGTCTCCTCGCTGATCG
>Ga0209343_10006440_pt1 | contig 14035 bp, 10 predicted proteins | sample RifCSPlowO2_02_FD_184026 | JGI IMG/M metagenome (GOLD analysis project Ga0209343, IMG submission 184026) | Groundwater microbial communities from Rifle, Colorado - Rifle CSP2_plank lowO2_0.2 (SPAdes) (version 2) | ecosystem: Environmental > Aquatic > Deep subsurface > Groundwater | place... | reverse complement strand
TTGAGGTCCCACGCCGGTGCCCTCCTGTGGCACACCGGCTTCGGTAACATGAGTTTTGGCGCGACGACCTTTCCTTCGGTAACACTTACCATGGCGCGATACGCGACCTTGACCCGGCTCGTTGAACGCCCATAGACTCGGTGAGCACCCACCGCACTTTCCGCACGCGCATTTCATTCGGAGGTCGAGCGCATGGCAGTCGCGACCAGTATGCCGGGAACACGAAGCAAGCTCACGCCCAATCAGATCAAAGGGTTCCTGGCGGCGTGGGGCGGCTGGACGCTCGACGGCATGGACGCGTTCATCTATGCGCTGGTGCTCGTGCCGGCGCTGCGGGAGCTGCTCCCCAATTCGGGGATCGAGGCGACGCCGGGCAACATCGGGTTCTACGGCAGCGTGCTCTTCGCGCTCTTCCTGTTCGGATGGGGCGTCTCGATGGTGTGGGGTCCGGTGGCGGATCGCTTCGGCCGCGTCACCGCGCTGATGCTCACGATTCTCACCTACTCGGTCTTCACGCTCCTCTGCGCCTTCGCCCAGACGGTCTGGCAGCTGGCGTTCCTCCGCGTGCTGTGCGGAATCGGGATTGGCGGTGAGCAGCCGATGGGCGGCACGTTCATCGCCGAGCAGATGCCGGAGGACCGGCGCAAGTTCGCGGCGGGGCTTATGCACACCGGCTATTACTTCGGGTTCTTCCTGGCGGCGGCGGCCAACTACTTCATCGGCGCCAACTTCGGATGGCGCTGGATGTTCGCGCTCGGCGGCCTGCCGGCGCTGATGGTGTTCTGGATCATGAAGGAGGTCCACGAGCCGGAGAAGTGGCAGCAGCAGGCGAAGGTGAAGCGCCCCGGGATGATGGAGTCGTTCGCGCGGCTCTTCACGCCCGAGTACAAGAAGCGGACGATCGTGATGTCGATCCTGTTCCTCGTGTCGATCATCGGCCTGTGGGCCGGTTCGGTCTACGTCCCGACGGCGGTGACGCAGATCGCGCAGCGCCCCGAGTACGGGTACGCGCCGGCCGATGCGGCGCGCATCGCCTCCTACGCGTCGGCGGTGCTCGCCGTGGCGACCATCATCGGCTGCCTGGCGGCGCCGGGCCTCGCCGAGCGCCTGGGGCGGAAGACGACGATGGGCCTGTACTTCACGGTCATGCTGGCCGGCATCGCCCTCGGGTTCGGATACGTGTTCTACATGCCCGCGGCGCTGCCGGTCTTCTTCGTGTTCGTCTTCATCCTCGGCATCGGCGGCGCCAACTTCGCCATGTACACGTTGTGGATTCCTGAGCAGTACACCACCGATTGCCGCGGCAGCGCCATCGGCTTCATCAGCTCGATCGGGCGCTTCGTCGGCGTGGCGATGGTCTTTCTCGTGGGTCAGGGGATCGCGACCTACGGCAGCCTCGGCGTGCCCGTGGCGTTGACCGCCCTGGCGTTCATCGTCGGCCTGCTGGCCATCCCGGCCGCCGAGGAGACGAAGGGAAAGCCGCTGCCGGCGTAGGGGCAGGTGGAAGAAGTGGAAAAGTGGAATAAGTGGAAAAGTGGAAAAGTGGAAAGTTGGAACAAGTCGACGAGGTGGACGAAGTGGAAAGGTGGGGCGTAGGCGAACCGCCTGTCGGACCGCGACGACGGACACTTTGAACTTGCTCTTCCACTTCTTCCACTTTTCCACCTTTCCACTTTTCTACTTCTCCACTTCTCCAACTTAGCCATGCCGTCCCCCGTGCTGGAGCTCTGCAACGCCACCGTCATCAGAGGCGATCGCGCCGTCCTCGACGGTCTCACGCTCACGATCCGGGCCGGCGAGCACACCGCGATCCTCGGCCCGAACGGCGCCGGCAAATCGGCGCTCGTCAGGCTGCTGACCCACGAGGACCGCCCGCTCGCCGGCGAAGGCGCCGGGCCGCCGATCCGCGTCTTCGGCCACGACAGTTGGGACGTGTTCGAGCTGCGCTCGCAGCTCGGCATCATCTCCTCGGACCTCCACCACCGGTTCGTGTTCGGCAACAACGAAGGGCGCGTCACGGCCGAGGCGGCCGTGCTCTCGGGATTCCTGGCCACCCAGGGGATCCTCCGGTATGGCGCCGTCACCGAGCAGATGCGGCGCCGCGCCGCCGAAGCGCTCGATCGGATGGGCGTCGCGCACCTCGCGCGGCGCCGGCTCGACGAGATGTCGAGCGGGGAAGCCCGCCGCGTGCTGCTCGCCCGGGCGCTCGTGACCGCGCCCCGGGCGCTCGTGCTCGACGAGCCGACGACGGGGCTGGATCTCGTCGCCCGGCACGCCTTCATGGAGCGCGTGCGTCAGGTGGCGCGCGACGGGACGACGCTCGTCCTGATCACGCACCACATCGAAGAGATCGTGCCGGAGATCGAGCGCGTGATCCTGCTGCGCGAGGGGCGAGTGCTCACATCGGGGCCGAAAGCGGCCGTCCTCACCGCTCCCCACCTCAGCGAACTGTTCGCCTCGCCGGTCGCGGTCGACGCCGAGGCGGGCTACTACTACGCGAGGCCCGTCCAGTAGTATCGGTCGTCGGGCAACGGTTCCCGCTCCGCTCGATCCGGCGACACCGAATCGTCCCGGCCGCTGACGTCGGCGTCGGCAGCGGCCGTCTCGTGGCGGCGCGACGCCGAAGGAGACTGCATGACGACCGTCGGGCTGGTCGGGCTCGGCATCATGGGATCGGCGATGGCCGCGAATCTGATGAAGGCGGGGTACCGCGTTGTCGGATACGACGTGCTGCCCGCACGTGCCCGGGCGCACGCTCGCGCGGGCGGCATCGCGGCGCCGAGCTGCGGCGAGGTGGGGCAGCGGGCCGCGGTCGTGATCTGCTCGCTGCCGTCGGCTGCGGCGCTCGCCGCCACCGCGGCGGAGCTGGCCGGGCGGGCGGGAGCGGTCGGAACCGTCATCGAGACGAGCACGTTGCCGATTTCCGCGAAGGAGGACGCCCGGCGGCGGCTCGCCGCCGCGGGCATCACGCTGCTCGACTGTCCGCTGAGCGGCACCGGCGCCCAGGCGCGCGTCAAGGACCTCGTCGTCTATGCGAGCGGGCCGCGGGCGGCCTGTCGCCGTGTCGAGGGCGTGTTCGACGGGTTTGCCCGGGCGCACTACTACGTCGGCCCGTTCGGCGCGGGGTCGAAGACGAAGTTCGTCGCCAACCTGCTCGTGGCCATCCACAACGTGGCGACCGCCGAGGCGCTCGTCCTCGCCATGAAGGCCGGGCTCGATCCGGCGGTGACGCTGAAGGTCGTCGCCGACGGCGCCGGCAGCTCCCGCATCCTGCAGGTACGCGGACCGCTGATGGTGCGCGGCGATTACTCGAAGCCGACAATGAAGCTCGAGATCTGGCAGAAGGACATGCGGATCATCGCCGAGTTCGCCCGGCAGGTCGGATGTCCAACGCCGCTCTTCCGCGCCACGGCGCCGATCTATGCGGCGGCGCTGGCGGAGGGGCGAGGCGCCGAGGACAGCGGCGCCGTGTGCGCCGTGCTCGAAAAAATGGCACAGTACCGGCGCCGCAGCCGGGCGGCCCGGGAGGAGTAGAGACATGAAGCAGCTTGCCTCGATGCGATGGATCGGCGGCGTGGTACTCGGAGCGCTCGTGGGCCTGACGGTCGTGGCGATCGGCGCCTTCACGACCCCCGGGGTGTCCCCGTCTGACGTGGCCGCGCTCGAATCGGACAAGGAGGCGCTCGAGCAGCAGCTCGCCTCCATGACGCCGACGCAGGTCGTTCAGGCCGGCCAGCTCGCGCCCCCACCGCCCAACGCGCAGCCGGCGGGATGGGACACGCCGGAGTCGATCCGCGGCAGGCTGAGACTGCTCGCGACCTACGACTCGAGCGGACCCGATGCCTGGGACGTCCGGGCGCACCCGACGGTCTTCATCACGAGCGAAGGGGTCGAGAAGGGCGCGCGGAAGTCCGGGCTCTACGTGATCGACGCTTATTCCAAGCAGGTGGTCGCGTCGGCGCTCTTCGACCTGGGCGAGGAAGTGACGGAGAACCCCCACGGGGTCGGCATCTCGCCGGACGGCCGGTGGCTGTACCTCGGCCAGATGCACCGGCTGCGCGCCACCGGCCGGACGCGGACCGTGCTGATGATCGTCAACGCCAGGACGCTGAAGCTGGACAAGGTGCTCGAAGGAACCGCCCGCGTCGACTGGTTCCACCACATCACCGGGTTCAAGGACTGGCAGGGGCGCGACCGCGTGCTGGTCGCCTTCGGGCGCGCCCCCGGCGGCAGCCCCCACTACCTGCTCGATCCCCACGACAACAACCGCGTCGTGCGGGCGATCACCATCGAGGACATCGGCTACAAGATCGGCCATCCGTATCCGACCGTCGATCCGACGGGCCGCTTCCTGTACGTCTCCGTGTTCGCGCCGCCGTGGCAGGCGAAGCTGCACAACACGGCGGGAATCGCGAAGCTCAACCTCGAGACCGGCGCCGTCACGATCATTCCGTTCGTCGGGGACAACCCGATCGGCATGGCGCACACCTCCGACGGACGGTTCACCTACGTCAACGATGCGCACGGCGACGCCGTGTACAAAATCGACAACGCCACCAATACCGTCGTCGACGATACCAACGCGGGCGTCGCCGGTCCCTACGGTCTCGTGCTGAACTGGGACGAGACGCTGCTCTATCCCATTGGAAAGGGCGAAGGGAGCCACAACGTCGGATCCGTCGTCGGCGTCGTCAACACCGTGACGTTTGCCGCGCCGCGGCAGATGTTCCAGAGCCTGCCGATCCACCTGGGGGGCTCCGCGTCGAGCATCGACCACGGCATTCTGCACCCCGACCCGAAGGTGAACGAGCTCTGGATCACCAACATGAACGGCTGGGAAACCATCGTGCTCGACCTCAACACGCACAAGGTGAGCGCCTACGTTCCCACGCCGAACGGCGGCGACACGCACTCCGGCGGTTTCGTCCGCTATACGCCCGACTGGAAGGGCGAGCTGCTCGCCGACATGGGTGGACCGAAGGGGCCGATGTACGCGGTGAAGCGTCAGCGGGCGGCGGCGGCGCAGAAGTCGGCGCCGGCCCCCGCTCCAGCGGCGGCGCCGGCGGCGGCCGGGGGGGATCGCCTGGCGCTCGGCCGGATGGTCTTCGAGAAGACCGCCGGCGGCGTCGGGTGCGCGGCCTGCCACGGGTTGAACGGGCGGGGAAGCACGCAGTTGAACGCGCCGGACATCCGCGGGGCCGACGAGGCCCGCGTACGGTCTGCACTCGCCGGGGTGACCGTGATGAGCCGCATCACGCTCACCGACGCGGAAATCGCCGCGGTGGTCGCCCACCTGCAGGACCTGAACACGCAGCCATGACGACGACGGTAGGGTCGATCGCGGCGGTCGCCGGCGTCCTGGCCCTGTACGGGGCTGGTGCGGCGGCGCGGGCGGAGTCGGGCGGCGTGGACCATGCCTCGCACGCCGTGCGTGGGTCCACGACGGAGGACACGACGCTCGACTTCACGATCAACGTGGCCATCTCGGACACCGGGTTCCGCCCGTCTGCCGTGTTCGTGCCGGCCGGGCGGCCGGTGCAGCTCGTGCTGCGGAACCGCGGGTCGGCGGAACACCACTACCGGGTCGTGGGACTCGTGCCCGACGAGCTGTCGTGGGTCGCCGCCGGCGCCGACGCGGGAACAGCCGGCTCGGACGAGGACCATGCCAATCACCACGGGCGGACGTTCGTGTCCTGGCGGGGAGCGTCTCCCGCCGGCATCCGTCCCACCGGCCACGAAATACACGCGTACGTGTCACCCGAGGAGAGCGTCGACGCCGTGCGCTTCATCGCCACGCGGACCGGCACGTACGGCGTCGAGTGCGATCTCCATCCGAAGGAAGCCGCCAGGCTGACCGTCTTCGATCCGCCGGGGATGCAGACCGCCACGGCGCCGGCGCCGAGCCGGCGGGCACTCGCGCTCGCGCTGACGAAGGATCTCGGCGCCGTCGACTACCCTGGAGCGGCGGGTGTTCGCGTGGAAGCGACGTATGCGCCCGCAGAGTACGTGACGGAGATCCTCGGCGACGCTGCCGCGGCCGACCTGAAGCCGAATCAGTACGTCGCCGTGCTGCTCAGCGAGCGCCTTCACGCTGCGAGCCTGCCGGGCGCGCCGGTGGCGCCCGCCCTCCAGGTCAACGGCGCGCCGGTGCCGCTCCTCGATCGACGGATGGTGGCCGACTCGCCGCACCATCGAGCGACGGTCTACCGATTCGCCAGGGACGGCTCGTTCGGCGCCGGACACCAGATGGTGACGCTGCGCCTAGCCTCCGGCCAGCACGCTACGTGGCATCTGCCGCTCGTGCTGCCCGACACGAGCGGTGACGCGCCGGCGTCGGCGGGATTCGGCGACCAGTGGGCGCTCGTCATCGCCGTGCTCGGGGGGATGCTGGCGGCAATGTGGCCGTGTCTGTTCCAGCTCACGGTCTATTTCATCCCGGCGCTGGCGGGGGTGGCGATGCAGGGCGCCGGTTCGCCCGGCGCGAGTGGTCGCCGGCCGATCCTGGCCGCGGCCTTCTTCTTCATTCTCGGCTTCACGCTCGTCTACACGGCCACCGGCGCCGTCATCGGCTATGCCGCCGAGCGCCTCGGCGGTACTGCGCAGTTCGAGGCGTGGCAGCGCGACATCGGCATCGCCGCAGGGATTGTCGTCATCGGACTGGCGCTGCGCGTGGCGGCCAAGGTACGCGCCCCGCTCGTGTGTCGGATGCCCCTGCTGTCGCGGATGGGACACGGAGGGAAGCCGGCCGGCCGGCTCGAAATGATGGTGGCCGGGCTCGCGTTCGCGACCGGCTGCATGACCTGCTTCGGATCCGCGCTGGTGGTCGGGATGGTCGTCTACGTCGGGCTGGCGCAGTCGGCCGTGTACGGCGCGCTCGTGCTCTTCCTCTTTTCGCTCGGCATGGGCGTTCCGCTCGTGATTGCCGCCGTGGCGATGGCGCGCGCGCTGCCGCTGCTGATGAAGCTGGAGCGGGCGGTCCCGTACATGGGGCTGGCCAGTGCGCTGCTTATGGCCGGATTCGGCGCGCTCCTCATCAGCGGCCGCTACATGGCCGTGTCGGAGTGGACGTACCGGCTCGCCGCCGGCGGCCCGTAGCGCAGGATGCGGCTTTTCCCCCATTGACACCGCAGGGGACCGGCGTTAGGGTCGGCGATCCACGAGCGGGAGGGAGCACATCCATGCAGGCAGTCCTCATTCGTTTCTTCACGGCGGCGCTGTTCCTGACGGCGGCGGCCGTTCCGACGTTTGCGCAGGCGACCGGTGAGCTCGCCGGCCGCGTCACCGACGAGAGCGGCGGCGTACTGCCGGGCGTCACCGTCGCGGCCACGCAAACCGACACCGGCTTCACCCGGTCCGTTGTCACCGACGGCCAGGGCAACTGGGTGATGCCGAACATGCCGACCGGCCCGTACCGGCTGGAAGTCTCGCTCCAGGGGTTCCGCACCTACGTGCAGACGGGCATCGTGCTGCAAGTAGGCGCCACCCCGACGCTGAACGTCGTGCTGGCGGTCGGGAGCCTCGAAGAGACCGTGTCGGTCGAAGCGGCCGCACCGATCATCGACGTCCGCAGCGCCGGCATCAGCGACGTCGTGGAGAACGACCGGATTCTGGAGCTGCCGCTCCAGGGGCGGCAGGTGACGAACCTGATCGTGCTGGCGGGCGGGGCGGTCCAGACCGACACTTCCTCGAGCCGGGCGATGCGCGGCGGCGTGAGCATTTCGGTGGCCGGCGGCCTCCCGTTCGGCGTGGCGTATCTGCTGGACGGCGCGATGCACAACAACCCGCAGGACAACTCGAACATGCCGATGCCGTTTCCCGACGCCCTGCAGGAGTTCAGCGTCGCCACGAGCGGGCTCTCCGCCCAGCACGGCATGCATTCGGGGGCGTCGGTCAGCGCGGTGACGCGGTCGGGCACCAACAGTTTCCACGGCAACGCCTTCGAGTTCCTCCGGGATCGCCGCCTCAACGCGACCGATCCGTTCGCCGCCGTCGGGCCCGACGGCAGGCGCAGAGACGACGGGCTGCAGCGAAACCAGTTCGGCGGCACCTTCGGCGGCCCGATCGTGCGCGATCGGATGTTCTTCTTCGGAGGCTACCAGGAGACGACCATCCGCCGCCGGCCGTCGTCCAACTTCGCCAACGTGCCGACCCCGGCGATGCTGGCCGGCGACTTCACGACGTTCGCATCGCCGCTCTGCAACGGCGGCCGTCAGATGACGCTGCGCGCGCCGTTCGTGAACAACCGCGTCGATCGGGCGCTGCTCAGCCCCGCCGCGGTGAGCCTCACGGGCCGGCTGCCGAAGAGCGATCATCCGTGCGGCGAGGTGCAGTACGAATCGGCGGAGAACAGCGACGAAGGGCAGGCGATCGGGCGGCTCGACTATCAGTGGACCGCCAACCACTCGTTGTTCGGGCGGTACATGGCCACCTACTTCCAGCAGCCCGCGCCGTTCAGCCAGACCGGCAACGTGCTCACCACCGCCGATGCGCCGGGACTCGACAATCTGGCGCAGTCGCTCGCCGTCGGCGACACGCTCGTCTTCGGCTCGAACATGGTGAACGCGCTGCGGTTCACCTTCAACCGCACGGCCATCGACCGGGGCAACCCGCCGTTCTTCGATCCGAAGGCGGTCGGGTCCAACGTCTACAGCTACAACCCGGGCGAGATGGTCATCGCCGTCACGGGCGGCTTCAACATCTCCGCGGGCACCTCCACCAAGGGCGTTTTCACGACCAACGCGTCCCAGGTGAGCGACGACCTCACCCTGGTGCGCGGCAACCATCAGATCGGGCTCGGCGCGAGCGTCGCCTACTGGAAGATGAACTTCCTGACGCACGCCCGGTCGGGGGGCAACTGGCAGTTCACGGGACAGCTCACCGGCCTCGGACTGGCCGACTTCCTCCTCGGGCGCGTTGGACGCCTGGAGCACGGCGGGCCGGGTCTGCTCCCGATGGACCAGTGGCACGTCGGCACCTACGTACAGGACACCTGGCGCGTGACCACTCGCGTCACCCTCAATGCCGGCCTGCGCTGGGAGCCGTTCTTCGGCGCCAACGTGCTGAACGACGCGATCTACAACTTCCGGATGGACAACTTCAGGAACAACGTGAGGAGCCGCGTGTTCCTGAACGCGCCCGCCGGTTTCATCTATCCGGGCGACGACGGCTTCCCCGAGGGCCAGTCCGGCCTCAACGCGCAGTGGTTCAACTTCTCGCCGCGCGCCGGCATCGCGTGGGACGTGCAGGGCGACGGCCGCACGGCCGTTCGCGCGTCGTACGGGCTCGCCTACGATTTTCCGACGGCCGAGTATCACAACATCAACGCCCAGGCGCCGCCGTGGGGAAACCGGTCGCTCGTGGAGGACCCGCCGGGGCGCTTCGACAACCCGTACGCGCACCTCGGCGGCGATCCGCATCCGATCGTGGCAGGTCCGAACACGGCGTTCATTCCCTTTGGCGCGTTCGGCGCCACCGACCCCGACATCAACTCGCCGCGCATCCAGCAGTGGAACGTGACCGTCGAACGGCAGATTGCCGCGGACTGGGGTGTGGCGGTCAGCTATCTCGGCAGCTACTCGGATCGGCTCTGGGGCCAGGTGCAGCGCAATCCGGGCGTCTTCCTCGGCCTCGGGCCGTGCGTGATTGGGGGCGTCAGCTATCCGGTCTGCAGCACCGCCGCCAACCTGAACCAGCGGCGCGTCCTCTCGCTGTCGAGCGAGAACTCAGCGGCGGCGCGGCTCATCGGCAACCTCGACGTGCACACCGACATCGGCACGCAGGAGTACCGCGGCCTTCGCCTGTCGATGCGGCGGCGTTCGACGACCGGCGTGGCGCTGAACGCGAACTACACCGTCTCGCGCTGCTTCGGCTCGAACACGACGGGCGGGTTCCCGCAGCTGGCGAGCGGCTACACGAACCCCGACAACCCGGACTTCGACGACGGGTACTGCGATCAGGACCGGACGCATGTCGGCAACCTCACCCTCGGGTATCAGACGCCCGAGGTGGGCTCCGGCGCGCTGGGCGCGCTCGGGTCGAACTGGCGGATTTCCGGAATCCTGAACGCGCGTTCCGGCCGGCGGCTCAACATCATCGCCGGCCGCGACGTGGCGCTCACCGGCATCCAGCAGCAGCGCGTCAATCAGGTGTCGAGCGACGTCTACGGCGACAAGACGATCAACAGCTACCTGAACCGCGCGGCGTTCGCCTTCCCGGACGCCGGGACGCTTGGCAACTACCGGCGCAACAGCATCACGGGTCCGGGCTTCCAGACGATCGACGTCGCGGTGTCGCGGCTGGCGTCCTTCGGCGCGCAGACGCTGGAGTTCCGGGTCGAGGCGTTCAACGTGCTCAACACGTTCAACTGGGGCGACCCGGTCGTCAACCTCAACTCGGGGCTGTTCGGGCGCATTCAGTCGATGACGACCTCGACGATCAGCGCCAACGGCGTGCCGGGCGGCGTGATAGGGGCGCCCCGCATCTTCCAGTTCGGCGTGAAGTACGGGTTCTAAAGGCGGTCGGCTATGATAGGGTCCCACGACAACTTGCTGGAGGTGTGCGCATGAACCGGACGCTCGCGGTCCTCGTCGCCGTCCTCGTCCTGGTCGCTCCCGGTACACCGCTTTTTGCCCATCACAGCTTTTCGTCCGAGTACGACGGCGAGAAGACGTTCACGATCACGGGCGTGGTCGCGAAGGTCGAATGGACGAACCCGCACGTGCGCTTCTACGTCGACGTCAAGGAGCCGGACGGCACGATGGCCAACTGGAACCTGGAACTGGCGAGCCCCAGTGCGCTCGCCCGGAACGGCTGGAACAGCCGGACCCTCAAGGTCGGTGACACGGTCACCGTGCTGGGATACTCGGGGAAGGCGGTGCCGACGCGCGGCGCGGCGCGGTCGGTCGTCGTGGCCGACGGCCGGTCGCTCTTTGCCGGAACCGCCGAGGATCCGGATTCCCAGCCGCGGTGAGAAAGGATAGACGGTATGCGACGAGCCTCTGTTCCGGCTGAAGCCGGACGCGACGTATCCGGTCCGGCCAGAGCGGGACACTCGGTGCTCTGCGGCGCCGGCATCCTGCTCATCGCCAGCCTGGCCTCGATGGCGTCCCCGGTCCTGGCGCAGTCCCAGGCGCCGCGGCAGGACCCCGAGCGCGGCGTGTTTGGTCCGGTGGGCGCGCTCGGGCAGGAGGTCCGTCGGTCCCAGGCGCTCACCAGTCCGGCGCCACGGCTGCCCGACGGGACGATCGATCTGGGCGACGGGATCTGGGTGGGCGGCGGGCCGGTCAACGACCTCGCGCAGGGACTGAAGAAGGGCGAGGAGCTGCCGCTGCTCCCGTCGGCCCGCCAGGTCATGGCGGAGCGCGCCAAACGGCCCACCGACGATCCGCACCTGTGGTGCCTGCCGATGGGGGTCCCGCGCTCGACGCCGTATCCCTTCCGCTTCGTGCCGAACTACACGCACAGGAAACCGACGCACATGTTCATCCTGCACGAAGGGAACATCCACAGCTACCGGCAGGTCTTCATGGACGGCCGGAAGCACCCCTCCGAACCCGACCCGACGTGGTTCGGCCATTCGATCGGCTCGTGGGAGAAGGACACGCTCGTCATCGACACGGTGGGCTACAACGACAAGTTCTGGTTCGACAGGCGGGGCACGCCGCACACCGAGCAACTGCACACGATCGAGCGCTGGACGCGCGTGAACATGGGAACGCTGGTCAACGCGGTGACCATCGACGACCCGGGCGCGTTCTCGCGCCCCTTCACGGTGACGTTCAACGCCAGGCTGAGCCCGCCAACCGACGACATCATCGAGAACATCTGTCAGGAGAACAACCAGTTCGGCGTCGCCGGCGGTCATGCCAATCCGTTCGCGGGTCCCTAGGCCGCCGCGAGCGTCAATACGGAGAGGCCGGAGGGGGATCCCGTGAGAGGACTTTCTACTGTCGCAATCCTGACGGCGGTGCTCGTGGCAGCCGCCGTCGTCGAGGCGCAGCGCCAGCTGACAACGTCGCAGGCCGGCGTCGAACAGGTGAACGTGGGGGGCACGCCGCGGATCGCGGAAGCCGACGCGCTGCGGCCGGTGCCGCGGCTGCCCGACGGCCGGGTGGATCTGACGGGGCCGTGGGTGGGCGGGGGCTCGAACGTCGACATCGAGCGCGACGGCGGGCTGAAGCCGGGGGAGCTGCCGCTGCTGCCGTGGGCGCGGAAGCTGCGCGACTCGCGGAAGACGCAGGACGAACCGTACACGACCTGCCTGCCGATGAGCGTGCCGCGGGTGAACCCGTATCCGTGGAAGTTCGCCATGACGTACACCTCGCGGGGATTGACCCACATCTACGTGCTCCACGAGACGGGCGACGCGGGAGCGCACCGGGTGGTCTACATGGACGGCCGGCTGCATCCGCCGGACCCGCTGCCGACGTGGTGGGGGCATTCGATCGGGTGGTTCGAGGGGGACACGCTGGTCATCGACACGGTGGGGTACAACGACAAGTTCTGGTTCGACAGCCGGGGGACGCCGCACACCGAGCAGCTGCACACGATCGAGCGGTGGACGCGGGTGAACTTCGGGACGATGGTGAACGACTTCACGCTGGACGACCCGGGGGCGTATGCGCGGCCGGTGCAGTTGCGGTTCACGGCGACGCACATCCGGCTGGGTCTCGACCTGCTGGAATTCATCTGCCTGGAGGACAACCAGTACGGCGTCGCCGGCGGCTTCACGCCTGTTCGCTGACGGTCGAGTCGGTCGTCGGTCAGTAGTCGTCGGTAGGGTGATCGCAGAAGCCGAAGGAGGCGCACGTGCGTATGCTGTTCGTCGGGGTCGGCATCATCGTGCTGGCGGCGCCGGTGGTCGCGCAGAGCACCGCGCCCAAGGGAGTTCTCGGGCCGGTCGACGCGCTCGGTCAGGAGGTCCGGCGTCCGCCGGCGCCCTCGGGGCCGACGCCCCGCCTGCCGGACGGGACCATCGATCTCGGCGACGGGATCTGGGTCTTCACCCGGTCGTTCGGCCCCGACATCAGTGTGGGTCTGAAGAGCGGGGAAGTGCTGCCGCTGCTCCCGTCGGCACAGGCGTTGATGGCCTCGCGCAAGCCCGCCGACGACCCGGTCAATTGGTGCCTGCCGCTCGGCGTGCTGCGCTACAGTCCGTATCCGTTCAGGTTCATTCAGAACTACACGCACCGGAAGCCTACCCACATGTACATCCTGTCCGAGTGGATGGGCTCGTTTCGTCAGATCTTCCTGGATGGCCGCAGGCACCCGCCGGAGCTCGACCCGACGTGGTTCGGGCACTCGACCGGCTGGTACGAGAACGATGCGCTGGTCATCGACACGGTCGGTTTCAACGGCAGGGGGTGGTACGACCGCCGGGGCACGCCGCAGACCGAGCGACTGCATACGGTCGAACGGTGGACGCGGGTGAACGCAGGCAGTCTCGTGCAGGAAGTCACCATCGACGATCCCGGTGCCTTCTCACGTCCGTTCACGGTGACGTCTTCCGCGCGGCTCAGCCAGCCTGGCGACGAGTTCATCGAGTACGTCTGCCAGGAGAACAACCAGTACGGACTGGCGAGCGGCGTGAGATAGGGCGCCCCACGGGCGGCCTACTTCGACTTGAAGGGCGCCGGACGTGCGAAGCGCGCCGCGTCGAGGGCGACGTTCGGCTGAATCTCGGTCAGGGCGAAGGTGTTCTGTCCGTCGGTCCACGTGATGACGGTCCGGAATGGCATCTGCACGCCCGCCACCGGCCGGTACTCGCTGTAGGCGATCTGGATCGGAACGGTTCCCACGGCCGTCCGGTTCCAGCGCACGATGCGGGTCAGCAGGCCCGACTCGTCGAAGTAGAAGTTCACCGGCGGCTGCCCCGGATTCGAGCCCTGCGCCAGTTGCACGACGCGGCCGTCGATTGTCGTGCTGCTGACCTGCCAGTTCGTGAACGCCTGGCGGATGTTCGCGGGGAATGAGACGAGCGCTTCGAGCCGCGCCGTCTCGAGGTTGCCGCCGGTCAGCGCCAGCAGCGGCAGCGGCC
>Ga0209343_10006432_pt1 | contig 14043 bp, 11 predicted proteins | sample RifCSPlowO2_02_FD_184026 | JGI IMG/M metagenome (GOLD analysis project Ga0209343, IMG submission 184026) | Groundwater microbial communities from Rifle, Colorado - Rifle CSP2_plank lowO2_0.2 (SPAdes) (version 2) | ecosystem: Environmental > Aquatic > Deep subsurface > Groundwater | place... | reverse complement strand
CCTAACCCTCCCCCTGCAAGGGGGAGGGAATAATGTAGCCAAGTTTTAACGTTACTCGTTAATGACCACCGGAACGGTCAAACCTAACGGAGTCCCCCGGCAAAGCCGGGGGTTTACCTCACCGAATCAGGCTGTTTGGAATTCATGATTTGTTCTCCTGGTGCAGATGCATCGCGCGATGCCTACTGGGCATGACGAGGTTTCCGAAGCCAAAGGGAGACCAGCAACCCTAAAGCCGCAATGCCCGCAAAGCCCGCGCCGGCCAGGAAGGTGAACGATGGTCCGAGCGTGCTCCAGAGCAATCCGGCAATCACGCTCGCCAGCAGCAGCGCACCGCCGTTCACCAGACTGAATATGCCGAACCCGGTCCCGCGCAGATCAGCCGGCGCGGTGTCGGCGACCAGCTTAGCCAACAGTCCCTGGGTGAAGGCCATATGCAAGCCCCACAGCGACGCACCCGCGAACGCGCCGAGCGGTGAAGAGACAAGCGCCAGCAGCAAATCGGCGGCTATCAGCAGAGCGAGCCCGACGAACAGCAGGGCACGCGCGCTGTAGCGGTCGGCCGCGGCCCCGGCGGGATAAGCGGCCCCGGCATAAAAAATGTTCATCACGATCATGACCACGGGAATGTAGGCGAGCTGGAGCCCGACATCCAGGGCGCGCAGCACCAGGAAGGCCTCGCTGAAGCGCGCCAGCGTAAATATGGCGCCCACCAGCACCACCAACCAGTAGCGCAACGGCAGGCGCCTGGCGTCGGCCATCGTGAGCGGCGCCCTGACAGCGCCGGCGGGCGCCGCGCCCTCGGGTTCCCGTACGTAAACGACCAGCAACGCCACCGAGAGGAATGCCGGAATTACCGCGACCCACATCACCGAGCGAATGTCATCGGCGAACAGCATCATGAACACCACCGCCAGCAGCGGACCGATCACAGCGCCGACCGAATCGAGCGACTGCCGCAAACCGTACGCGGCGCCCAGCAGGCGCGGCTGCGTTATGTCGGCAATCAGCGCATCGCGCGGCGCGCCGCGGATCCCCTTGCCGATACGATCCACGAAGCGCGCAGTGAACACCCAGCCGATGGAACTGGCCAGCGGAAAAACCGGTTTTGTAAGGGCAGCGAGACCATAGCCCAGCACCATCAGCATTTTGCGTTTGCCGAGGTAGTCGCTGAGCGTGCCAGAAAAGACCTTCAGTATTGCGGCCGTTGCTTCCGCGATGCCTTCGATGACCCCGACGGTAACCATCGAAACGCCCAGCACGCTGACCATGAATACGGGCAGCAGGCTGTGGATCATCTCGGAAGAGGCGTCCATCAACAGGGAGCTGAAACCCATCGCCCAGATGCCGAGAGGCAGGGCGCGCCAGGGCGCGGGCATGCTGTTGGGGGACGGCGGAATGCGTGAAGACGAATTGTCCATTTTCAGCGCCTTTCGTTTTTCTTTTCTCACACGGCATGCCATCAACGTGACCCTGATGGTTTTTTAAGTGTACTGCTTTCTTCGGATTGATGCCTGAGCTATCCTTCAGGGTGATTCTCGATTGCTGCCTGTCCAGATTCAATGCGTATGGTGTGACCGAATAATTGTTAACACCGCAGTGATAAGGAACGACAATTGGCCATCATTCGAAGAAATGCCCCGTCCGAAATCGCATATGGACGCCCTCGAATCCGGAGTAATGACGAAAACTGGAGGATGCCATGAGTGAGATGCTAAGCCTGACGCGTGCCGCAAGGTTGATTGGCGTTACGCGCACAGAATTCCAGAAGAAGATCCGGAGCGGCGAGATGATTTCCCACGACGGGATGGTCAGTATCGAAAATCTGTTGAAATGCTATCCGGATACGCAATTGGAAGATACCGCAGAGACCAGACGGGTCGCTCAAATCAAGGAACGTGCTTTTGGCAAACGTGTGTTTGAGAGAGCCTTGCCGGACGCGGAAGTATTGGCAGCGCGCGTCACCGAACTCAGCAAGAAACTGGCGACCAATCAGGGGCAAGTAAAGCAATTCAATGCGTTGTTGGTGAAGCTGTGGGACAAGCTTGCAGAGGTCGAATCCCGGCTCAACAGCGAGTCGCGCATGACGATGGAATATCTGAAGAGATGGATCAAGCATGAGGTAGACTTGGCTATGGAACCCGGATTCATCAACCCGTTGACGATCAAGGACACTGTCCTGCGTATCATCACCGCCCAGGTGACGGTGATGCCCGGCAAACAGGAATTCCTGGTCGAAGGGCATGACACGCTGCTGGAAGCCGCAATACGTTCCGGCATACCGCTCAATTACGGCTGCAGCGGCGGCAATTGCGGTTTGTGCAAGGCCAGGGTGCTGTCCGGCGAGGTCAAGAAAACACGCCTGCACGATTTTGTCATCTCCGAAGCGGAAATAAGCCAGGGCTATATTCTCCTGTGCAGCAACACGGCGGTCAGCGATGTGGTTATCGAAGCCGCCGTGGCGGGCAGTGTGCAGGACATTCCTTTTCAACAGATCAGCGCCAGGGTCAAAAGCGTCGGGCATATCACCGACGACATGGCCCTGCTGCATCTCCAGACCCCGCGCACCCAGCGTTTACGTTTTCTGGCGGGACAGAGTGCGACGCTGCGGGTCGGGCAATCCTTCAGCGCGGACCTGCCGATCGCCAGTTGCCCCTGCGATGATCGCAATGTGCTGTTTCACATCCACAGACAAAGCGGCAACCTGTTCTCCGATTATGTCTTTGATCGCCTCAAACAGAACGACGTGGTGGAGATGGAGGGGCCGCACGGTGAATTCATCCTGCATGAAAAGTCTCCGCGCCTGTACTTCTTTGCGTTCAACGGCGGGTTCGCCCCGATCAAGAGCCTGATCGAGCACGCGCTGTCACTCGAAGCGGAAACCATCTACCTGCACTGGTTCGGGTCGAGCCAGAAAAACATCTATCTCCCGAACATTGCACACGCGTGGCGGGACGCACTGGATAATTTCCACTATGAAGAACATATTGCGGGTTTCGATCTGCGCTCCGTGAGCGGCAAACGTGAAGAGACCTTGCTCAGGCAGCTTGACAATATCAATGCCGGTGACACCAGCCTGCTTAAAGGTGATATTTATATCGCCGGCCCGGAAGATGCTGTGAGCATCGCCGAACAATTTTTCCTGGGTAAAGGCTTGCCCAAGACGCGTGTTGCAGTGGCAAGCGTGAAATGATTTTTGCAGCAGGAAGAAATTAAAGGCAAAATAAGAGCATCTGACGCCGGCACCTGATCTTCTCGGCACCCGATTATCCCTGTGAAAATTAAATGCCCTGCCCCATACCCTCCTTCCGGATATGCAAATGAAAAATAAGTTATCGTGGATATTGCTGGCGTTTGCTTTAGCTGCGCTCAATACAACGCAGGCTGCCCCGCAGCTCATGCCGCTGGAACAACAGCCCCAGGCAGCCCTTTTGTCTGCCAAAATGCTGACCCGGCATCATTACAAACACGCAAAGCTTGACGACAGTTTATCTTCGCAGGTATTCGACAACTATCTGGAGATGCTGGATAGCGAAAAGGTGTTTTTCCTGCAGGCTGACATTGATCATTTCGCCGATGCGCGAACCAGACTTGATGATGGAATACTCGACGAAGACTTGAGCATTCCTTTTGCCATATACAATCTCTACCAGCAGCGGATGACTGAACGCTTCAGCTATGCCAGTTCCCTGCTGACCAGGGGGTTTGATTTCAAGAAAAAGGAAAGCTATCAATACACCCGCAAAGATGCGCCATGGCCAAAATCTGAAGGCGAGTTGAATGACCTGTGGCGCAAGCGTGTCAAGAACGACTGGCTGCGTCTCAAACTGGCCGGCAAGGACAAGCAAAGCATCGTCGCAACACTGGGGAAACGCTACCGCAATTCCCTGAACAGCCTGGCCAAGGTCAAAAGTGAAGACGCGTTTGAAACCTTCATGAACGCCTATGCGACGGCCATAGACCCGCATACCAATTATTTCGGGGTGCGCGCTTCTGAAGAGTTTGATATTTCGATGAAACTGTCCCTTGTTGGAATCGGCGCCGTGCTTAATGACAAGGATGACTACACGACGATCAGGGAACTGTTGGCAGGCGGCCCGGCTGCCCTGTCAGGCGAGTTGAAAGCCGGTGACCGCATCGTGGGTGTCGGGCAAGGCGAAAACGGCCCAATGATCGAAATAACGGGCTGGCGCATTGACGATGCGGTGGCCTTGATACGCGGCGAAGAGGGTTCGGTGGTGCGTCTTGATGTGCTGCCCGCAGAAGGGGGCGCTGACGGCAAACACAAACTCGTCTCACTGGTCCGGAAAAAGATCAGCTTGGATAAACAGGCCGCCAGGAAATCAATTATCGAGGTTAAAGACGGGGCGGTGACGCGCCAGATCGGCGTGATCTCCCTGCCCGGCTTCTACCAGGATTTTGCTGCCCGCCTGAGAGGCGACAAGGATTTCAGGAGTGCAACCAGAGACGTATCGCTCCTGCTTGATGAACTGAAAAAAGACAAGGTAGAGGGCGTGCTGGTGGACCTGCGTAACAATGGCGGCGGGTCATTGAATGAAGCCATCGAACTGACCGGCCTGTTTATAGACCAGGGCCCAGTGGTACAGCAGCGCGACTCCGGAGGCAGGGTATACGTTGAAGGCGATACAAGTGCCGGTCTTGCCTGGAATGGCCCGCTGGGGGTGCTCATCAATCGTGCCTCGGCATCGGCATCGGAGATTTTCGCGGCGGCGATACAGGATTACGGTCGAGGGGTTGTGATCGGTGAACGAAGCTTTGGAAAGGGCACAGTACAAAGCGTGGCAGATCTTGATCAAATCGCGAAGAATGACAAACCGGTATTCGGCGAACTCACCATGACCATCGCCCAATTTTTCCGTATCAATGGCGACACCACCCAGCTGCGCGGCGTGACTCCGGATATAAGCCTTCCGACGATGACCGCCGCGGATGAATTCGGCGAATCCAGCTTCGACAATGCCTTGCCCTGGACACAGATAAAGGCAGCTGACTATACGCCAGCCACTAATTTGGCAAGCATCATGCCCACGCTGATCGCGAACCACAGCAAGCGCATAGGCAGTGATAAAGACTTCAAATATTTCCGGGAAGACATTGCCGAGTTCAACATACTGCGCCGGAAGAACCTGATCTCGCTCAATGAAGCGGACCGCCGCAAAGAGCGTGAAGCGCAGGAAGCGCGCGAAAAGGCTCGTGAGAAAAACAGGGGCAACAATGAATCGGCCAAGGCATCTGCCGTGTCCATGAGCCACGCGCTTCACGATGACGGCATGTTATCCGGCGAACGCGACCTCAGTGCCGATCTGGCCATCGCAAATGCGAATAAAAACGCCAAGGATATATTTCTGAACGAAGCCTCTCATGTACTCAGCGATGCAGTCGGACTGCTGAACACCAATTCCAGGCTCGCGGCCAACAGCTTGCCACAGCCGGACGTTCGCTGACGCAATCAAGCAATGCCATCATCAAAGCAACCGGGCTGCGCAACTGATGCCTTTATTGCAGTGTTTATAAACACGTGAAATCGAAATCATTCGGCAACTGGCTGCGGCACTGGAAAATGCGCCGCATCCTGCGACGCCATCCGATACCCCATGATCTCTGGCACGGCGTGACCCGGCAGATCGCGGCGCTGCGGGGGCTGGACGCCGTGCAAATGGCGCACCTGCGCGAGCTGACGACCTGGTTCCTGCACAGCAAGTCGATCAACGGGGCGCAGGGACTGGAGGTGACCCCGCCGATGCGCGTGGCGGTGGCGACACAGGCCTGTTTGCTGATCCTGAATCTGGGTATTGATTACTTTGATAACTGGGTCGAGGTCATCCTCTATCCCGGCGCATTCCGGGTCACGCATGAGCATATGGATGAGATCGGGCTGGTGCATAGCGAGACTGACGATCTGACCGGCGAGTCATGGTCGAGGGGCCCGGTAATCCTGTCCTGGGATGACGTGGAGCGGGACAGCCATCATCCCGAGCCCGGCCGCAATGTCGTAGTACACGAGTTTGCGCACAAGCTGGACAGCCTCAACGGGGCCACGAATGGCATGCCGCCGTTGCATGGCGGAATGAGCAGAACAACATGGGCCGAGGATTTGAGTTCGGCATACGAGGCACTGTGCAGGCAGGTGGCGGCAGGAGAGTCCACCGCGATCGATGCCTATGCAGCCACCAGCCCGGCCGAGTTTTTTGCGGTATCGAGCGAGTATTATTTTACCGCGCCGGAGATTCTGCAGGACTGCTGCCCCGGTGTGCACCGGCAACTGGCCCTGTTTTACGGCAGGGCTGCCTGACGGCTCAAGCGCCTGGCCCGGCGTCGAGGCTGGGCCCTGACTCATTCCCCTCTGTCGTACCCGTTCCCGATGTCGTATCCAGCCCCATGATCGGCAAATCCTCGCGGCGCAGGCCCAGGGCCTCCAGCACCTTCAGCGCCGCATAGGCGTCGTTGGCCGCATAGAGCATTTGCTGCGGGTTGAGCCGGGGCTGCGACCAGTTGGAGGTGGTCACATGCCTCGCCTTGGCAAAGCGCTGCCTGAAGACGATCGCCACCGCCGCCCGGACGCCCATCTCCTTGTGGTAGCCGTCCATGCGGAACACCGTATTGAGATCCACCACTGCGTTGAAATGCACGCCCAGTTTCGCGTAGATATGCCCGCGATCCGATTTAAGGCCGAAGCCCACCTTGATGAGCTGTTCCGATTGCAGCAGCTCGAGCAGATAGGTGCGCCCATCTGCCCGATGCAATTGGAACAGGTAGGCCTTGTCGTGCAGCGCAAACTGCACCACGTGCGGCCCTTCGCTGACATCGCCCGTGACAAACGTCGGTTTGGATTCGGTATCGAAACCAACGATGCCCGCCGCCTTGATCTCGGTAGTGGCGGACGCAAACTCTTCGGTGGTAGTTGGCACATGGATGCGCTCCAGCGCGAGGCCGGTAAACGGCTCCAGCAGCGCGATCTCATCCTTGGTCGGGGCGGCTTTTTTCATATGGGAAGATATGTGTTTTGAATTGAGTGTGCTTTTGCTTTGAAAACAATGAGCGAGTGTATCCGGATAAACGCCTCGCGGGAGTGACCGATGCCGCGCTGAAGGAAATCGCCAACGCCGGCTTCGACCCGGTGTACGGCTCAAGACCGCTGAAGCGCGCCATCGGCGCAGATCGAGAACCGGTTGCCGAAAATCGGCCAGGCCTCACAGACCCATCGGCTTCCAGTAGCCGGTGAGTTCCAGGTAGCCCTTGCCCACGATGCGGCCGCCCGAGAGTGCCCGCACCGCCCCCTCCCAATATATGGTTCCGGTGGTGTTGCGCGCGTCCAGTTCCTGGTCCTCCAGCAGCGGCTCGATGCCCAGGGATAGCTCACCCGCGCGCACCTCAAGCGCTATGGGATAAGTGACGCCGGTGCGGGGCGAACGCCACTTGTGACGCGGCGCGAATTCCACCTGGTCCCGGCGCAACGCCTGGGTTTTCCCGCCGGGCGCACGGCGGGTACCGCCGGCCCACAGCGTTGCTCCGTCGCCTCCGCGCATGCGGAACGCCATCAGCGCCCCGCCGTCGTCAAGGTTGATGCCGATCCAGTCCCAGCCCACCGCGCCTTGAGCCAGGTACTCCGAGGACCACTCGTGGTCGAGCCATGCCGTGCCCCGAACCGGTTCGGCGCGCCCGTTGCGGTGGATGCTGCCGCTCACCCGCAACTGGGGCACGCTGTAGTAGTGGCTGGCGGAGCGGGGATCCGTGCCCTTCGGGCTGAAGCCCGCCTCGCCCTGAAGCAGCGGCGGCTGGCTGACCTCGAAAACCAGATCAAGGGAAAATTCCCGCGCCGGAATGCGCGCGAGATAGCGGCCGGACTCGCGGCTGAAATGCCAGTCGTCAATGCTCACATTGGTGTTGCCTTCCGCTGCCTCCGCCAGCCCGAATCCTGCGCGTGCCACCCGCTGGTCGTGAATCAGACGGCCCTTCGCGGGATCTGCCAGCGCGGCATGGGCGATGAGCACCTGCCGTGCGGCAAAGCGGCTGGGGTTATTTCCCTTGCGGCCGGGGCGGGTGCGGAAGAACGTGACCTGGAATCCCAGGGGCTTGCCCTGGCTGTCCTCCAGCCAGCCGGTGACGTACCACCACTCGGTGCGGAATGCGGGGTGGCTGCCGTGATCCCGGGGAAACTCCAGCTCCCGCCCCTTCATTACTTGAGCGTATTCCGCTTCCGCAGCCAGCGCCAGCGGCCACAGCAGCATCGCAGCGATCAGCAATGTGACTTGCCACTTGAGCCTCGCACCGGGTTTCACCAGTCCTCCCTTACCGCACGCACCGCATCCATACTCATGGCAGCCCGGCCGCTGGCGATGGCGGTGGCGGCAGCCGCTGCCAGCAGCACTGCAGCCAGCGCAGCAAGCTCCGGCCACGGCACATGCATGTCCATGCTCCAGTGGAAGGACTGGCGGTTGACCACATGCACCAGCACCAGGCTGATTACCCAACCCAGCGCGAGCCCCAGGGCCACGCCGACCCCGCTCACCATGGCGCCCTCGATCCCGAGCATGGCGGCGACCTGGCTGCGGGTGAAGCCGATATGGCGCAACATGCCGAACTCGCCGCGGCGCGCCGCTGCCTGGCTGGCGACACCGACGCCGATGCCCAGCAGCCCGATCGCCACGGCGACGGCTTCCAGCAGGTAGGTGACGGCGAAGGTGCGATCGAATACCGAAAGGGAATAGGCGCGCAGCTCGCCGGTCTCCGTCATCAGCAGACCGGGGCGTTCGCCCAGCGCCGCCCGCAGCGCGGCTTCCACCTCCACAGTCGAACGCCCCGGCTCCAGCCAGATGGCCGCGTCGTTGGCGAGGCGGTCGCCGGTGAGCGCGATATAAACATCCCGCTCCATGTAGATGGCGCCGTTCTGGCGCGCATAGTCGCGCCATACCCCGGCCACGGTGAAGCGCGCGTTCTTTCCCGCCAGCGGCAGTTCCACCACGCGGCCCACGCCGAAGCCGTAGACATCGTGCACCAGCTCCGAGACCCATATCGGGGGCGGCTCCCCTGGCCCTGGTACGAGCCAGCGCCCGGTGACGGGCAGGACGCGTTCGGGATTGGCGGGATCTACCGGGCGCGCCAGCAGCGCCATCGGCGGGCGCGCAGGGTCGAGCCACAGATTCTGGGCGCGCAGGAACCCTGCGTCCTTCACTCCCGGCGTGGCGCGGATACGCGCCTGGTCCTCGGGCGAAAACCAGGCTGCCTCGCCAGCGGGCGCGGAACGCAGGTACATGTCTGCCGGCAGCACCTGCGAAAGCCATTGATCCAGCGAATCGCGAAACGAGGTCACCATGATGGCCATGGACACCATCAGGCTCACGCTCACCAGGATGGAAGCCATGCTCACTGCTGCCTGCCCCGGCGTGCCCTGCAATTGCTCGGCGGCAAGACGCAACGGCACCGGCCCGCGTGCCGGCAGCAGCGCCAGCGCGGCGGGAGCCAGCCGCGGAGCCAGCAGCACCGCTCCCAGCAGCAGGGCCGCCACCGAGAGATAGCCGAAGACCGGGATGCCGTTCAAAGGTGGTGCCTGGGCAAAGGCCAGCGCGGCGGCGAACAGCGCCAGGGCGGGCCAGGTGTTGCGCAGCCGTGCCAGGGCGCGCTCCGGGTCGCCGGAGCGCAACGCCAGGGCCGGTGCGGTGCGTGCGGTTTCCAGCGCCGGACCCAGCGCCCCCAGCAGAGCGGCGGAGAGGCCAAGGGCGAAGAACAGGACATAGGCGGCGGGATCCGCGTCCAGCCCGGCCGCCACGCCGCTGAAGTAGCCCGCACCCAGATCCGGGCCGAAACGCTCCAGCACGGCGAGCGCCAGGAAGTGTCCGGCGGCGATGCCGAGGGCGGCGCCGGTAATGCCGAGGATCGCCGCTTCTGCGAGCACCAGGCGCGCCACACCGGCGCGGGTGACGCCCAACACCCGCAGCAGCGCAAGTTCGCGCCGTCGCTTCAGCACGGAAAGGGCGAGGGTGGTGAACACCACGAATGCGCCCGTGAACAACGCCACCATGGCCAGCATATTGAGGTTGATGCGGTAGGCGCGCGACAGGCTCGCGCCGCGTTCCGCTTCTGTCTCCGGCGTCGCTACTTGCACTCCCGGCGGCAGTTGCGCACCCAGTGCCGCACGGAACGCCTCCAGGTCCACTCCGGGGCGCAGCCGCAGGTCCACCCGGTTGAGGCGGCCGAGGCGATCGAGGGCGAGCTGCGCCGAGGCGATGTCCATCACCGCGAGGCGCTGCCGGTAGGCCTTCTCCGGCAGCAGGCCGAGCACCCGCAGGCTGCGGGATTCGCTGCCCGCCAGAATGTGCACGACTGCTCCCGCTTGCGCACCCAGCCACTCTGCGGCGGTGCGGCTGAGCAGCACCGTGTCCGGCTCCAGCAATTCCTGTAGCGAGCCTGCGATATCCTTCAGCAGCGCGGGCTGTACTTGCGCGGCGCGGAACGGGTCCAGGCCGAGGACGCGCAACGGCTCGCTGCGCCCGGCCACGGCCACGGCCACTTCCAGCTCCAGCGCGGGGCTGGCTGCTTCCACTTCCGGCAGGCGCGAAAGGAAGGGATACAGCTCCTCATCGAATCCGGCGCGCGGGCCCCGCACCACCAGGTGCGCTTCGCCTGTGAGGCTGTGGGCGGCAAGGGTGAATTCGTTGGCGGCGGAGCGGTTCACCAGATGCACCGCGAGTCCCAGCGCGACTCCCAGGGCGATGCCCAGGGCTGCCAGCAGCGATCGGCCGGGATGCTCGATCAGTGAAGCGGCGAAGGCCGCCCGAGCCAGGAGTCCGTCGCGTGACAAAAGATGCGCGCTCATTAGCTTTTATCCGCTTTCAAGTTTGCCGCTCCCGCAGTCCTTCTACGGAAAGCACGTAGACCCGGTCGGCGGTGGCGGCGGCCGCTGCAGAATGGGTGACCAGGATTCCCGCTCCCCCTCCCGCAGTAACCTGTTCCCGCAGCAGGCGCAGCACGTGGCCGGCGCTTTCCTGATCCAGGTTGCCGGTGGGCTCATCCGCCAGCAGCAGCCGTGGCCGGTGCGCCAGCGCCCGCGCCACTGCCACCCGTTGCTGCTCTCCGCCAGAGAGCTCCCGCGGGCGGCTCGGCCCGCGTTCCGCCAGCCCCACCGCTTCCAGCAGATGCAGCACCCGTGCGTCGGTTTCCTGTTGCGCAAAGCCGTTCAGCGCGAGGGGCAGCGCCACGTTCTGCGACACGCTGAGGTGTGGCAGCAGGTGGAAGGCCTGGAACACGAAGCCCATGGCCCGGCGCCGCAGAAGGGTGCGGGTAGTGTCGTCCAGAGCGGTGAGTTCGGCGCCGTCCAGCTCGATGTTTCCCGCGTCGGGCGTATCCAGGCCGGCGATGAGGTTGAGCAGGGTGGACTTGCCCACGCCAGATTCGCCCATGACCGCGACATACTCTCCGGGCGCGACATCCAGGGAAACTCCGCGCAGCACCGGTCGACCGGTAGCGCCGGCATAGGATTTGACGAGGTTGCGGATTCTCAGCACAGGCAGCATGAACGCATTCTACGGCTCGGCTTCACGCATGGCGATAGCCTTATCGGATAGCGCTTGATCTCGGGCGTCGGTAGCTCGAGTCCTCCGTTCGTGGTCTCGTAGAGGCTCTCGCGTGGCGGGAGCGTTTTTCTATCTCGCCTTCACCGCCCGCGCGCGCAACTGTCCGCACGCCCCTTCGACCTCCTGCCCAGCCGAATCGCGTATTCGAGTGTAGATGCCCTGCTGATTAAGGGTGTGCGCCATATACGCAGTTCGTTCGGATGAGGGGCGGCGATAGGAGAGTCCGTCGACTTCGTTGAAGGGGATGAAGTTCATCACGGCGTATTTCCCCGAGAGCAGCTGGGCTATCCTCTCCACCTCGGCGTCGCTGTCGTTGACGCCCTCGATCAACGTCCATTGATATTGAACCGGATAGCCGGTCGCGCGCGCATACACCTCGGCGCGTTCCACCAGCTCTTCGATCGGGATACGAGGTGCATCAGGCAGCAATCTGGCGCGCAGCGCCGCGTCGGTGGTGTGCAGCGAAAGCGCAAGCGCCGGTTTGACCGCAGGAATTGAAGATTGCTTCTCTCGTACGCCCCCTCTCCCGCAGGAATTAAAGATTGCTTCTCTCGTTTGCTCCCTCTCCCGCAGGAATTGAAGATTGCCTTTCGCGTTTGCCCCCTCTCCTGCTAGCGGGAGAGGGTTGGGGAGAGGGCTTCTCAGGGTGAGGGTTGGGGAGAGGGTTGGTTCTCCGGGAGATGGCTTGTGAGTCAGCCCCTCCATCAGCCGCTCGAACACCCGCAAATCGCCGACCGTGGAGAACACCAGATTCTTGTGCCCGATGTTGCCCTGTGTTCCAAGCAGCTCAATCGCTTCGAGCACGTTGTCGAGATTGTGTGCCGGTTCGCCCATGCCCATGAATACCACCTTGCTCACCGCGCGGCGTTTGCGCGCGAGCACCACCTGGGCGACGATCTCGGCGCTGCCGAGCTGGCGCAGCAAGCCGTCCCGGCCACTCATGCAGAACACACACCCCACCGCACAACCAACCTGCGTCGAAACGCACAGACCGCCACGCGGCAGCAGCACACTCTCCACCATCTGGCCATCGGCCAGCTCGACCAGCAGCCGGGCGACATCACCATCGACGGGATTTTCGCTGCGCAGCCGCGCCAGCCCATTCAACTCCGCCTCGACGGCGGGCAACTCATTGCGCAGTGCCAGCGGAAAGAAAGTTTCCGCAGGACTGTGCGCTCTATCGTAGGAACAGACCTGGCTCCAGCCGCGCAGCAGACGATCTTCGTGGCACGGCTTGGCGCCGAGATCGCGCAGGCGTTGGCGAAGGTGGACGATACGCATCGGTGATTGGGGAGCGGTAATCAAAATAGGGTTGCAGATAATTGTAGGGAATCCGTAAGGATTTTAACCTAAGGCGGCGCTAATTAAGTCCTCCGTTCGCCCTGACCCTTCGACTACGCTCAGGACTAAAGGCCTTGTCGAATGGTTGCTTCCTGTTGGACTGATTGACAACACCTTCGTTTCGGTTGACAAGCTGGTGGCAGATTTTTTGAAGATGTGAAGAGGTGGCGAGATGAAAACAGTAACGATTGATATCCGGCCCCTGGCTGACACGCTGGGCGATTTTACCCAGGCACGAAAGAGTGGCAAGGCTTCCGCGCCGCGTATCAGCTTTGAATCGCCCGAACTGCTGTTCAAGGTGCTGTCCGGCAAACGCTGGGAACTGCTGAACGCGATGACGGGCGCGGGAGCCATGTCCATCCGCGAGGCGGCACGGTGCGTGGAGCGCGACGTCAAAGCAGTGCATGGCGACGTGATCGCATTGCTTAACGCGGGGCTGCTGTCAAAAACAGACAACGGAATGATCGTCTTTCCGTTTGACGCCATCCACGTGGATTTCATGCTCAAGGCGGCTTGAGGCAGTTAAAGGGTAAGCGCCGTTCGCCCTGAGCATGTCGAAGGGTGCCGGTTTTTTTCATAAAGAGTATTTCGATGCTGACCCGGTTAATTCGGAGAAAAAATCGTAGGGCGGGTTCCACCCGCCGTCGCAATAATGGCGGGTGGAACCCGCCCTACAAAAAACTGCTTCTGTGCCTTTTTGCTGGTGGCGGATTTTTTCGAAGATGTGAAGAGGTGGCGAGATGAAAACAGTAACGATTGATATCCGGCCCCTGGCTGACACGCTGGGAACTGCTGAACGCGATGACGGGCGCGGGAGCCATGTCCATCCGCGAGGCGGCACGGCGTGTGGAGCGCGACGTCAAAGCTGTGCATGGTGACGTGACCGCATTGCTTAACGCGGGGCTGCTGTCAAAAACAGACGATGGATTGATCGTCTTTCCGTTTGACGCCATCCACGTGGATTTCATGCTCAAGGCGGCTTGAGGCAGTTAAAGGGTAAGCGCCGTTCGCCCTGAGCCAAGTAAGCCCCGCATACGCGAGGCAAGGCGTGAGCAGGAAACAGTATGCGGTGCGAGGAGTTTTCGCTTTGGCTATCATAAGCGGAATGCCA
>Ga0209343_10006429_pt1 | contig 14049 bp, 15 predicted proteins | sample RifCSPlowO2_02_FD_184026 | JGI IMG/M metagenome (GOLD analysis project Ga0209343, IMG submission 184026) | Groundwater microbial communities from Rifle, Colorado - Rifle CSP2_plank lowO2_0.2 (SPAdes) (version 2) | ecosystem: Environmental > Aquatic > Deep subsurface > Groundwater | place... | reverse complement strand
TATGGAACCGGAATTATCCGGGCGCCGGCAACGTGAGCGAGGCGCTGGTTTTTGGCCGCATCGCAGGGAAGAACGCGGCAGGCGAGCAGGACGTCACTGCGTGAAGCCGCCATTTCACACGTGTGCCCATCTCGTCATCGCTACCGAAGGGGACCGTGCGCTTTGAATATCATTGTGTGTATCAAAGCCGTCCCTGCCAGCGTGAAGAATCCGACCCCGAAAAGCGACGGCTCCGGCATTGTGACCGAGGGCGACTTATTCATGAACGAGTCTGATGATTACGCGCTGGAGCAAGCTCTGTTACTGAAGAAAGGCTTCGGGACTACGGTTACCGCTCTGACGGTCGGATCCGTCAGGTATCAAGACATCTTGCATGTGAGTCTGGCCAAGGGGGCAGACCAGGCCATTCGTATCGACGCAGACGAATTCGATCCGAACATCGTCTCGTTCATTCTTTCGCGCGCAATTGGAACGATGAAGCATGACCTGATTTTGACTGGCATCGAATCTTCGGATGGAATGTCCTCCCAGATCGGCATTTCCGTTGGCGCACAGCTCAAGCTGCCCTACGTTTATGCAGTGACCAAGCTCGAATGTGGAGACACTCAAGACTCGTTATCCGTAACGAGAGAGCTCGGAAGTGGGCGGTATCAGACGCTGGAGGTAACCAAGCCGGCGCTACTCTGTGTCCAGTCTGGAATCGTCCCGCTGACCTATACGCCCGTCGTCAAGCTGATCCACGCGCGCCGCAAGGCGATCCCGTGCCTTTCGCTTTCAGAGTTGGGAATAACCGACGAGGCGCTCTCCCTGCGCCGGAAAGCGAAAGTGGTTGAAGTCAGACCGTCGGAAAAAAACAACGCCACGGTATGGCTGTCGGGCAATCCGGAACAACTCGCCGTAGAAATCATTGACAAGATTGCCAAGGCTTTGTGATGGAACCCGAGATTCTGATAATTGCTGAGCACAATGGATCGGAGCTGGATCCGATCACCCTGGACATGATTGCGTGGGGCTCGCAGATCGCCAGTGAAAAAAACTGGCAACTTGGCGTCTTGGTGCCGGGGTTCAAGCTCGACGTGCTAGTGGAAAAAATGGGCAGCTCTGCGGCAAACGTCGTGTTCCTGCTGGATGATCCGGCTCTAGAACAGTACAACTCGTCCACTTATGTGAACGGCATCGTTCATGCGCTGCCGAAAAGCATGCCGCGTGTGATTCTTTTGGCACATTCCTACCGCGGCATCGAAATCAGCGGCGGCCTCGCGGCCGAGCTCGATGTAACATTGTGGAGCAATTGTCTCGCCATCAAGCCTGATGCCGAAGGGTTTGTGCTTACCCGGCCGATATTTGGCGGCGCATTCGTGAGCACTGTCGCGGTCGAGAGCGGGCCTTGTAACCTGATCACGCTGCAGAGGGGTTCATCGCCAATGCGCGAACTTCCGGTCAGGAATCCCGAGATCGTTCGATTGCCTATGCCGGAGAAGGTCGCTACGTCAAAGGTCAAAGTCACCGGCGAATCCGACGCCAGTTTTGCAGAGGACATTACAAAGGCTGATCTGCTGGTGGCCGTAGGTCGGGGGATCGGACCACAAAGTCAGCTTCCCCTTTTTATGGATCTTGCGCAGGCGCTGGGGGGTGCTATCGCGGCTTCGAGGCCGATCGTTGACATGGGATGGCTTCCTGTGGACAACCAAGTGGGACTATCAGGCAGGACGGTTCGACCGAAAGTGTATCTCGCGTGCGGAATCTCCGGCTCCGCGCAACACATCGCGGGAATGAGGGACTCCCGGCTCGTACTCGCGATTAACCAGGATCGGAACGCGCCAATTTTTCAGATTGCCCACTACGGCGTGGTGGGCGATATCGCTGAAATCCTGCCGGCACTCATCAATGAAGCCAAGCGCAATGCCAAGAAACGAGAGGGTGGAGAAATCACGACTTGAACGGTGGGGTCCGTGTCTCGCCAAGTCGTTCCCGTGGCCCAGCGCCACAACATCACATACGCACCAAGGAGGAAAGCAATGGAGCACAGAGAGATATGGCCGCAGTCTCGTTCCCGCCCGACACTAGCTCAGGTCCTTTCAGTAGGCTTTGTAATCGCGCTGTCGATGAGCGCCGTGACATCTCGCGCCGCGGCTGTCCCTGACTTTCCAGCGCGCCCTATACGGCTGATCTGCCCATTCGCTCCGGGGGGTGGGAATGACATTTTCTCCCGGTCGATCGGCGCCGCAATATCGAAGAGCGTCGGCCAACAGGTCGTTGTAGACAACCGGCCCGGCGCCAACACGATCATTGCCATGCAGTTAGTGGCGAACGCGGAGCCGGACGGCTATACGCTGGTCATGGCGAGCAGCACGCTGTCGATCAACGCAACGCTGTATCCCAAGCTGCCTTACGACTCCGTTAAGTCGTTCGCCCCGGTTTCCCTTGCTGTTTCCACCCCACTCGTCGTCGCGGTGAACGCCAGTTCGCCTATGAAGACCATCGCCGATCTGATAGCGGCCGCTAAGGCAAAGCCGGGACAGATCATGTACCCGTCTGCGGGTATCGGTAACTCGACGCATCTAGCGGGCGAACTTCTTGCGGCAATGGCACGGATCGACCTGAACCACGTGCCGTACAAAGGGAGCTTGCCGGGCATCACCGAAGTGATCGCGGGCAGATTGCACGTCGTCTTTCCCACTTTGCCTTCCGCTAAACCGCATTTGAACTCCGGCAGACTTCGCGCGCTGGCGGTGACAAGCTCGAAGAGAGCATCGAGTCTGCCCGACGTGCCTACTGTGGCGGAGTCCGAGCTCGCAGGCTACGAGGTGAGCACCTGGTACGGAGTTCTTGCGACTGGCGGGACGCCGCGTCGCATCGTAATGGCACTACACAGCGAGATTGTGAAGGCACTTGTAACACCGGAGGTGAGGAAGGCCGCAGACGCTCAGGGACTGGAGGTCGTCGGAAATACGCCGGAGCAGTTTGCCGCTTACGTGCAGGCAGAAATTGGCAAGTGGGCGAAGGTGATTAAGACCGCCGGCGTCAAGGTCGAGTAATCGGGTTCCCACCGACGCATTCTATCGGCTGAGGTGCAATGGAAATAACTTCAAAAATAGCGAAATACGTGGTCGACACCCGGTATGAGGATCTGCCGGAAACAACGAGAGAGATCGTAAAAAAAGACCTCCTCGATACGTTGGCCAGTGCAGTCGCCGGCACGATGGACCCGATCTGCAAGAACGTAGCGGACCTCGTGAAGGAGTGGGGCGGCAAACCGGAAAGCACGGTGCTCGTGTACGGAGGAAGAATACCTTCGCTGAATGCCGCGCTTATAAACAGCGTTGCAGCGCATATCCTGGACCTTACCGATGCCCATGAAGGCTCCGCGTCGCGCGCTGGGGTGACCATCGTACCGGCCGCATTCGCAGTTACCGAGGCCATTGGGGTTACGAACGGAACTGACCTGATCGCCGCCGTAGCCATAGGCCTCGACCTCGTGTGCCGGATGAGTCTCGCGGCAAGCGCTGGACTGGGTGGGAGCGGCTTTCTGCTGAGCTCGATGACCGGCGTGTTTGGTGCCGCCGCAACCACAGCGAAATTGCTCGGCTTGGACCAGGATCAAACCGTAAGCGCTCTGGGCATTGCCTACAGTCAGGCGGCCGGCAATATGCAAGCGTACGACGACAAGGCCTTCGTCACCCGATTGCAGAACGGTTTTGCTGCGAAGGCTGGCATTCTTTCAGGACTGTTGGCGCAGAGAGGCGTCTCCGGTACAAGGAACGTTTTTTCAGGTCGCTACGGGCTGTATGAAATTTATGAGAAGGGAAAATGCGACCTGCGCCAAGTGACCGATGAGCTCGGCGAACGGTTCGAATGTGACAATCTCAGCTTCAAGCCCTATCCTTCAATGCGCTCAACCCATGCTCCTATTGACGCGGCTCTGGACATCGTGCGTGAACATGATATTGCGGCAGACGATGTCAACGCAGTCACAATCAGGCTGAAGAAGCGATTCTACGACTTGTTGTGCGTGCCGCTGGAAGATCGGCGGGCACCCAAGACGCGAGTGGCCGCCCAGACCAGCCTGCCATACCTCATCGCAGTGGCTGTCGCAAAGAGGAATGTCACCATAGAGCACTTTTCTGCAGAAGCGCTACAGGATACAACTGTCGCCAAGATCGCTTCCAAGGTGGTCCCTGTCGTCGATCCCAGTCTGGAAGAAGGCCTTTCTCAGACGGGTCCCGCCGTGGTGGAAATAAAGCTTCAAGACGGACGAATCTACACAAAGCGAGTGTCTTTTCCCAAAGGTGGACCGGAGAATCCGATGAGTGTCTACGAGATCGCAGAAAAATTCCGGCGGTGCAGCGATTACGCCTTCACGCAGATTCCATCAGTACGCCTGGCACGGGTAATCGAGATGTGCGCGGAAATGGAGAAGGTCGCAGACGCGGCCGAGATCATGCGATTACTCGCGCCGCAGTAATGCTTGTCTCCACGGTCAATTCCTATTCGGGAGGTCTATCTAGTGCTTGGTAAAACTCGTTTGTTGTTGAGATTTAATATTGCAGCGGAAAAGGAAGAAGCATTGAACAAATGGTACGACGAAGTTCACCTGCCGTCGATCGTGGCGTGTCCGGGCTTTCTCAGCGGCCGCCGCTTCAGGTCGATTCCATTGCCAACAAAAGCCAAAGGCATATCCATGGGGAAAGAGGCGAAGTACATGACGCTTTATGAGATGGAAAGCCCCGCTGCTTATGAAACACAGGAGTTTCAACGGGCCCGCGGCTTTTCCGAATTTGTGCCGTTTATAAGCGACCTCACCCTTGAGCTTTTCGAGGAAATCAAATGCATTGAAAAGGGGAGCCAGTGAATATGGATGAAAAGGAACGCGAAGAGGTGCTGCGGAAGTGGAGCCGGTTCTACGAGCGCATGGTTGCAGGTTCAAAACCGCCGATCAACGCCAGAAAATTCACAATTGACATCTCGGGGGTAGTCGTATCCGTGGCTACGCTCGAGAACGCAGCCCCGCTGGTTTCCGAGGCTTTTTTGCGAGCGCTGCCCTTGAGCAGTCATGCGATACACGCTCGCTGGTCCGGCGACATGATCCTGTTGATCGATCCGATCCCGCTCCAAGTCGAACAACTCGAAAACGCTCGCAGGTTCGTGACCCCGGGTGATGTCTGCTATTGCCCCCGCTTTAATGAGCTCTCGATCTGCTATGGGGTAGCGGACGCGCGCATGCCAACCGGCTCGCATGTGCTCTCCGTGTTCGGGCGCATTACGAGCGGCTTCGACGAATTTGCCACACTCTGCGTCAAAATGCCAGTCCTCGGCGCACAAAGAGTGAGCATCGACAGAGAGCAGTAACACTACGATTCCTTCGTAACGCAATTTTCCGCTATGCAAAACAAACAGGAGGAGACGTAATGCCAGCGAGCATGGAAGCGTCTCAATAGCGCGGGTGGGCTCGGCTCCCTATGGAACCGGAATTATCCGGGCGCCGGCAACGTGAGCGAGGCGCTGGTTTTTGGCCGCATCGCGGGAAGGAACGCGGCAGGCGAGCAGGACGTCGCGTGAGGTCAGAAAGCGATACGTGGAACAATACCAGCGCCATAAAAGGTGAGGGTATCAAGTTGCCATGAACCCCGTAACGTCCGGCGCCTTCAGGCTGGTATAGCGACGGTCCGAGCCCGCACGAATGAGAACACTACAACAGTTATCGGCAGCGCTTACGCGCGGCGAAACGTCGAGCGAAGCTCTGTTATCGGAAGCGCTGGCGCGCATCGTAGCGCCCGGCGGAGAAGGCTCGCGTACTTTCGTGCGAGTTTCTAGTACTGCGCTTGAGCACGCACGCTTGTCCGACACGCTGCGCGCGCTCGGCGTTCCGCCCGGACCCCTTGCGGGAATCCCAGTATCGATTAAAGACCTGTTCGATGTGGCCGGCGAAACGACCGTAGGTGGATCGAAGGTCCTCGGGACTGCGCAGCCCGCGCTTGCGGACTCGTTGGTCGTGCAGCGCTTGCGCAGTGCCGGTGCCGTGCTGGTGGGCCGCACAAATATGACGGAGTTTGCATTCGACGCGGTCGGCCTGAATCCGCATTACGGCACGCCTAGAAACCCATACGACCGCGCGGTAGGCAGGATTCCAGGCGGCTCCTCATCGGGTGCTGCCGTTTCAGTGAGCGACGGCATGTCGGCGATCGGCATCGGCTCGGACACGGGCGGCTCAGTCCGGATTCCCGCTGCTTTATGCGGGCTCGCCGCCTTCAAGCCCACCCAGCGTCGCATCTCGCGCGCGGGCGTAATGCCGCTGTCGACGACGCTCGATTCGGTCGGCGCGATAGCGCCTACGGTTGCATGCTGCGCGATGGCTGACGCCGTGCTGAGTGGCGAGGAAGCCGTGGTGCCGGAGGCATTGCCGATCAAGGGATTGCGCATCGGCGTTTTGACAAATTATGTGATCGAAGGACTTGATGATGTGGTCGCGCGCACGTTCGAGCGCGCCCTGTTGGCGTTTTCGGATGCAGGCTGCCGTTTGATAGACGTCGTATTTCCAGAGCTCGCTCAGCTGCCGCAGATCGCGGCAAAAGGCCATATCGCGGCTGCGGAAGCGTACGTCTGGCACCGCAAGCTCGTGACTAGCCGCGGAGACGAATACGATCCTCGCATCCGGGACCGAGTGCTGCGCGGTGCCGCCATGAGCGCCGCAGACTACATCGAATTACTCGAATTCCGGCGGCTGCTCATCGCACGCTCCGCCGCGGTGTGGGCGCCATTCGACGCGATTGCCATGCCCACCGTTCCGATCATTGCGCCGCCGATCGCCGGCGTCGAGCGCGACGATCGATCGTGGGGCAAGACCAACCTCGCGCTGTTGCGTAACCCGACGATCGTGAACCTGATAGACGGGTGCGCAGTCTCGGTCCCGTGCTACCGCGCTGGTGAAGCCCCCGTGGGCCTGATGATAGCCGGAACGACCGGCAAGGACACATCCATTCTGCAGGTGGCCATGGCGATCGAACGCATCGTCGCACCGAAACGGGTATGAAGACCCATATCTCGCGTGCCATTTCGTGTGCCGCTGTCGTGCTCTTGGTAGCGCCGGTGCTCGGCGTGATGACGGCTTCGCTCGTCGGCGGGGCGAGCCAGCTCCTTCATCCAGGCACTGGCAGAAGCAGCGCGTTCTTGATCACCGGTTGCCTTGTCGCAGCATCGCTGGGCGCGGTAACGCTGATGGCGTTCGTTGTCGGCATGCGCGCGATTCTGGGTAAGGCGTTCGTTCCTCCATCCGAGGAACCGGCATGACGCCGTCCCGCGAAATCTTCTTCAACGTCGATTCGTTCGCGGTAACGGTGCTTTATGTGCTGACGATCATGGCCATCGGTTTTCTATTCTATGGCCTGACGCGGCGCGTGAATCGCTGGCGGGAAGGGCAGCCCACAAATCGCTTCGATCAAATAGGTCGCAGAGTATGGGCCCTGCTTTACGAGAGCATATTCCACGTTCGCATAGTGCGCCGCCGTAACCTCTACGGTGGATTCATACACCTGTTTATTTTTGCGGGCTTCGTCACATTGTTCATCGGCACGTTGATCGTAATGATCGAGGCTGACATCGCCGTGCCGGTGTTCGGCGTCAGTTTCTTTCACGGAGATTTCTATCTCGGCTTCAAGCTCGCCATGAACGCCAGCGGCCTGATGCTTATTGCAGGGGTGATGATGGCGCTTTATCGGCGCTTCGTCTCGCGGCCCAGGACGCAGCAAAGCAGCGGCGACGACATGCTCCTGCTGGCTTTCCTGCTCGTCCTCGCGGCGCAGGGGTTTGCGCTGCAGGGCCTGCGCCTGGCGATTTCGGGAGATGAATGGGCTGCGTGGTCCTTCGTGTCTTATCCCCTCGCGATCGCGCTGCAGGACCTGCCTTCGCGCCACCTGATGCTGCTTCACCAGCTGACGTGGTGGACACACTTCGCCACTGCGCTGGCTTTTATCGGATACGCCGCTTATAGCAAGCTGATTCATCCATTCTCTGCCATGGCCAACATGCTGTTCCGCCGCTTGCGGCCGCTCGGGGCGCTCGACGCAATCGAAAACATCGAGCAGGCGGAGACGTTCGGCGTTTCAAGGCTGGAGCACTTCACGTGGGCGCAGTTGATGTCGGTCGATGCGTGCATGCATTGCGGGCGTTGTCTGGAGTACTGTCCCACCTTCAACACTGGGAAAGCATTGCGGCCGCGGGACCTGGTGCTCGAACTAGCGGGTTTTCAGGCCGACCGAGGCGGTCTTTTTTCGGGTGTCCTCGGTGAGGAAGCCAACTCGGGCCGGTTCCGTTGGGGGAAAGGGCCGGAGCGCGAGCTTATAGGCGGAGTCGTCTCGCCGGAGGAAATTTGGGATTGCACAACTTGCGGAGCCTGCATGGAGCAGTGCCCGGTCCATATCGAGCACGTTCCCATGCTCGTTGACATGCGCCGCAGTCTCGTGATGGAGCAAAATGCTTTTCCGACGGAGCTTGCTCCGGTGTTCAACAGCCTTGAGCGGTTTGGCAACCCTTACCAAAGCGCTTCCACGGACCGCGCCAACTGGACGAAGGCGCTCAAACAACCCGTGGCACAAATGTCCCAAGTGGCTGCAGCCGGCAAAACTGTCGACTACCTGTTTTACGTCGGTTGCGCAGGGTCTTATGTGTCGCGCAATCAAAAGGTCGCCCTGGCGCTTGCTAGCATCCTGCAGGACGCGGGGATTAGCTTCGCCATTCTGGGCGGAGAGGAATCCTGCACCGGCGATCTTGCCCGGCGCATGGGGCATGAGTATCTGGCACAGCAGCTCGCGGCGAAGAGTGTCGAGAAGCTCAATTTCTATAACGTCAGGAAAGTAGTCACGGCGTGTCCTCATTGCTTCAACGCAATCCGCAACGAGTATCCGCAGTTCGGCGGCAACTTTGAAGTCGTCCATCACAGTCAGCTCATCGATGAGCTGATCGCCGCAGGTCGGCTGACGCTCAATCCGGTCTCGGCGGTCGCACAGGGGAAAGTTACGTATCACGATCCATGCTATCTCGGCCGCTACAATGGCGTCTTCGATGCCCCACGAGACGTGGTCGGCGCGTTACCCGCCGTCGACTTCGTGGAAATGCCCCGCAACCACAAGCAATCCTTCTGCTGCGGCGGAGGCGGCGGTAAGGCCTTCATGAAAGATCAAGGCGGCATCCGCATCAACGAGGAGCGGGTGCGTGAAGCGCTGAACACTGGTGCCGACGTTGTCGCGGCTGCGTGTCCATTCTGCATGGGCATGCTAGAAGACGGCATTAGCAGCGTCGATTCTGGATCGAAAGTACGTGTGCTCGATCTCGCAGAGCTTGTGGCAGGGTCATTGAAAACGTCACCGGTAGCTCTAAACGCCGGCATGCGCGCTTTAAGCGATGTACAGCCATAACAGCGAATTCAAGGAGAAAGCCAATGAAAAAACGCTACAGTCTCGCCGCAATCGCTGCAGTCTTCGCGGGCGCCTGCGCGGCGCACGGTGCTCAACTCGACTATCCCACGCGCCCGGTGCGTGTCATCGTGCCGTACCTTCCGGGCGGCTCGGTCGATTTTGTCGGCAGGGTACTCGCGCAGAAGCTCTCCGAAGCGTGGAGCCAGTCAGTCCTTGTGGACAACCGTGCCGGTGGGGCCACGAACATCGGCGCCGAGCTCGTAGCGCGGGCTGTGCCGGACGGCTACACGCTTTTCATGGCCAGCGTTGCCAGCAGCGTCAACATGACGCTTTACAAGCGCCTCTCCTACGACATCGTCAAGGATTTCGCGCCAGTGAGCTTGTTGACGATTGTGCCTAATCTCCTCGTGCTCCATCCTTCCGTGCCGGTGAAGTCGGTCAGGGGGTTAATCGCGCTCGCCAAGGCAAAACCGGGCGAGCTCACCTATGCTTCAGCTGGGATCGGGAGCTCTACTCACCTGGCGGGAGAAATCTTCAAGAACATGGCGGGCGTCGACATCGTGCACGTGCCCTATAAGGGCGGCGGCGGTGCGGTCATCGACCTGATCGCTGGACGTGTCGCGATGTACTTCAGCACGATACCAAGCTCTTTCCCTCACGTGAAAGTGGGAAAGCTGCGCGCCCTCGCCGTCACTAGCGCCACGCGTTCGAAGTCGTTGCCCAGTGTGCCCACAGTGGCGGAGTCGGGTGTGCCCGGCTACGAGACACAAGCGTGGAACGGGTTAATGGCGCCGGCCGCCACACCGCAGGAGGTCGTTACCCGGTTGCACACCCAGGTCGTACGCATCCTCGCGATCGCCGATGTGAGGGAACAGTTCGCCGCGCGGGGGGCGGAGGTCGTCGCGAGCTCGCCTGCGGAGTTCGCAGCATTCATCAAGGCCGATATCGCGAGGTACGCGACAGTCGTAGAAAGAGCCGGAATCAAAATCGACTGAATTTTCAGTAAAGGAGCATAAGATGAAGATCAAACGTATCGAGCATGTCGGCGTAGTGGTAGGGGACTTGGAAGCGAGCAGAAAACTATGGGAATACTGCCTCGGCATACCTCTCGGCGGAGTCGAGGAGTCCCCAGTACGCGGGCTCGCGCTCTATCCAGTCGGCGAGTCCATGATCGAGCTGCTTGCAGGTCTCACGCCCGACCACAAGTTTTCGCGCGTGGTCGCTGACGGGAAAGGTGGTCTCAATCACATCTGCTTCGAAGTCGAGAATATCGACGAAGCACTTGCTGAGCTGAAGGCAAAAGGAGTGCCGCTGCTCGACGAGGTGGCGCGCCTCGGCCACGCAGGCTGCCGCATCGCCTTCCTCGATCCGGCCGGCACCGAGAACTGCCTCATTGAGCTTGCGGAATTACCTTTCGAATCGGCAAGTCACATATGAGTCACTGTTTGCCCGCAAAGGGAAAAAAGAGTGCAGTCGATAGGAGGGGGTAGCTGTGTGGGACCATGAAGCGGATGTTGTCATCGTAGGTTACGGTGGTGCGGGAGCTGCTGCGGCGCTTGCCGCCGCCGATACGGGCGCGAAAGTTCTTATCCTCGAAAAAAATCCCGAAGGGGGCGGCAACACTAAGTACTCCGGCGGATCTATTCGAACGTATGTCGATCTGGATAAGGCTGTGGACCATATCGAAACGCTCTGCGATGGAACGACGGAACGCGACGTCGTGGAAACTTTTATCAGGGAAGCGAGCCGCAACGCCGAGTGGCTGCAACGACTAGGAGGGGAGATCGCCCCGGTGGCGACCAGTCCGAGGTTTCCCTTTACTCCTCCCTTGGCTGCTTTCCCCTCGATCCGGGGCGCCGAGGCGCATGGCCCGAGGGTGCGCGTGAAAGGCGCGGGAGAGGCCGCCGGGATCGACTTGTGGGTGCTTCTGTCGCGCAAGGTGGCGGAGGCGAGCATCAAGATCTTGTACTCCTCTCCGGTAAAGAAGCTGGTGATGGAGAACAGGGGAGGCGTGACCGGTGTCATTGCCGCGAGCGGTGACGGGGACGTCAGAGTGCGGGCGAGGCGAGGCGTCATCCTGACTTGCGGCGGGTTCGAGTATGACCCTTCCATGCACCGCAACTACCTCGGGCAAAGCTACTTCGGCCTCTGTAATCCCGGAAACACTGGAGACGGCATTCGCCTGGCTGGCGAGATCGGGGCGGACCTGTGGCACATGAACGCAGCCGCATCGACGCTGGGCTACAAGTTCCCCGAATTCGAGTTCGCTATCAGGCACTCGATGCCCTATGCCGGATTCATCTACGTGGATCAGACGGGAAAACGGTTCATGGACGAGCCAGGCACTGACAATCATCTCATGTGGGCGCCATTTTCCCACATCGACACGAAGACGCTCGAAAGGACCCGCGTTCCGTCCTATTTGATCTTCGATGAGGACACCCGCATGCGAGGCGCCGTAGGCCTCACAAGTCAGGGCAAAGTGAGCGACGTCTATCAATGGAGCGCGGACAATAGCGCCGAGATCCGCAAAGGCTGGATAAAAGCGGCAGAAAGCCTTGCCGACCTGGCATACCAAATCAATATCCGGCCCGATCAGTTGCAGGCGACCGTCGCGCAATACAACCTGCAATGTGTCGGCGGCTACGACCCGGAGCATGGCCGCGCCCCGCACACCCTCGTTCCGATTGGAAGATCTCCTTACTACGCCATGGAGCTGCAGCCCTGCCTTTTCAATACGCAGGGAGGACCCAAGAGGAACTCCAAAGCACAAGTCCTGGACGTTTGGGGGAACCCCATCGAGCGTCTTTACAGCGCGGGTGAGCTCGGCTCCCTATGGAACCGGAATTATCCGGGCGCCGGCAACGTGAGCGAGGCGCTGGTTTTTGGCCGCATCGCAGGGAAGAACGCGGCAGGCGAGCAGGACGTCACTGCGTGAAGCTTTGCTGACGTTATAACGTCAAGCGTCTTTGCAGAAATACTCAATAATCCTTCGACTCGCCCAAGCCCCCGAGCCCGTCCTCTCCAACAATTCGAACGAAGTCCGATGTCATAGTGTCCATTTATTCGGCCGAGGATCCGCGGTAGACTTTGGCGAGGGGAGTATATGGTATCGCTACTCTCGTGGCGGGCAGCAGCCAGAGATGGTTGATAAGGCGCTGGAGGCGGGATGTTGTATGTCATCGTGGTGATCAAGCACGGGACGCGCCGACTGACGCACGTAAACGTGACTGCGCACCCGAGTGCGGCCTGGACGCTATAGCAGTTGCGGGAGGTTGTGGGAGACGAAGGCGGGCATCGGTACCTGATCCATGATCGGGATCGGATCTTCGTCGAGCACTTGGATGATTCGATGAGGGCGCTGGGCGTAGCAGTGCTGCGCTCACCGGTGGCGAGTCCGAAAGCAAATTCGATCTGCGAACGCGTGATCGGGACAATACGACGCGAATGCCTGGACTGGATGATTCCGCTGTCTGAGGCACATCTGCGGTCAATTCTGAAATCGTGGATAACCCATTACAACCGTGGACGGCCTCATAGTGCGCTGGGTCCAGGCGTTCCAGACCCTCCGAAGGAATCTATGGTGGTTTCGAAGTTAGAATCCCGACATCGATTGGCGGCGGGCACGCTCGTGCTCGCGAACTCGGTGCTGGGTGGGCCGCACTACGAGTATTCGTTTGCAGCGCGTCCGGCGGGCACTTGATCGGGTGTCCAGAAGCGAACAGGAGATGCACGGCGTGAGTTATTGCGGAGTACAGGCACCGTGACCGGGTAGTGTTCAGGAATAACGCCGTCTTCGGCTCGTCGGCCTTCCGGACACCAACCACCGCACGGAAACTGCAGCTCGGCAACCCCTGTTGCGTTTTGTGGGTTCGATTCCTTCCAAGAAATACCATTGGTCCCTTTTGCGTACAAGACTGCACCTCGCGGTAGCATTTTGGCAGGTTGGTAATTCACCATGGACAGGAGAAATTGCGAGACTGTTGGGCCTGAAAAAAGCTGGCTAAACTATGCCCATTGATGCCCATTCCTGCCCATTTATCCACGGGTTGAATCGGTCGGAAAACAAGGCTGGGAGCCAATAACAGCGCGCGTTTGCAAGGAATTTCGCCTGGCGGAGAGGGCGGGATTCGAACCCGCGGTACGGCTTTCACTGTACACACGCTTTCCAGGCGTGCGACTTAAACCACTCATCCACCTCTCCGGAGACCGGCATTTTAACAGAGGGCCGCACACCGCCAAAAAACAAAGCCCGCTTACCTCACCCCCGACAGTTCCCTTCTCCCGCTAAGCGGGAGAAGGATCAGGGATGAAGGATGCGGGCGTTGCCTGACGTTGCGATTGCCGAAGTACGCTACCGCGCGCACCGTGCTCCGCATTACTTCACCAGCTCCTTGATCTTGTCGACGATTTCGGGATTGGCGAGGGTGGATACATCGCCCGGGTTCTGGTGGTTGGAGATCGCCGCGAGCACGCGGCGCATGATCTTGCCCGAGCGCGTCTTGGGCATGTCGGGGACAATGATCACTTGGCGCGGCCTGGCGATCGCGCCGATCTCGGAGACGATCGCTGCCGAGATCCTGTTCGCGATCTCCTTGGACGCTTGCAAGCCCGGCTTCAGAGAAACGTAGAGGTCGGG
>Ga0209343_10006428_pt1 | contig 14049 bp, 9 predicted proteins | sample RifCSPlowO2_02_FD_184026 | JGI IMG/M metagenome (GOLD analysis project Ga0209343, IMG submission 184026) | Groundwater microbial communities from Rifle, Colorado - Rifle CSP2_plank lowO2_0.2 (SPAdes) (version 2) | ecosystem: Environmental > Aquatic > Deep subsurface > Groundwater | place: Rifle... | reverse complement strand
CACGTCAGGCGGACAGGCCGAACTCGGGCGCGCGCTCGGCGGCTACATCAACGTGGTGACCAAGAGCGGCACGAACGTGTTGCGCGGCACCGTCTATGACTATATCCGTGACGATCGCTTCAATGCGGCAAACGCGTTGTCGGGCACGAAGCTGCCGATGAACCAGTCGCAATACGGTGCCAGTCTTGGCGGACCCATCGTGTCGGATCGAACCTTCTACTTCGCCAATGTGGAGCAGCGCAGGCTCGACCAGACTGGTCTCGCGGCCATCTCTCAAGGGAACGTCAGTGCGGTCAATGCCCGGTTGGCGGTGGTGGGCTACCAAGCGCCATTGATCACGACGGGCGTCTATGCAAATCCCGTCGATTCCACCAATCTGCTGGCGAAAGTGGACCACCAGGTAAACGGCCGGGATCGGGTCAGCGTTCGCTACAGTCTGTATGACGTGAGCTCGGAGAACTCGCGGGGGGCCGGCGGGCTCAACGCGCCGAGCGCGTCATCGGCCCTGGATAATCGTGACCAGACCTTCGCGGTCAGCAACACTCTGATTCTCTCGTCTCGGACGGTGCTCGAATCCCGCGCCCAATTCGCGCACGGCGATCTGCAAGCTCCGCCCACCGATCCGATTGGCCCTGCGGTGAGCATTGCGGGCGTCGCCTCCTTCGGGAGGCTCTCGAACAGTCCTACCGGGCGCGTCAACCGCATGTATCAGGTCGTGAACAACCTGTCGCACCAGGCCGGTGCCCACGCGGTTAAGGTCGGTGCCGACTTTCTGTACAACGACGACCGCATCAGCTTTCCGCGCGCCGTACGCGGCACGTACACCTTCTCGTCGCTCACAAACTTTCTGGCCGGCGCCTACAACAACGCCGGCTTCACGCAGACGTTCGGCGCCACCGACGTGTCGCAGACCAATCCGAACCTTGGCATCTACGTGCAGGATGAGTGGAAAGTGAGTCCCCGCGTCACGCTGAATCTGGGCATTCGCTACGACCTGCAGTTTCTCGAGACAATCAACACCGATACCAATAACGTCTCTCCACGCTTGGGCGTCGCCTGGTCGCCGTTTGACTCGCGTGGCACGATCGTCCGCGCTAGCACTGGCCTGTTCTATGATCGCGTGCCGCTCCGCGCGCTGGCGAACGCAGTGCTATCAGCCGACAACACGACGGATCTGGAGAACCTGCGGCAGATCAGCGTGAGCCTATCTCCCACGCAGGCGGGCGCCCCGACGTTCCCAGGCGTCCTCGCGAGCGTCGTGCCCTCGGTCACGTTGCCCAGCCTGACGACGATGGACCGCAATCTCCAGAACGCGTATTCCCGACAAGCCAGTGTCGAAGTCGAGCAGCAGATGGGAGATCGTTCAACGGTGAGCGTCGGCTATCAGTATCTGCGCGGTCTGCATCTGCTCATGTCCGTCAATCAGAACGTGCCGACCTGTGTGGCCTCGGGGACCAATAACGGCTGCCGCCCGAATCCGAATTATGCGAACAACAGTCAGTACTCGTCGGTGGGGGACTCGAATTATCACGGGCTGCACGTTTCCTTCACGCAACGTCCGGCACGCTGGGGCCAGTATCGCGTGTCCTACACGCTGTCCAAATCGATGAATAACCTCGGGGAGTTCTTCTTCAGTTCACCGATTGATCCGTTCGACCTGTCGAAAGACTGGGGACGCTCGGATGACGACCAACGACACCGCCTGGTGATCAATGGGTCGATCCAGACCCCGATGGAGCCGGCCACAACAGCCTGGGAGCGAATCAGCCACGGATTTCAGCTGAGCGGGATGGTGCAAGCCTCTTCCGCGTTGCCGTTCAACATCACGTCGGGCGTCACGACGATCCAGGGCACAGCCGGTCGGCCGATTGTCGGCGGCGAGTTCATCGAGCGCAATGCCGGCGTCGGCAGCGAGTTCTTCAACCTCAGCGCGCGGCTGAGTCGCGTGTTTCGTGTGACCGGCCGCGTGAATCTAGAGGCGCTGGTGGAAGGATTCAACCTCACGAACCATCGGAACGTCCCGACGCGCAACACGAACTTCGGGTCAGGTGCGTATCCCGTCAGTCCGTCGGCAACGTTCGGTCAAATCACGGCCGTCGCTGAAGCGCGAAGCCTGCAGTTTGGTCTGCGCGTGAGGTTTTGACATGCGACGACGAAGCGCATGCGGGGCGGCGTTGATCACGGCGGCACTCGCCGTCGTCACCCCTACACCCACTGCGGGTCTGGCGGCGGAACTGGCCGTGAGTGGTCGCAGCAACGCGAATGCGTCCATCGCCGCCAGTGGTCAGGTTGTGGGGATCGTGTGGGGAGCGGCGACCGAGAAAGGCGCGACCGACGTCTATCTCGCCACAAGCCGCGATGGTGGCCGCACGTTTGGCAGTCCGGCACGCGTTAATGACGCGGCGAGCTGGTCGCGTGGACGGCGAAGGAGGCAACCGGCACGCGACTACTCGCCGCGCGCAAGCGGGGCGATCGCGTCATGTCCGAAATGTGTATACAAATATCGGACAGGGCGAGACCTCAAGGAGCCCATCCGTGACCGCATAGCCACCGACAGCCTGAGTCGCCTCCGCGCCTGAGATGGCGGCTCATCGCTGGGCACTTTCCCCGCGTCGCGTCGAACGGTCTGCCACGATGATCACCTGCATGTCTTGGGCGAGGTTGACGATTTGTTGGACGAGTCCCTCGCTGAGCCACGACCGCATCGTGCGCTCCTTTTGCCTGACGATGAAGATCTGCGTGACGCCATGCAGCCGGGCAAAACTGGCGAGCGTTTCGGCGACACCGTCCCCCTGAATAATCCGAGTTTCGATTTGGAGTCCGCGGGCGAAGTTCAGGTGACGCTGGACGTTGTCGCGCTCTTCGGGAGTCAGGCCGGTGAGATCGCCAGTCTTGGTCACGCAGACGGCCAGGCAATCCGCTCGCAAATAGTCGGCCAGGCGGCGACCACGCCGTATCAGTGCAGCACTGGCAGGGTCTGGCTCGATGAAGAGCAGCAGGCGATCTCGCGGCGCTGTTGACGGCGCGTGCGCCGTCAGCGCCGGAACAGGCTGCTCTTCGGACTGGTAGCGACTCTCGACGGCATACGCTGTCTGTCGCATCGCCAATTCACGAAGGGCAACCAGCGTCGGTTCACGAAAAAAATTCTGAAGCGCCTGACGTGCGCGATCGGGCTGATACACGACGCCCCGTTCAAGGCGGTTCAGCAGAGCCCGCGGCGTGAGGTCCACCATGACGACCTCGTCGGCCTGCTTCACGACCCAATCGGGCAGCGTCTCGCGGACACGCACGCCGGTCGCCTGCCAGATCTGGTCATTCAGACTCTCGACGTGCTGCACGTTCATGGTCGTCAGCACGTCGATGCCCGCGTCCAACAACGCGTGCACGTCTTCCCAGCGCTTCTGACGAACCGAGCCGGGAACGTTCGTATGCGCCAACTCGTCCACCACGGCCATGGCCGGTTGCCGCCGGAGGACCGCATCGGTGTCCATCTCTTCGAACTGTGCGCCGCGGTATTCGATCTGCTTGCGAGGCACTGTTTCGAGGCCTTCCGTCAGGACAATCGTGTCCTTCCGCCCGTGCGGCTCGAAGTAGCCGATCACGATATCAATGCCGCGCTCCTTCAGCTCTCGCGCCTCCGAGAGCATTTGGTATGTCTTGCCCACACCGGCGGCATAACCGAGAAACACCTTTAGTCGCCCGCGTTTGGCAGGTTCGATGTTGGTGTGGCCCACGGATGCAGTGGAGTCGGACAACGTCACGGTCTGTTTGGAAAGACGCGCACGTCCATCCCCTCAGCCCCACGGATGATCTGATCGAGCGGGCTTCCTCGCAGGCGCGCGCGCCAATCACGCCGCAGATTGTGCCCGACGTACAGCTGCGTCATGCCGTGCTCCTTCGCGTATTCGAGGATCGTCGCAACGGGATCCTCACCGTCGAGGACTTCGACCTTTGCGCGCTCGGCGCGCGCCAGGTTGACGTTGCGCTCGGTGGCGATCCGATCCTGCGGCGTCAGGCTGGGCTGGTTGACATAAATCGCGAAGAGCTCACCGTGAAATCGGTCCGCATTGCGCCGGCCGCTGGCCAGCATGGCCGCGGCGCTGGCCCGCGGGGTCATACAAACCAGAATGCGTTCCTGCGTCCCCCACGACGCTTCGACGCCGTGCAGATCGAGATAGGCCTGCAACTGATGGTCCACGACGTCGGCCGTGAGCAGCAGCGCTCGTTCGCGCAACTGCGATAACTGCTGCGCGAGGCGCGCGCGCAGGACGGCTCCGTCGTGCTTCTCCTCCGACAACACCATCTCGGGCGGCGCATCAACGACGACGACTTCATCGGCTGAGGCGATGAAGCTCTGAGGCACTGTCGCGGCAGGGGCCGTACCGGTGATTGATCGAACGAATGCCTGTTGCTCTTGGATGTATTCGAGGTTGATCGACGTCATCACGGAGATCCCGTTTGCCAGAATCTCCTCGACGTCCTCATAGCGCTTTCGATGGCGACTGCCGGACGGGTTGTCGTAGGCGAGTCCGTCAACGAGGGATACGGCAGGCCGTCGCGCAAGCACTGCCGGGACATCAATGAGCGGAACTTCGTCCACCGACTTGGTCGGCACGACCTCCAACTCCCTGATCACCGCCGCGACGTCTTCGTCGACTGCCGGCTGCATTGCCACGATGACGACGTCTTCACCGCGGGCGCGGCGCCGCCGGCCTTCATCGCACAGTTTGAACGACTTGCCGACGCCGGACGTGTATCCGAGAAAGATCTTGAGTTGCCCGCGGTGCAGCATGCGTTCGGCGGCTTTGAGCTGCCGAAGCAGGACCTCGGGATCCGGTCGATCGCTATTAGGACGCCCTTCAGGTGACATCGCTACTTATGCCAACCCAGTCGCAACCAGCAACACGTCGATGGCCTTGATTCCGAGGAATGGCAGGATCAAGCCTCCGACGCCGTACACCAGCATATTGCGACGGAGCAGCGCTGTCGCGCCGAGCGGCTTGTAAGCCACCCCTCTCAGGGCCAACGGAATCAGCCCAATGATGATCACGGCGTTGAAAATCACGGCCGACAGAATGGCGGACTCTGGCGTCGCCAACCGCATCACATTGAGGACGCCAAGCTGCGGGAACGCCAGGATGAACATCGCCGGGATGATGGCGAAGTACTTCGCCACGTCGTTCGCAATCGAGAACGTCGTCAGCGCCCCACGGGTCATGAGGAGCTGTTTCCCGATCTCGACGATCTCAATCAGCTTGGTCGGATTGGAGTCGAGATCGACCATGTTGCCGGCCTCTTTTGCGGCCGTCGTCCCGGTGTTCATCGCCACGCCGACATCTGCCTGCGCGAGGGCGGGTGCATCGTTGGTCCCGTCGCCGGTCATCGCGACCAGCTTGCCTGCGCGCTGCTCACGCTTGATCAGCGCCATTTTGTCTTCGGGTTTTGCTTCAGCGAGGAAATCGTCCACGCCGGCCTCGTTCGCAATCGATGCCGCTGTCAACGGGTTGTCGCCGGTGATCATCACCGTCTTGATGCCCATGGCCCGCAACTCTGTGAAGCGCTCACGCATGCCGCCTTTGACGATGTCCTTTAAGTGGACGACGCCGAGTGGTCGTGCCCGCTCGGCGACGACGAGCGGCGTGCCGCCGGAACGGGCGATTCGGTCCACGATTGATTGGAGTTCAGGCGTGACCGTCCCCCCGCTCTCTGTGACATACCGCGTGATCGCATCGGTGGCGCCCTTGCGAATCTCACGGCCATCTAGATTGACGCCCGACATGCGCGTCTGCGCGGCGAACGGCACGAACACAGCGTCTTTCGCGGCCAGCTCGCGACCTCGAAGGCGGTATTTCTCCTTTGCGAGGACGACAATCGATCGGCCTTCGGGTGTTTCATCCGCCAGCGACGCTAACTGTGCGGCGTCCGCCAGCTCACCTTCCGTCACGCCCATAATGGGCACGAACTCCGTGGCTTGCCGGTTCCCCAACGTGATCGTCCCCGTCTTGTCGAGCAGCAGCGTGTCAACATCGCCGGCGGCCTCGACGGCTCGTCCCGACATTGCCAGTACGTTGTGCTGCACCAGGCGGTCCATGCCCGCGATGCCAATGGCAGAGATGAGTGCGCCGATGGTTGTGGGAATGAGACAGACGAGCAAGGCGATGAGCACTGGCACCGGAATCTCCGTGCCCGCGTACCACGCGAAGGGCTGAAGCGTGACCACCACGAGGAGAAATACGAGGGTGAGCACCGCCAGCAGGATGCTGAGTGCGATCTCGTTCGGCGTCTTCTGCCGTTCAGCGCCCTCGACCAGCGAGATCATGCGATCAAGAAACGTGTGACCGGGATCCGACGTCACCTGGACCTTGATCCAATCTGAAATGACGCGCGTCCCCCCAGTCACCGCGGAGCGATCACCCCCTGACTCGCGGATGACGGGTGCCGATTCTCCGGTGATCGCCGATTCATCGACGGACGCGACGCCTTCGATCACCTCGCCGTCCGCGGGGATGGACTCCCCGGCATGGACCATGACGACGTCGCCTTTTCTGAGGCTCGTCGCCGGCACCTTCTCAATCTGCTCTCCCGGCCCCAATCGGTTCGCCGTCGTCTCCGTGCGTGTCTTGCGTAGCGTGTCGGCCTGAGCCTTGCCACGTCCCTCCGCCATCGCTTCGGCGAAATTCGCGAAGACAACGGTGATCCAGAGCCAGAACGCGACTTGCCCGGTGAACAGTGGATGCCCGGTGCCGCCGATCAGCTCCTGAACGAAGACGACAGTCGTGATCACGCTGCTCAGTTCGACGATGAACATGACAGGGTTCTTGAACTGGACCCGAGGATCGAGCTTGATGACGGAATCAGTGGCGGCCCGGCGCAGAATCGCGGGATCCCACATTGAGATGCGGCGTCCTTTCTCGGTCATCGGGATACTCCGAAGCGTTGGTCGAGCGCGGCATTCAGCCCGAACACATTGACGCGCGCCCAGCCGAACACGCCCCACAGCGGCGGCTCCGTATGTGCCTGCACGAGCGCGCGAATGTCGTCAGGAGCGGCGCCACGGGCGCGCGCGACACGCGGTATCTGGATTTCGGCGGCTTTTACCGGAAGGTGCGGATCGAGGCCACCACCGCTGGCCGTCACGAGCTCCGATGGCACGTCGGCCGGTTGAACCTGCTCGCCAGCTACCGTGGCGTCGAGGCGCTCTCGAACCAGCTTCAAATGGTCGGGATTCGTCGGCCCGTAGTTGCTGCCGCCGGTCGATGCAGCGTTGTAGTCTACGGCAGACGGTCGCGGATGAAAGTATTCAGGACGGGTGAAAGCCTGCGCGACGAGCGACGAGCCGCGCACCGTGCCGGTGGCGTCTCGCATCAGGCTTCCGTCTGCTTGGTGTGAGAAAACCATGCGGCCGATCGCCCATATGACGCCGTGATAGGCACCGCCGAATAGCACCATCGTCACGATCGTGAACAGCATTCCGCGTTTGAGTTCCGTCAGCATCGCGTCCTCCTAGCGCACGGCCAAATGTTCGGCGATCGGACCCAGGACCGCGACTGGCATGAACATGAGCAAGCCGAGGATGACGACGACACACCAGAGCGTCAGGCCGAAGGTTGCTGTATCGGCGCCCAGTGACCCAGCACTCTCGGGTGCTACCGGTTTCGCAGCCACGGACGCGGCGAGCGCGAGCGGAGCAATGATCGGAACGTAGCGGCCGAGGATCATCGCGAGGCCTGTCGCGATGTTCCAGAACGGCGTGTTGTCACCGAGTCCTTCGAAGCCGGAACCGTTATTGGCCGCGGCGGAACTGAATTCGTACAGCATTTCCGAGAATCCATGCGATCCAGGATTTTTCAGCCATGCCAGTGACGTATTCGGATCGGGGGCCGTCGCCCACAGGTATGACGCCACCGCCGTGCCGCCGAGAATCAACAGCGGATGGAGCAACAGCGCCAGGCTCGCCAGCTTCATCTCCCTGCCTTCGACCTTCTTGCCAAGGAATTCCGGCGTGCGTCCGATCATCATCCCGGCGATGAACACGGCCACGATGATGAAGATGAACATGTTGATAAAGCCGACGCCGACGCCCCCGAAAATGTTGTTCAGCCACATACCCGTGAATGGCACCAGCCCGCCGAGCGCGGTCATCGAGTCGTGCATGCTGTTCACGGAGCCGTTGGAGGTCACCGTGGTACTTGTGGCCCAGAGCGCGGACATGGCCGCGCCGAACCGGACTTCCTTGCCTTCCATGGATCCGGTGGATTGATCGACACCCATCGCGGCGATCGCTGGATTGCCGCCGATTTCCTGGCTGACGGCCAAGGCGACGAGCGGCAGATACAACGCCAGCATCGTGGCGAAGATCACCGTGGAAAGCCGACGCCTCCGCAGTATCTCGCCAAGCGTCCAGACCATCCCCATCGGAATGACGAGAATCGACCACGTCTCCAGGAGATTCGAGAGCGGAGTCGGATTCTCGTAGGGGTGCGTTGAATTCGGACCGAAGTAGCCACCGCCATTGGTGCCGAGCTGCTTGATGGCGACCATCGCCGCCACCGGTCCACGCGCAATCGTCTGTTCCTGCCCTTCCAGCGTCGACGCCTTCGTCGCGCCTTCGAACGTCATCGGGGTGCCCTGCCAGAGAATGAGCGTCGCAACGACAAGCGACAGCGGCAAGAGCACGCGAACGGCCGCGCGCGTCGTGTCTACGTAGAAGTTCCCGAGAGCCGTCAGCCGGTTGCCGCCGAGTGCCCGGATGATCGCGACGAGCGCAGCCATGCCGGTCGCGGCCGTGACGAATTGAAGGAACGTGATGGCAATCATCTGCGAGAGATAGGAGAGGCTGCTCTCGCCGCTGTAGTGTTGGAGATTCGTATTCGTCGTGAAACTCGAAATCGTATGGAATGCGAGCGTCGGCTCCATGCCGGCAATGCCATCCGGATTCAGGAACAGCACTCCCTGCAGCGTGATAATCGCGAAGGTCGCAAGCCACATGACGAGATTGGACGTGACGAGCGACCTCGCGTACGCCTTCCAGTCCTGCTGCTCTTTCGCATCAACCAGCGAGAGGCGGAGGACCAGCCGTTCGAGCGGCACGAAGAGCGGATCGAGCCACGTGTGCCCACCGCTGAAGACACGGGCCATGTATCGGCCGATCGGAATGCTCGTGGCGATCGTGATCGCGATGGTCAGAACGACGGCAAATATTTCAATCTGCATGTCACACACTCAGAAGCGTTCTGGCCGCAGCATCGCGTACACGAGATACGCGGCGACCGCGACGCTGATCAGGAGCAAGAAGGCATTCATCGCTACACCCCGTCGCACAGACGAATGAATCCCAACATCGCGGCAAAGGCCACGAGGCCGAGTCCAATCATTCCGAGAAGCAGCATCTCAACCTCCGTCGCGCTACCACGCGCCCTGCTTATTGCCGAACCACCAGACCAGACCAATGAGCGCTGTGTTCTGGTGTGCCCGCGGCGCCGCGGGGCTCGGGCCGGTGAAGAACCGCTCGTTCGACCAATCCCGACGGAATTCACCCCGGGCGAGAAAGCCTTCGGCGAGCTTGTATTCGGCAGTCGCGGTCACCTCGTGGAGGACCTGGTCGATCCCGCCGAACAGGCCCTCGTCGTCGAGCCGTTCGTACCGCACTGCCACGGTCGCCGGCGCGGTGATCTGGTAGCGCGCGTATGTGCCGATTCCGAATAAAGACCGCGCGGAGTCGCGCTTATTAATTTCGTTCGTCACGTAGTTCCCATCGAATCCGAACGTCAGCGCGGATGTGGCCGTGAAGGCAAGCTGCGTGTCGAACACGCGGAAGTAGCCGTCAGGACCGGTGGGCTCGCCGCCGTCTGGCTGCTCTTGGCCGAAGAAGTAGTTCACCGTCCACGTCAGTCGGGTGTGCGGCTTTATGATTGCGGTCAGATGGCTGCTTTTGAAGTCGTTGAAATCCTCGGTCTGCTGGATCCCGTTCGTCAGCATGTACATCAGCGTGAGTTGGTCGCTGACCGGAAGGCTGACGCGCAGGCCCGAGTGATAGAACGGCAGGAAGTTGAACAGGTACGCGCGTGAGAAATGGCTGTTGTCTTTGGCGTAGTTCGTCTCGAATCCCAGATTGGAGGCGAATTTGCCGAAGTCGGCCTGCAGTCCTCGACCAACAGGAAATATGTAGGTGCCGTAGGCCTGCCAGACAGGGCGATACGCATCCGGGCGCGGTTCGTTGGCCGGATTCCCCTGCACGGTTTCAGTGGCTTGGCCGAATTGGAGATCGACACGGGCGCCGAAGCGGCGACCGGCGCCGACGTCGGGTGCACTCTCGATGACGATTGCTGTCTGCTGGATGCTGAAGACGTTCGCCCGCGTGTCGTAGGCGCGCAGCAGATTGATCCGGTCGTACGGGCGGTTCCAGTTGTACTGGTAATAGCCCTCCAGACTGACGCCGAACCTAATGCCGGCGAACGGATTGGACGGCTCCTGGTTCGATTCCGGCTGATCGCTCGACTCCCCAGTGGGTGGCGTGGAATCGGTGGATCCGATTGTGGACTGCGCGGCCACGCAGACTGGGAAGGCGAGAAGCAGCACGAAGATGCGGAGCGGCCACACCAGCCGCAGCCGACGCTTTGGCGGTGCGGGCGTAGCCGACGATGCACCCCGCAGCGAAATGAGCTGTCGCAGTCCGACCAGAGCCTGAATAAGCTTGTCGAGTTGCGCCAGGACCTCCGTGGTCGTGCCCGTCAGCTGGCGGGCGGGCAGGACATAGTGCAGCGCGTCGCGATCAAGAGAATCGTCGGTCATCATGATGTGTAGTGGAACCGTGAACGGACAGAACGAAGTGGCCTGCGGCCTCGAGAGCCCTCAGGAGACGTTCTCTCCGCGTAGGGAGCCAGCTCCGTTTAGCGCCCATGACGATCAGCGAGTGCGGGCGGAACGCGACCGGGATCGCCTGCCGTTCCGTTCCACACACGTACGACCGGACGCGGATGTCGAGACCTTGGAAGCGGAGTCCCCTTACCAACGACGACAGCGCATCTGATGGGTCGTCGGCGCGTGGCGATAGATCCGGATCCGGTGTCGTCCGGAAAGCCACGACCATCAGCGCCGCGTCCAATGCGCGCGCGAGATCCTGAGCGACACCAATGGCCAGTCGCGTGTCATCGATCGACGTCGACAGCACGCATATCTCCCTGGTGCAGACGGCGGACGTCGACCGGTCGTTAGCTATGGCCTCGTCGAGAATCGGTCGCACGTCTTCCTGCCCCATTTGGTTCCTGCGAGCCAGTGTAGGAACCGGGGCATTAGGAAGGTATTAGGCGTCTCTTAGGATTTTGCGACGTGATTCGAGGGGAGCGAAAAGCGGTAGCCGACCCACGGCTCGGTCAAGAGGAACACCGGTTTTGATGGCTGTGCTTCGATCTTCTTCCTGAGCTGGTTGACGATCACGCGGAGATGATCGACTTCGTCGCCGTAATCCGGACCCCACACGGCCTGGAGCAACTCTCGGTGCGTGACGACTTTGTTCGCATGAGCGACCAGATAGCGCAGCAGGTCGAATTCCTTGGGTGTCAAGCGCACCTGTTGCCGACCGCGGATCACTTGCCTCGCGTCGAAGTCGATGTCGAGCGGTCCCAGTGAGAGACGTCCTGACGCCGACCCTTGGCCCGCCGGCGTACGACGAAGCGCCGCACGAATGCGCGCGAGGAGTTCAGGTTGGTTGAAGGGCTTCGTGATGTAATCGTCGGCGCCCGCATCCAGTGCGCTGACCTTGTCCTCTTCCGCATCGCGCACGGTCAGCATGATGATCGCGATTTCCGACCGATCGCGCATGAGACTGCACGTTTCGAGACCGCTCATGCCCGGCATGTTCATGTCGAGCAAGACGAGATCGAAACGCACAGCACGCACCTTTTCCAGGGCGTCCTCGCCGGTCTTCGCATCGTCGACTTCATAGCCCCGACCCGTCAACGTGACCCGCATGACACGGCGGATCTGCGGATCGTCGTCGACGACGAGAATGCGACCGGCGCTCATGCGGGTACGTCTCCGCGAGGCAGTGACAGCGTGAACTCGGTGCCCGCATGCTGTGAGCTCGACACGTGTACCGTCCCACCATGTGCTTGCGCGATCTGTTTCACGATCGCGAGTCCCATCCCGCTGCCTGGAACGAGCCGAGCCTGCAAGCCGCGATAGAAACGGTCGAAGATGTGGGCCTGGTCGCCCTCGGGAATCACCGACCCTGAATTTCGCACAGCGATCTCCACTGAAGCGTTCTCCGTCGCCAAGACTTGAATCATCGATCCAGGCGGCGAGTACTTGGCCGCATTGTCCAGCAACTGCCGCAAGGCAAGCCGCAGCAGATCACCATCGGCATCGACGGTCATACTCGGGGGGATGTCAGCCTTCAACGTGTATCCATCGAGACGAGAACTCAATTCCGCACACAACGACGCGACCAGTTTCGCGAGGTTGTGTCGTTCGCGATGGACTGCAAAGCCCCCGGCTTCGATTCTGAGCATTTGCACGGCATCGGTCACGACGGCCTGCAGTCGATCGGCTTCTTCAGCGACGATCCGCACGAGCTCGTGCTCGCGGGCCTCTCCGGGAATCGCCGACAGCAGGTCGGTGGATGCGGCCTTGATCGACGTCAGCGGCGTTTTGAATTCGTGCGCGACGGAATCAAGGACTGCCGCCCGAAGTTCACCGCTCTCCCGCGCTGCCTCGGCGCGGGCTGCCGCCTCTTGTCCGTGAACTCGTTCCAAGCTGATCGCGGCGAGGTTCGCGATCGATTGGAGCACGGTATCGTTTAGCTCAGCGCCGTGCACGGCCAGGCCGCCAATCGGTTCGCCTCCGAGACGAACCGTCGTCACGACCGTTCCGAATTCGTCGCGAAACGGCACAGACTGCCGTACGACGTCACGAAGTCGTTCCTCAATCCCAGGCAAATCGTCCGGTCCGCCACGAGCAACGAGTCCCGTTCGATGATCGTACAAGGCGACTGCAGAGAGTTCGAAGGTCTCCGCGATGTGACGAGCGACCACATCGAGAATTCCGGCCCGGCTTTCCGCGAGCAGGAACGCTCGGCTGAGCGCGTAGAGGCGCTCCAAATCGCGCTGTCGAGCGAGTGCGTCAACGGCGCGCCTTCTAGCGCGACCGGAAAGCTGGCTCGCGATGATCGCCGTGAGCAAGAACACGAACAACGCCACCCAGTTCTGGGGGTCTGCCAGCGTGAACGTGTAAAACGGCGGCAGAAGAAAGAAGTTGAACGCTGCGGTGGCAATCACGGACACAGCAATCGCGATCCGTACGCCAACTGCCGTTGCGGTGATCAGGATTACGAGCAGGAGGAGCAGCGCAGCGATGGCCGGGTTCGGGAACTGTTGAACAGCGCGCAGGAGGAGAATGACGAGGGCGAGTGTGGCGAGGCCGCCAGCTCCGATCGCGAGCTCACGAGAAGCGCGTCCGTGGGTCACCAGCTAATGGTAGGGCCGTGATTGGGAGGTTTAGCTATTTTCGGCCTTTGAGCTTGCGCTTTGTCCGAAATTTGTATACAAATATCGGACATGGGCGACCTCAAACAGCTCATCCTTGACCGCGTGGGCCAGCGACCGCCTGGCCAAGTCTGGACGCCCGTCGATTTTCTCGACCTCAGCAGTCGGGATGCGGTCGACAAGACTCTTCAGCGACTAGCTCAGGCGGGCCAGCTCCGCCGAATAGACCGCGGCTTGTACGACACCCCGAGGGTCAACCCCTTAATGAAGAAGCCGGCGGTTCCGGATTACCGCCAGATCATCGATGCGGTCGCTCGCCGTGATCAGGTCCGCATGCTGGTAGATGGCCTGACCGCCGCGAACGACCTCGGCCTCACAACGGCAGTGCCATCACACGTTGTGATTCACACTGATGCTCGACGCCGTTCGATTCAGCTCGACAAACTGAAAATCGACTTCAAGCACACGGCCCCCAGCAAGCTGTACTGGGCCGGACGTCCGGCCATGCGCGTCGTGCAGGCGCTGCATTGGCTCAAGGACACGCTGCCGTCGGATCGCGACCGTGTCG
>Ga0209343_10006423_pt1 | contig 14056 bp, 14 predicted proteins | sample RifCSPlowO2_02_FD_184026 | JGI IMG/M metagenome (GOLD analysis project Ga0209343, IMG submission 184026) | Groundwater microbial communities from Rifle, Colorado - Rifle CSP2_plank lowO2_0.2 (SPAdes) (version 2) | ecosystem: Environmental > Aquatic > Deep subsurface > Groundwater | place... | reverse complement strand
GGCGTCCTTGGTGGCCTGGCGCTGCGCATCGTTGAAGTACGCGGGCACTGTGATGACGGCGTCCGTGACCTTCTCGCCCAAGTGGTCCTCGGCGGCGTGCTTCAGCTTCTGGAGCACCATCGCGGAAATCTCAGGCGGCGAATACGCCTTGCCGCGGGCTTCGACCCACGCATCGCCATTGTTCGCCCGCACCACCTTGTAGGGCACGCGCGAGGCCTCGCCACGCGAACCAGCGCGGGACGGCCCTGTGTGAGTCGACGAACCGCTCGACACCTCGTCGAACGTCCGGCCCATGAAGCGCTTGATGGAAGACACGGTGTTGTCCGGATTCGTCACCGCCTGGCGCCTGGCCACCTGGCCCACCAGCCGCTCGCCGTCCTTCGCCACAGCGACAACCGAAGGGGTGATTCGCGCACCCTCCTGATTCACGATGACCGCGGGCTGGCCCGCTTCCATCACGGCCACAACCGAATTGGTCGTCCCGAGGTCGATTCCAATGACTTTGCCCGAAGCCGTTCCAGACATCTGAGGGGTCCTCCTTCACAAGACCCTTGAAGTATAGGCACGATATGAGTGCTTGTCAAGCAGTTAATCTTAGTATGTTATAATCATACAATACTGTCCGCTATCATACGGTATCTATTGCACTTATGGACTGGCGCAGCCTTCAGCCCTGTGCGATCATGCGATATGCACCCTCGTGTCCAGGTCATCGACTTCCCTTTCGAGGCCGGTGAATTCACAGAAGAGGTCCGGCAGATCTTTCCCGAGATCGGCCAGGCCGAGGCTCTCGTGGGCGAGTGCTCGCCGGCCCTCGATGTGTACGAGACCGACGAGGCGGTGGAGATTACGGTCGATCTTCCGGGCGTTGACGCCGAGGCGGTGCGGATCGTCGTGAAGGGTGCGGCCGTGCTGATTGCAGGCAAGAAGGCGCCGCGGCGCGCTCAGGCCGGCGCGAGCTTCCACCTGGTCGAACGCGGCTACGGTCGGTTTGCGCGCACCGTGCGCCTGACAGGGGTCACAGCGGCCTGCGACGCCAGACGCGCGCGGGCGACGCTCGAGGGCGGCGAGCTGCGCGTCCGCGTGCCGAGAGTCGCCGAGCGTCGCGGCGTCGCAATCCCGATCGTGGTGGCGAAGACATCTTGATGCGCGTCCTGTTCATCGGAGACATCGTCGGCAAGCCCGGACGGAATCTCGTGCGCCTCGGACTCACCGGGCTCGTGGACCTCCATCACATCGACATCGTCGTCGCCAACGCCGAGAACGCCGCGGCGGGGTTTGGCATTACCCGCGAGATCGGGGATCAGCTGCTCGGCTGGGGCGTCGATGTGCTGACGTCGGGGAACCACATCTGGGACAAGAAGGAAGCGATTGCCTACATCGGCGCGGAGCCGCGCCTGCTCAGGCCCGCGAATTTCCCTGCCGGCGTCCCGGGCAACGGCAGCTACCTGGCTCGCACGAAGGACGGCAGGACCGTGGGCGTCATCAATGTGATGGGCCGCGTGTTCATGACGGCCCTCGACGATCCGTTCGTGGTGGTCAGGCGCGAGATCGACGCCATGCGCGAGCGCACGAGAGTGATCCTGGTGGATTTCCACGCCGAGGCGACATCGGAGAAGGCCGCCATGGGCTGGCATCTCGACGGAACCGTGGCGGCCGTCATCGGCACGCACACGCACGTGCAAACCGCCGACGAGCGCATCCTGCCGCGCGGGACCGCGTTTCTGAGCGATGTCGGCATGACCGGGCCGCACGACTCGATTATCGGCGTCGAGGTCGAGGCCGCGCTCGGTCGTTTTCTGAACGCGATGCCGGCAAAGTTCGAGACCGCCTCCGGCAACGCGCGGCTGAACGCCGTGGTGGTCGACGCCGACGAACGGACGGGCCTCGCGTCCGACATCGAGCGATTGAGTTACAGCCTCGAAGAACTGGAACAGCTCAGTGACCGATCTCTTCGATCTGCCGTTTGAGGAAGCGGACGAAGGACGGCCTGCCTCTGTCGCCAGTCGGCAGTCGCCAGTCGACCGTCCAACGTCGCCGGTCGCCAGTCCGGTATCGTCCGAGATCCGCCTGGATGCGGGGACCAGGGCGGTCGACGCGCGATCGTCACGCCAGCCGTTCAGCGTCACCGAGCTCACGGCCCGGCTGCGGGAGTTGATCGAGACGCAGTTTGTCGAGGTCTGGGTCGAAGGCGAGTTGTCGAACTGCAAGATCTGGAGCAACGGACACCTCTTTTTCACCCTCAAGGATCACGCATCGCAGATCAAGGGCTTCATGTTCCGGTCGTCGCTTCGGTACCTGAAGTTCAAGCCGGCCGACGGCTTGAAGGTGGTGGCGCGCGGCAAGATCTCCGTCTACGAACCCAAGGGCGAATACCAGCTGGTCTGTGAACACCTGGAGCCACAGGGACTCGGCGCGCTCCAGCTCGCGTTCGATCAGCTCAAGAAGCGGCTGCACGACGAAGGGCTGTTCGCGGCCGCGCGGAAGCGGCCGCTCCCGGCCCTGCCGAGGAAGATTGGCGTGGTGACCTCGCTCGAGGGTGCGGCGATACGCGACATGCTCAAAGTGCTCGGCCGCCGCCATGCCAACGTGCAGGTGGTGATTCGCGCGGCGCGCGTCCAGGGTGAAGGAGCGGCGGTCGACATCGCACGCGGGCTGAAGCAGGTGGGCCACGTGCCCGGCGTCGACGTCATCATCGTCGGACGGGGCGGCGGCTCGATCGAAGATCTCTGGGCGTTCAACGAGGAGATCGTGGCGCGGGCGATCGCGCTCGCGCCGGTACCAGTGATCTCGGCGGTCGGACACGAGACCGACGTCACCATTGCCGACTTCGTGGCCGATCTGCGCGCGCCCACGCCATCGGCCGCGGCGGAGATGGTGGTCGCGGCGACGGATGAATTCCGCGGACGGATCGATCGTTTGCGGGACCGGATGCGCGCGGCGGCGCGCGGCCAGATCCAGGATCTGGCGCGGCGGATCCACGTGCTGGCCGGGCGGCCGGCGCTGGCTGGCATTCCGAGTCGCGTCGCGATGCGGGGCCGCCAGGCCGCCGAGCTCTCGCACGAGCTGGCCCGCGCCACGCGCGCGCGTGTGGCCGCGCGCGAACGAGCCGCGCGGTTTCTCCGCCAGAGGCTCGATCGGTGCGATCTTGGCCGGCGCCTCTCGGTGATCCGTACACGTCTGGTGGGCGTCGACGGACGGCTCGGAGGCGCCGTCGCGCGGCGTTGCCACATGGCCGACCGGCAGCTGCGCGACTGCGCGAGCCGGCTCGACACGCTCAGCCCCCTCGCCGTGCTCGGCCGAGGCTACGCGGTGTGCTGGAATGCCGATCGCACCAGCGTGATTCGCGATGCGACCACCGCCGCACCGGGCGATCACGTGCAGGTCACGCTCGCGCGCGGTGAGCTGCGATGCGCGGTGGTCGACAGCACAGCCAACACGGAGGACACAGAACGAAACGGAGGAAGCAGGTAAACTGGGAGAGCATTGTTCGATGCCTGATACGTCCATCAAGGATTTCGAAGCCGCGATCGCCGAGCTCGAATCGATTGTGAAGAAGCTCGAGGAGGGCGACCTCGCCCTCGAGCAGTCGCTTGCCCTCTACGAGCGCGGGGTGCAGCTGTCGCGCTTCTGTCACGCGCGGCTCGAAGAAGCCGAGCGGCGTATCGAAATCCTCACCGAGCGCGGCGAGCTCAAACCGGCGCCTGCGTCCCTCACCCCGGATGACGCGGAGCGTGGCTGATTCGCTGGCCGCGTTTCTCGAGCACGCCCGCGCCCGCGTCGACGAGGCCCTCGAACGGTATCTGCCGCGGCCGCCGGCCTGTCCGCCGATTGTCAGCGAGGCGATGCGCTACAGCGTGTTTGCCGGCGGCAAGCGCCTTCGCCCCGTGCTGGCGCTGGCCGCCGCGGACGCCATCGAGCGCCTCGAGCGATCCGAGCCTGCCCTCCTCGGCCTGCCTGCCCCGGCCCCGCCCGCCTTGCCCCGCCTCCGCTCGCCCCAGAGTGAAGCGAGCGACGGCGTGGCGCGCCGAAGCGCCTCCGGCGCGGAGGCGGCTGCCCTGCGCGCCCCGTCCGCCCTCGCGATGCCGGCGGCGTGCGCGTTGGAGCTCATTCACACGTACTCCCTCATTCACGACGACCTGCCGGCCATGGACAACGACACGCTCAGGCGCGGCAGGCCCACACTGCACGTCGTCTACGGCGACGGCATTGCCATTCTTGCGGGTGATGGACTGCAGGCGGAGGCGTTCGCGCTGGTGGCGCGCGAGCCACCGACCGACGATCCGGCGATCGTCGCTCGAAAGCTTCGTGCGCTCTCCACGATTGCCGGTGCTGCCGGGGCGACGGGGATGGTGGGCGGTCAGGCGATCGACCTGCAGGCGGCGGGCCAGGCGCCTGGCCGTGCCGTGACGCTCGACGCCGAGGACCTGCGCGCCATGCACGCGCGCAAGACCGGCGCGCTCATCGCGGCATCGGCCGCGAGCGGCGCACTCATGGCCGGGGCGACCGGCGCGTCGTTGGCGGCCATCGAGCGCTACGGAACGCTCATCGGACTCGCCTTTCAGATTGTCGACGATGTGCTCGATGTCGAAGGCGACGCGCACACGCTCGGCAAGAGCGCGGGCAAAGACGCCGCGGGCGCCAAACCCACCTATCCCGCGCTCTTCGGTCTCGAGCGTTCTCGCCACATGGCGGCCGACTCTGTCGAAGAGGCCAAGGCGGCCCTGGTCGACGGACACCTGGCCAAGGGGTGGCTCGGTCCGATTGCGGACTGGGTGGTCAGCCGTCGCAGTTGAACGGGTATCCTCCCAGTGGCTGGACCGAAAACCCGTCTCGATGTGCTCATGGTCGACCGCGGCCTCGCGCCGTCACGCGAGCGCGCGCGCGCGCTGATTCTGGCTCGCCAGGTCACCGTCGACGGCCAGGTCCTCTCGAAGGCCGGCGCGCCAATCGCCAGCGACGCGCACGTCGAGCTCGTGGCGCCCGACCATCCGTACGTCGGCCGGGGCGGCGTCAAGCTCGCGCACGCGCTCGATGCGCTCGCGATCGCGGTCGAAGGACGGCGCGCACTCGACATCGGAGCCTCCACCGGCGGCTTCACCGACGTCCTGCTGCGACGTGGCGCCGCGAGCGTCGTCGCGCTCGACGTCGGACACGGTCAGCTCGACTGGGCGCTTCGCAACGACCCTCGCGTGTGCGTGCGCGAGGGCGTGAATGCCCGACACCTCCGCCTCGAAGACGTGCCGCACCAGGTCGATCTCGTCACGATTGATGTGGCGTTCATCTCGCTCGCCCGCATCTTTCCGGCGCTGCCGCCGGTCCTGGCACGCGGCGCCGACGTCCTCGCGCTCGTGAAGCCGCAGTTCGAGGCCGGACGCCGCGACGTCGGCAGGGGTGGGATCGTCACCGATCCCGCCGTCCACGGGGCCGTCGTCGCGCGCGTGACTGCGGAGGCCGCGGCGGCCGGGTTCACTCGCGTCGGCTACACGCCGTCGCCCATCACGGGAGCCTCGGGCAACCGCGAGTTCTTCCTTCACCTGCGCTACGATTAGCGCGCATGGCGATCGAGTCGGAGCCGGACACGTCCAGCGGAGTCCGCGGCTGATGGCGACGACCGGACAGAGCGCCTCGGGCCCGCGTGTCGGCATCGTGGCGAAGGCCAACCTGCGGGCGGCCACGACGCACCTTGTCGAGATTGCGGGGTGGCTCGCGACGCGGGGCATTCAGGCCGTCTTCGAAACCGAGACCGCCGCGCTCATGCCGCCCGCGACGGAACGCGCGGTCCTCGGCAAGTCGGCGCTCGCCTCGGGCGTGGATGTCGTGCTCGTGCTCGGCGGCGACGGCACGCTCCTCGGGATGGCCGACTGCATCGGTGAAGCCGGTTCCGCCGTTCCGATTCTCGGTGTGAACTTCGGCAGCCTGGGTTTCCTCACCGAAATCACGCTGCCCGAGCTGTATCCCTCCCTCGAAGCAGCGCTCGACGGCCGCGCCCACATCGAGAACCGGATGATGCTGCGGTCGACAACCGTTCGCAAGGGCGAGACGTTTGCGCAGCTGATCGCGCTGAACGACGCGGTCATCACCAAGACGGCGCGCTCGCGGCTGATCGATTTGTCGGTGTCGGTCGGCGACGAGTTCGTGACGCGGGTGAAGGCCGACGGTCTGATCGTCGCGACGCCGACCGGATCGACCGCCTACAACCTCTCGGCGGGCGGGCCCATCGTTCAGCCCAACGTGGACGCGCTGGTGCTGACGCCCATCGCGCCCCACACGCTCACGAACCGGCCCATCGTCATCCCCGCGACGTCGACCGTGCGCGTGCAGCCGAACATGCAGGAGCGCGACGAGGTGTTTGTGACCTTCGACGGCCAGGCCGGCTTCGAGCTGCAGGCCGGCGACGAGGTGACGATCCGCCGAGCCGACACGCCGCTCCGCCTCATTCGCCCGTCGACGCGCAGCTATTTCGAGGTGCTTCGCACGAAGTTGAAGTGGGGCGAGCGGTGATCAGGGCCGACCCGGCCCACCAGACGTACCCGGCCCACCTGCCCTGCCCGTTCTGCGCTCCCTGAAGTACTGCACCTGAAACCGGCGTACGTTTCTGTTGTGCTCGTCGAGCGACCTCGCAAACTCATGCGATCCGTCGTTGCGGCTCACGAAGTACAGGTAGGGCGCGCTGGCCGGGCGCGCCGCAGCCTCGAGCGATCCTCGGCCTGGCGCGGCAATCGGACCGGGCGGCAGACCGGGGTACTTGTACGTGTTATACGGGGAATCGAACGCGAGATCGTCGCGGCGAAGGTTGCCGTCGAACTGTCCGGCGCGCTCGAGCGCGTAGATCACCGTCGGGTCGCACTGCAGGCCCATGCCGACGCGCAAGCGGTTGACGTACACCGCCGCGACCACAGCCCGCTCGTCGGGCCGTGCAGTTTCTTTTTCCACGAGGGACGCCAGGGTGACCAGTTGGCGAACCGAGAGGCCGCGCGCCTTCGCGGCACCGAGGAGATCGGCCGTCAACACCTGCTCGAAGCGCGCCACCATCGCGCCGACGACCCGGGCGGCCTCGGCGCGCCGCGGAAGGGCGTAGGTGTCTGGAAAGAGGTACCCCTCGAGGTCGGGCGCGGCGGGGTCCAGCGCGCGAACGAGCGCCGGGTCGCCCGCGGCCGCCAGAAACGACGCGGCCGTCCCGAATCCCGCGCCTTCGAACACCCGCGACATCTCGGCGATGGTCAACCCCTCGGGGAACGTCAGCGGCACCAGATCGACCTCCCCGCGCGCGATCTTGTCGATGGCCTCGACCGCCGACATCTGCCGATCGAATCGGTACTCTCCCGCCTGCAACCGGCGGGCGCTGCCGCTCAACCACAGCGCGACGCGGAACGTCAGCTCATCTTCGATCACGCCGGCTGCGACGAGCCGCCGGCCGATCGCGTTGGTGCCTTCGCCAGACGGAATCGCGATGAGCACGGCGTCGCCGGCTCCGCGGAACGGCGCGTGCGCGCGCTCGTAGAGCGCATACGCGGCCGCGAGGCCGGCGCACCCAATGAACAACAGCGCGATGAGCAGCTTTCTCACGTCGTCAAATCCTCAAATCCTCAAATCCTCAAATCCTCAAATCCTCAAATCCTCAAATCCTCAAATCCTCAGATTCTTCCTTCCATCCAGATAATCCTGCAGGATGACGGCCGCGGCCGCCGCATCGAGCCGTTCCTTTCGCTTCTTCCAATTCCGCTCCCGGAGCGCGAGGCGGCTTTCGGCTTCCCGGCTCGACAGCCGCTCGTCCTGCCCGGACACCGGAATCGACGTTCGCGTGCGGAGCGCGTCCATGAACGCCGCGACGCGCTCGGTCTCCTCGGTCGGCGACCCGTCGAGTCCGGCGGGCACGCCCACGACGAAGCCGCCGATACCGTCGTCGTCTGCAGCCAGCCGCGCGACAACGGCGAGCACTCGATCGATGGTCGAGCGATCGCTCTCGCCCTCGCCGCGCGTCAGCGTGGTCAGCGGCCGTGCCAGCGTCGCGGACGCGTCGCTGATGGCCACGCCGATGCGCCGCCGGCCGAAATCCAGGCCTATCACTCTCATGGCTCAGTAGTCGCCAGTCGCTTGGGTGCTTTCGTGGCCACGCCGATCATCGCAGAGACCGCAGACCTCGCAGAGAATAATCGGATGAGGTGTTTCGTGCTTTCGTGTTTTCGTGGCTCTTCTTCGTGCCTTCGTGTCTTTGTGGCCCTATTTACGCCCATGCAGATGCTATAATTTCACGCCGACAACACATCTGTGAAACTCGCCCTCCTCGCGATGCTCGTGCTCACGGTCCCGACTGTCGCGCAGGAAACCGACCGGGCGCGTACTGAAGCGCTCGCGGCTCGCGCCGCCGAGCGGATGCGCGTGCTGCACGAGGAAGCCGATCGGCTCGCGTCGGAAGAGCGGACGTTGCTCGGCGATCTCCGCAAGCTCGAGCTCGAGCGGCAGATCAAACAGGAAGAGTTCACGCGCGTCGACCGTGAAGCGCGGGCCGCGGCCACCGAGCTCGCGGCCGTCGATGCCGAAGTGCGCAACCTCGAAGAGCGCGATCGGGCTGAGCGCCCCGCGCTGCGGGCGCGGCTCGCGGAAGTGTACAAGCTCGGCGAAGCCAGGTATGTGCGCCTCATGCTCTCGCTGTCGGATGCGCGCCAGGTCGTCCAGGCCATGCGCCTGGTCGCTGTGCTCGCCAAGCGCGACCACGATCGCATCGAGACGCACCAGACGCGTCTCCAGGAGCTGGCCACGTCGCGTGCCGCGCTCGAGACTCGCGGCCTGCAACTGGCCACCCTCCGCGCCGAGGCCGTCAACGCGCGTGCGGCGCTCGATCGGGCGGTTGAGGAGCGCGACGCCCTCGTGCGCGACATCGACGCGCGCCGCGACTTGAACGCGCGGCTGGCGGGCGAGCTGCAGGCCGCCCAACAGAGCCTGCAGCTGCGGCTGAAGGCCATCGCCGGTGGAGGCGAAGGCGGGACCCCCGTCGAACCCGGGGCCGCCTTGCCGCTCCGCCCCTTCAAGGGCGATCTCCCCTGGCCGGTGGCCGGCGTCGTGCGGATGCGCTTCGGACGAGCGGCCGGCTCGGCGCTGCCCACATCCAACGGGATCGAGATCACGGCGCAACAAGGGGCGCCGGTGTCGGCTATCCACGACGGCACGGTCGCCTTCGCCGCCACCTTCGCTGGCTTCGGCCAGCTCGTCATTGTCGACCATGGTGGGCAGACGTTCAGCGTGTACGGAAATCTGCTCGAGATTTCCGTCGCGTCTGGCGCGCGGATCGACAGCGGCCAGACCATTGGCTCCGTGGGCCCCTCGGTCCTGGGCACGCCGAGCCTGCACTTCGAGATTCGCTTCGAGGGGCAGCCGGTGGATCCGCTGGAGTGGCTTCGGAAGAAATAAATAGTAGACTTATCCTCATCTATGTCCTCCAAGACCCGCCGCGTCATCCTCTGGATTTCGGCGCCCGTCGTTGTCTTCGCCATCGTGGGCGGGTTCCTGAGCCGCGTCACCGCGCGGGAGGACACGTACCAGCACCTCAAGATTTTCGACGATGTGGTGGGGCTCATCACCACCAATTACGTCGAAAAAGTTGACGTGGACAAGGTGATGGACGGCGCGATGCATGGGCTCACCGACAGCTTGGATCCCGACAGCGCGTTTCTCTCGCCGGCCGAGGTCAAGCAGGCCGAGAGCAGCGCGCCGCTGCCCGCGGGCGACGTCGGCATCGATCTCACGCGACAGTACTACCTGCGGATCATCGCCGCGCGCGACGGCTCCCCGGCGGCCAAGGCGGGGCTGCGCACGGGCGACTACGTGCGCGCCATCAACGACACGCCCACGCGCGAGATGTCGGTATTCCAGGGCTCGCGGCTGCTGCGCGGGGCGTTGGGCTCCAAGGTGAAAGTCACGGTCTTCCGCGGCAACTCGAACGACCCGCACGTCGTCGAGCTGACGCGCGAGGCCACGCCGGCGTCCGACGTCACCGGAAAGATGGCTGCGCCCGGCGTCGGATACCTGCGCATTGCCGCGGTTGGCGCGAGAACGACCGACCAGACGAAAGCGCACGTCGCCGATCTCACCAAAGCCGGCGCGGCGTCGCTCATCGTCGACCTGCGTCGCACCTCGGGCGGCCCGCTCGACACAGGACTCGCGCTCGCGCGTCTGTTTGTCGCCAACGGCACGCTCGCGCTGCGTGAAACCAAGGGCGTGCCGCGCGAGACGATCGCCACGCGTTCGGGCGACGGCTCGATCGCGCTGCCGGCCGTGCTCCTCGTCGATACGGGCACCTCGGGCGCCGCCGAGATCTTTGCATCGGCGCTCGTCGGCAACAAGCGCGCCGAGCTCGTCGGCGAGCACACGATCGGACGCGCCGCCACCCAGAAGCTCGTCAAACTGCCGGACGGTAGCGGCCTGTGGCTCACCACGACCTGGTACCTCACGCCGGGCGCCACGCCACTCCACCAGCACGGCCTCGAGCCGACTGTCGCGGTGGACGAGCCCGACGTCGAGTTCGGCCAGCCCCCACCGGCCGGCGATCCGCTCCTCGACAAGGCCCTCGAACGCGTCAGGCTCAAGAAGGCTGCGTAATCGGGTCATTGGATAATTGGGTAATCGAGTAATTGATCGCGGGATTGGCTTCAGCCAACCGTGCGAGAGCAATTACCCAATTACCCGATTACCCGATACCCGATTACCCGATACCCGATTACCCGATTCCGTAACGGTCTGTGTATACTGAAAGTTCGTGCAACGCTCGTCTTTCGCGACGTAGGCGCGTAGCTCAGAGGTTAGAGCGCCTGCTTGACACGCAGGAGGTCGGTGGTTCGAGTCCACCCGTGCCTACCATTCGACTCACCTTACGGCCCGCCTTCGGCGAACCGCCAGGTTCGCTCATGGCGAGCCATCGCTCAGGGAGCATGGTCCTGGGCGAGCGAAGCGAGTCGAAGGACCGGCGTTGGAGATTGGACACCGGATTGACGGACGATCGAGCTGAGGGCTGAAGGCAACGATCCGCGTGCTGAGATTCGAACACCTTCCACGTCACACCCGTCAATGAGCCTCATCACCGTCACGCTGCCGGACGGATCGACCCGGGCTCTGCCAGCCGGCGCGCGCGTGCGCGACGTCGCGGCGGCCGTTTCGCCGGGCCTCGCCAGGGCGGCGCTCGCGGGCGTCGTCGACGGCACGCTCGTCGATCTGGCGTTTCCGCTCGAGCACGATGGGGCCGTCCGGATCGTCACCGACCGCAGCCCCGAGGCGCTGCCGCTCTATCGGCACAGCACCGCACACCTGTTGGCGGCCGCGGTGACGAATCTGTTTCCCGCTGCGCAGTGCGGCATCGGTCCCGCAACCGACGAAGGATTCTTCTACGACTTCGTCGTGCCGAGCCCGTTCGTGCCCGAGGATCTCGAGGCGATCGAGCAGAAGATGAGGGATCTCGCGTCCCAGGACCTGATCTTCGAGCGCCAGATGTGGCCGCGCGAGGAGGCGAAGACATTCTTCGGCAAGCGGAGCGAGCCGCTCAAGGTCCAGCTGATCGAGGAGAAGACCGAGGGTCAGACGGACGTCTCCTGCTACACCATCAAGGACAAGGAGACCTTCGTCGATTTCTGCGTCGGGCCGCACGTGCCGTCGACCGGCAAACTGAAGGCGTTCAAGCTGCTGGCGACGTCGAACGCGTACTGGAAGGGCGATGCGCGCAACCAACCGATGCAGCGCGTGTACGGCACGGCCTTCCTGTCCGAGAAGGACCTGAAGGCGCACCTCACCCAGATCGAGGAGGCGAAGAAGCGCGACCACCGGAAATTGGGTCGCGAGCTCGGTCTGTTCACCTTCCATCAGTGGGCGCCGGGCGCGGCGTTCTGGTTGGAGAAGGGGACCACGCTGTACAACACGCTCGCGTCCTATATGCGCGGCGTGCTCTTCCCTGCCGGCTACGTCGAAGTGAAGACGCCGCTCATCTACAACAAGGCGCTGTGGGAGCGCTCCGGGCACTGGAAGCACTACCGCGAGAACATGTTCCTCGTCGAATCGGAAAACGAAACGATGAGCGTGAAGCCGATGAACTGTCCGGGGCACTTCCTCACCTATGCGAGCGAGGTCCGGAGTTACCGCGACCTGCCGATCAGATTCCACGAGCAGACGCCGCTCCATCGCAACGAAGCGTCGGGCGTGCTGTCGGGACTGACGCGCGTGCGCCAGTTCTCGCAGGACGACGCGCACTGCTTCGTGATGCAGGAGCAGATTGGCGAGGAAGTCGAGCGGCTGATCCGGCTCGTGCAGCAGGTGTACGGCGACTTCGGCCTGCCGTTCACGGCGAAACTGTCCACGCGGCCCGACGAATTTCTGGGCGATGTCGCGACCTGGGATCACGCGGAGACGCAGCTCAAAGCGGCGCTGGACCACGCCACGATGGCCTACACCCTCAACGAGCGCGATGGCGCGTTCTACGGACCGAAGATCGACTTCGACGTCACCGACGCCATCGGCCGGAAGTGGCAGTGCGCCACGATCCAGCTCGACTATGCGCAGCCCGAGAACTTCGACCTGAAATACATCGGCGCCGACAATGCCGAGCATCGGCCGATCGTCATTCACCGGGCGATATTCGGCAGCTTCGAGCGCTTCATTGCGATTCTGATCGAGCACTTTGCCGGCGCGTTTCCGCTCTGGCTGGCGCCGACGCAGGCCGTCGTGCTGCCGATTGCCGACCGCCATCTGCAGTACGCCGGGTCGGTCCTGACACAATTGAAGGCCGCCGGCCTCCGGGCGTCGCTCGACGAGCGGCAGGAGAAGATTGGATATAAGATCCGGGAGGCTCAGCTGCAGAAGGTCCCCTACATGCTGGTCGTAGGCGATCGGGAGGCGGCCGACCACACCGTCTCGGTCCGGGAGCGATCGGGCGGCGACACGGGCGCGAGCGCGATCGACGCGTTCATCAAGGCGGCGCTCGAGGAAATTGCGTTGAAGGGACAGCCACCTGCCGCCAATCCGCGGCTGAAGGTGCCCGACGGGCTCTAGCCGAGAGCTGAGAGCTGACCAAGTAAGGAGGCCGTTATCGCTTTCGACCGAAGTCCTCGACGCGACGATCGCACGCGCGTCAACGAACGCATCAGGGTCCGCGAAATCCGAGTGATTGACGACACCGGCGCACAGCTTGGCATCATGCCGCCGCCACAGGCACTGGCCATTGCCAAACAGAAGGGGCTCGACCTCGTCGAGATCTCCCCGACGGCCGTGCCGCCGGTGTGCCGCATCATGGATTTCGGGAAATACCAGTACCAGGAGCAGAAACGCGCGCGCGAGGCGCGGCGCCATCAGAAGGTCATCGAGGTCAAGGAGATCAAATTCCGACCCAAGGTGGACGAGCACGACTACCAGTTCAAGAAGAAGCACATCGAGCGCTTCCTCGAGGACGGGGACAAGGTCAAGGCGACCATTTTCTTCCGCGGCCGCGAGATGGCGCACCCAGAGATCGGACGGCGCATTCTCGAGCGGCTCGTGGACGAACTGGCCGACGTGGCGATTGCCGAATCGAACCCGCGGCTCGAAGGCAATCAGATGCACACGATTCTGAGCCGAAAGCCGCAGAGCGGCGGCAAAAAGGCCGCGGCGGCGGCGGCGAGATAACCGAAAGAACAACGATCAACGCAGAGACCGCAGAGCACGCAGAGTATCCTGGGGTCTGGATTTCTGCGAGTTCAGGGTCACGTCGGGAGATGGATCGACGCGGAAAGCGGTGCGCAGCAGACACGTCGTATTCTCTGCGGGCTCTGCGAGCTCCGCGTTTAACGTGGACGAGGGACAGATGCCGAAGTTGAAGACACACCGCGGAGCGGCGAAGCGCTTCAAGCGGACCAAGCGTGGAAAGTTTTTGCGGGGTAAAGCGTTCAAGCAGCACATCCTGAGCAGCAAGACCACGAAACGCAAGCGTGGGCTCCGCGGTACGACCACCGTGGCCGCCGTGGATACGCCGAAGCTGGCGAGGATGCTGCCGTATAAGTAGGGGCTGGGGACTAGGGGCTGGGGGCTGGGGACTAGGGGC
>Ga0209343_10006422_pt1 | contig 14056 bp, 9 predicted proteins | sample RifCSPlowO2_02_FD_184026 | JGI IMG/M metagenome (GOLD analysis project Ga0209343, IMG submission 184026) | Groundwater microbial communities from Rifle, Colorado - Rifle CSP2_plank lowO2_0.2 (SPAdes) (version 2) | ecosystem: Environmental > Aquatic > Deep subsurface > Groundwater | place: Rifle... | reverse complement strand
AAAAAATTGCCGGTAAAATATGCATTTATAGCTTTTTTATGCACATAGACAGACTGCGCAAAATTCATTTGGCACAGTCTGTTCACTTAACCCATCCTTATTGAGAGTCCCGTGCAAGCATATAGAGAAATTGCTGGGCATACCCTGCATACCTGCCAAAATATGTTAGGCCAAATTCCCGCAGGTGTTGACTTGACACAACCTGATTCTTGAAATAGAGTTTTTGGAGAATTTTCTTGATCCACGTGTCGATAGGAAATGCCTCGGTAAAACCCAGGGAAAACAAAAGAATACAGTCAGCGATCTTATCACCCACACCGGGGATTTGCGTCAGCGACTTTTTTGCTTCCCGATAAGGGAGTTTTTTTAATGTCATTAAAAAGGCTTCACTTACACAATCGTTGGCGGTTTTTATGTATCTTGCCCGAAACCCCGTCTTTGCCTGGAAAATCCTCTCGTAGTGATTTAACTCGCCGGGATTCGGAAATGAATACCCTTTGAATCCGTTCAGCTCAATCCTTTTCCCAAAAGATTTTGACAGCATTTCGAGATTTAATTTTATCTTGGGGATATTTGCCGCCGAGGAGCAGAGAAAAGATATTAAGCATTCCCACGGGTCCTGTCGCACAATGCGCAGGCCATGATATTTTTTGATAGCCTTTCGGATGTAAGAGTCTTTCTCTATCTGTTTCAGGATTGTTTGGTACGGTTCGTCGAGGGCAAAATAATGTACCAGAAACTTCTCATCAACACCCCGAAATTCTAAACAATCTGCGGGCTGACGAACGCTAAAGATACGGTTTCTTGCCACGATATAATACCAATTGCCTGCCCTGGTTACCCGAAACATCTGTCCGCACAAGAGGGTGTGTTCAAGATTAAAGTCTTTTACGAGAATTTTTGGCATCTTAACATATAAAGTAATAGTTCACCGCAAAGCGGAGAACGCAGAGAAAAACAAATATAAAGGGGAAAATCTGCATCATTTTCTCTCTACTCTCTAACAGCCTCTGCGATCTCAGTGTTCTGCGGTGCGCTGAACTGGTACATATTCAGAATATAACAGTTTAGTCTCTCGTGTGTCAAGCAAGAGCACGAAAATATGTCACCCTCCCTTAATCCCTCTAATCCCTCCCGTCAAGGCAATGTCATTGAATTAAGATAATGTGTCGCCCTTTCAGGGCTAAAAATATTATTAAATCCTTATCCCAGGGCTATCGCCTGAGCTATACTCTGTCAGCCCTTCGGGCTTTACCTCAAAGAGAAAAGCTCTCTTCGTTAATTCAATGACATCGCCTAAGGAGGCTCTGACTCCTGATACAGTCGCTCCCTCTATCAGGTATCCCTGATGCCTGTCTGCGTGCACCGCACAGGCAGGGCGGAAAGTGTTTTCCCGGAAGGGGACTTTCACCACTCTGACATTGTGTCTTCTCAGGCGCACTAGCGCGGGGGTTCATCCCCCGCTGTGGCCGACCACGAGGGCCGGCGCTACATTCTTCTCAAAAATGGTAAAATATTTTTCTCAAGAAACAAACTTTCCATCTTTCAGTTTTTCTCAGTGGTCTCTGTGTTTTTCTGTTAAAACCAATTTTCATGCTTCGCGGTGTTCTAAAAGGACATGAGTGTTTAAAGGGATTTGGCAAAGTCATACCCAAAGATGGCACACTTTTTTAAATCTTCCTCTGTTGGTGAAAAAATAACCTTAAAGGGAGGCTGGACAACGTTGAGTTTGAGACCTTTTAAACGGTCTTCCATGAGTCGTGTTGCCTCGCCGCTCCATCCGTACGTACCAAAGGTTGCGCACTTCTTTCCCTTGATATTAACGCTAAACATAATGTCAATAATATCCCAGACGGGGCGCAGCGCATCTCCATTTATTGTGGATGAACCAAACAAGACCCCATCTGCCGACTCTATCTCACATCTCATAAATTCAAGCGATACGCTGGCGGCATCGAACAATTTGACCTCTGTATTCATTATTGATGCCCCTTTGGCAACTGCTTCCGCCATTTTCTTTGTATTTCCATACATGGAGGCATAAAAGACCACTATCAGCCTTTTATTGGGGTCTTTTCTCGGTGTACTCCAATCTTTGTATGCATTAATGTATTTCCATATGTCGGTGCGAAGGATGGGGCCATGGCTTGGGGCAATCAACTGGATATTTAAACCTTTAATCTTTTCGATTGCATCGAGTATCTTCTTCCGGTAAGGACCCATGACGTGCTCATAATAATGTCTGAAATCAGGAGTGAAATCGTCCACACGGTCGTCAAAAAGCCGTTCATCACAGAAATGGGTTGCAAATCCATCACAGGGGAAAAGTATACGATCTTCTTCCAAATACGTAAACATGGTATCCGGCCAGTGCCAGTATGGCGCATGGATGAACTTCAATTGCTTATTGCCCAGACTAATACACTCGCCATCTTCAACGGTCTTTCCTTTAAAATCCATGTGAAGCATATTTTTCAGGAAAAGTGCGGCAGTCTTCGTGGATAGAATTTGAGCATTCGGGTTTTCTTTCAATACATAGCCCAACGCCCCGGAATGGTCCATTTCTGTGTGATTAACAACGATATACTGAATATCCTTGATATTGATTAATGATCGAAGTTTATCAAGAAATTCCCCGGCAAACTTTTCATGCACACAATCGATGAGTGTGGGTTTATCTGCTTGAATAAGGTAAGAATTATAGGTAGTGCCAAACCGGGCTTCAAACACCACATCAAACGCCCTGAGAGTGGCGTTGAGAACCCCGACCCAATGGATATCTTTTTTGACTTCTAAGGTTTGCATGGCTGTAGTTGAACAAAATGTTTGAAATTCCTAACCTGGACAAGCTAGGCCCAAACAGGGACAGAGCTAAAATTTCAGACTTACGATTTTCTCAATCGTTCGACTGAGCGCTCACGACGAAGTCTCAAATCGTAATTTGCAAATCGTAAATTTTTGCTAAAAGTGTCAAGATAGTTTTCGTAAGAGACTATATATCAAGTATAGGGGATTATGCAACTTTCATCTTCTTTTTTACAAAATTCATCAATCCACCGGCCTGAATAATTTCCTGCATTTCCCGGGGAAATGGCTCGAATTTGAATCGCCTCTTTAAGGTAAGATCTACGATTTCTCCGGTTGAGAGGCTGACTTCTATTTCGTCGCCTTCCCGAATCTGTTCGGCTGCTTCGGGACATTCAAAAATAGGCAATCCGATATTAATTGCATTTCTAAAGAATATGCGGGCAAAGGACTTTGCTACGATACACGAAAGCCCGGCAGCCTTGATGGCGATAGGTGCATGCTCACGCGATGAGCCGCACCCGAAATTATCCCCCGCTATAATGGCATCGCCTGCTTTGACCTTTTTCGTGAAATTCGGATCGGCGTTTTCCATGCAGTGGGCCGCCAGCTCTTTCGTATCGATAGTATTCAGATACCGTGCCGGAATAATTTCATCGGTATTGATATTATCACCAAATTTCCAGCATTTACCTTTCATTATAACCTCGCGAACGTTTATGAACCACAAAGACACGAAGAGCACAAAGAAAAAAATTATGAGGTTAAGAAGTTGGGAAGTTGAGAAAATAGGGTTCACGTTTTCCCAACTTCACAACCTCTTAGCTTCACGCTTTGCGTCCTTTATGGTTATTTTAAATTCCTGAATTTAAAATGTATTATCTTCTGCCGGCTGCCAATTGCCTGCTGCCTGCTGCATCTTTTTGTTTGTGTCTCACCACGCCGTGTTTTTTAGAATTTAGTCTGCATTCCATTCTTTGATATGCCTGGTGCATAAACGCCTCTAACCTGGTTTCTTCATTTGTCTGTTCCTGACCATCAAAGGATAACTTCAAGCATGGCATGCCGTGATAATCTCTCTGAAACCTTTCAAGCACACCATTTACCACCGTACCGGGCATACAGTGGAAGGGAATTGCATTAACAATGCCGTCAAATCCTTCCTCAACATATTCAATCGCCTTTCCCATACTGAGCACCGGGTCTCCTTTGTAAGAGTCGTCGATATACGGTTTTCCTTTCCTGATGAGTGCCTTAATAGACGCATCTTTCAGGAAATGCCTTATCCTGCCTTTAAACACCTGCGTTAATCTATAGGCATCGTACCGCTGGACAATGTCAGAGATAAATTCTCCAAAAAAGCCCTTATAATCCTTTTCAAAGAGACAGGATTCCCTGCGGCAATGTGCAATATAATTAATCCACTCAGAGAAGGGAGGAATAAATGCCTCTCCACCCAGTCGTTCGATACTTCTTGCAAGGAAATTGTTTGCAAACTCGTTGCATCTGACATAGGTTTCCCCGATAACGCCAATCAAAGGTCTGGGTTTGCTTCGGTCAACTTTTATATTTGCAAATACGTCTCTGGCTTTTCTGGCAGGTTCAACCAGACTCTGATGTTTTTCAAGCGCTATTTCCGCCTTTTTCACGAAGGTTTCATACACAGCGTCCACTTCGCCTTTATTCAATTCATAAGGTCTCGTCTCCCTTTGCAATTTTTGCAGGAGATCGATGTACATAATGCCGTTCCATGCCAGCTTGCGGAAGTGGGTGCCAAGATTTTTGGTATCTTCGCCATAGTTCTCACCCTGATCCATTGTGTACATAGGCACATTGCTAAATCCGAGACCGTCCAACACCAATCGGTGAAATTTATTGTATTGGCCGAACCGGCACGGGCCGGATGCCGTAGCCATAAAGAAGGCGCTTGCCTCTGGATCAAAATCAGGACTTAAGGCCTTTTTTACAATATCCCCTGTTGTAAGGATTGCAGGATAACATTCCTTCCCCGATGTAAATTTTCGCCCAATATCAATCGATTGTTTATTCGCCATAGGCAATGCCTCTGCCAACACTCCATGAGTTCTCATAGACGCGGCAATCATCCTCCCATGGTCACACATATAAGGGATGTAGATCATGCGTTTCTTTTTCTCTGCTAAGGTGTGTATCGGGGTATCATCTCTTAACTTTTTACCGTTCGAGGTGGGTTTTACATTTTTAAGACTATCAATAAATGCCTCGCATCGGGTTATAGCACCAACATCAGAACTGTGTTCGTCAATTTCTATGGTTAAACAAGGTTTTCCACCCAGTTCTTTGGTAAAAAATTTCGTGATAAATGAGTCAGGACCGCAGCCAAAGTTGGTAATATATAAGGGATAGAGCCTCTTGTCTCTGGCAATTATCCGAGCCGCAGTGAGAAATTTTTGTCCCGTTTTCCAATACATATTTGGATAGTCATGGCTTACCTCTTCAATATCCAGCGTTAAAAAATCCAAAGGAATGGTCAATATCCCTAAATCACGCAATTTCTCAGGCAGACCTAGGTTCATACCCGTATCACATCCATTATAGGAGCGACTGATCAGTACGAATGCCTTTTCATTTTCTCCCAGTTTTCCCAGAATTTCTTGTCCGCGCGCCTCTAAGGTTTTATTAAACGTTTTTAGCGCCTCGCGTGCTGCTCGTATGGCTTGTTCAACAGTCTCCCCGGTCCTTCCCAAATTTTTTGCAATTTGCCGCATGGTCTTATTTACAAACTCCTCTCCATATTCAAAATGGATAACCGGAGAGAGGACGGTAAATCTCTTTTCCTTAAAATCAATGGCCGAATTGACGAGATACGGAATACATTGGACGTAAGGACATGCGTATGAGTGTGTGAGCCTTGGACTGGAATGCGTTAAATTAACGACGCTGGGCAAGAACAGATAGTCAATATCCCTATCCAGCATATCTACTACATGACCGTGTGCTACCTTGATGGGGAAGCAGGTTTCTGCGGCGATCACTTCTACCCCATTATAAATAATATCTTTATTGGTATCGCTTGATGTTATAACCTCAAAACCCAACTCGATGAAAAACGCCTTCCACATAGGATAAAGGTCATAGAAGGTAGATACCTGTGGTATCCCGATTTTTTTCCCTATGGGCTGATCGGGTTTATTTTTCTTATAAGTATTAAAAAGCGCATCTTTTCTTTCACGGAAAAGCCGTGGCAAATGTTTTCCTTTTTTCAAAGACCGCTCATCATCGAATTTGCCACACCGACTTCCATAATACAGCGGGTTTTCGCCTTCGATATTGACCTGCCTGATCTCGCAAATATTCGAACAATCCTTACAAACAAAGGAAGTAAGTTCATATCGCTTGTGTCGCAGGTCAAACCCTTTAAACCTGGATTTCTCCCAGGTCCTTTCTTCCATCGCAATAATGGCAGAACCTATGGCGCCCATAATATCATGCTGAGGAGGAACGATGACTTTTTTCCCAGTTACCTTTTCGAATGCCGCCTTCACACCGCGATTGGCAGCCACACCTCCCTGGAAGAAGATAGTATCTCCAATCTTTCTATCCTCGACGACCCTGTTGATAAAATTCAACACCACAGAATAGCTCAGGCCCGCTAACAGGTCATCTTTAGATGTTCCGCGCTGCTGGTGATGGTTGAGGTCGGATTCCATAAAGACAGTGCACCTCTCACCCAAATGAGAAGGACAGCACGATGAAAGCGCCCGTTTGCTGAACTCACCCTTGATACTTACGCTGAGCTTTTCGGCCTGCTCTTCCAGAAACGAACCCGTACCGGCAGCACAGACCTTGTTCATGGCAAAATCCACAATGGCTCCGTTTTCTAACCGTATAAACTTGGAGTCTTGTCCACCGATTTCAAAAATGGTATCCACATTTTTATCCACATTCGCAGCAGCGGTGGCATGGGCAGTAATCTCATTTTTTGCAATATCGGCGCCGATAAAGTCGCCCGTTAAGTAACGACCCGAACCTGTAGTTCCGGCGCCGCAGACAATTACCTTATCTCCCACCTCTAAACCCACCTCATAAAGACCTTGTTTCACAGCTTCAAGCGGTCTGCCTGCGGTCATGAGGTAACGCCTTGACAGGACATTTTTATATTTATCAATAACGACAATATTTGTACTGATCGAACCCACGTCAACACCAACATACGCCTCGATCTTTTCATTACCAACGATGGAATGGGTGTTCTCTACGATTTTGTAATTATCCGAGTGAAGAGGTTCCAGGTTCGATGGTTTTGCACTGCGGTTTCTCAGGTATTCTTCGATTTCTTTGAATCCCAGGAAGGGCGAATGAATGCCCTTATCCATAATTGTGAATACTGAACCGATAGCCCCCATTACATTATAATATTTTGGAATGATCAGTTCGCCCGGTTTGAGTTCCAAAGTATCTTCAAATGCCTTAATCATACCTACATTCGCTGCAACCCCACCCTGGAAGACGATAGGTTTCAAAAATTCCTTTCCCTTCCCGATGTTGCTCTTGAAATTCCTGGCCATAGCATAACATAGACCCGCTACAATATCATACACAGGCGTACCTTCCTGCTGCAGGTGGATCATATCCGTCTTGGCAAATACACTGCAGCGACCGGCAATGCGCGGTGGGTTTTTGGATTTTAACGCAAGCTCTCCAAATTCTTTTTCTATGGCAACACCAAGTCTCGTAGCTTGTTGATCTAAAAACGAACCCGTACCTGCGGCGCACATGGTGTTCATTGAGAAATCTGAAACCTTTGTCTGTTGTGTGGAAGCATCGCGCTCAATAAGCATAAGCTTTGAGTCCTCACCACCGATTTCAATAATGGTGTGAACCTCAGGATATAAGGTCGTCGTGGCCGTACTATGAGCTACAACCTCATTGATAAAGGCAATGTTCATTAATTCAGACACGAATTTTCCGCCGGTTCCTGTAATAGCTATGCCGTCGATATCGTCAATATGGGTTCTGTTAAAAATATCTTTCAGTACCAGGAGAAATGTTTCTACCGTTTGACCATGTGAACGGACGTAGTGGTTCTCTAAAATTTCCTTACGTTCGTTGATTAATACCGCCTTTACGCTAACCGAGCCTATATCCAACCCAATATACTTTTTTTGAGACATTGTTTTATCCACTCTCTTCCTCACTTATTACATAACCTGAATAAATATATTTGATAGTTTAAATTATTCGTACGTAGTCCCCCTTAAGAAAGGGGGATTTAGGGGGTTGTGTTTTTCTGGGCAATTTTACAACCCCCTTTATCCCCCTTTGCTAAGGGGGACTTTTACGATTCACACTCTAAAAAACTGCTTAAATAAAATGAAAATTCCCATATAATTAAACATAAATTTACCTCAATTCTTTACCGTCCCACCAGGTGGTGTAATCTTTCCCATAATGGCAGAGGCCGCCGCAACTGCGGGACTGCACAGATAAATCTCGCTTCTTGGATGTCCCATACGACCGACAAAATTACGGTTAGTCGTTGACAACGCCCGTTCACCTTCCGCCAGGACTCCCATATGTCCCCCAAGGCAAGGCCCACATGTCGGTGTGGAAACCACCGCCTCGGCATCAATAAACGTCTCAATCAATCCTTCCTGTAATGCCTGTTTATAAATATCCTGAGTCGCCGGGATAATAATAAGCCGAATGGAAGGGTGTGCCTTTTTCCCTTTAAGGAGTTGTGCTGCTATTCGCAGGTCTGAAATTCTTCCATTAGTACAAGAGCCTATGACCACCTGATCGATCTTAATGCCAGAGACTTCGTCCACTGGTTTTGTATTTTCCGGCAGACTGGGGAGGGCTATTTGGGGCGAAATCTCGTCGGCGTTGAATTCGTAGGTTTTAGCATAATTACACTTGGGGTCGCTATGATACATCACATATTTTTTCGTTACCCTGCCTTTTATATATTCTTCAGTATTTTTATCGGGGGCAATAATGCCGCTCTTAGCGCCGGCCTCGATCGCCATGTTGCACATGGCAAAGCGGTCATCCATTGGCAGTTGGCTGATAGCGCTTCCTGTAAATTCCATCGCCTTGTAAAGGGCGCCGTCTACGCCGATCTTCCCGATCGTATAAAGAATCAAATCCTTTCCTGATGTCCAATTTTTAACCTTGCCGTGAAAAACAAATTTAATCGATTCAGGTACCTTGAGCCATACCTTTCCTGTAGCAAAACATGCAGCAAGGTCGGTACTTCCAACACCTGTTGAAAATGCCCCAAGCGCACCATAGGTACAGGTATGAGAATCGGCGCCGATTACAAGATCCCCAGGTGCCACAATCCCTTTTTCCGGAAGCAAGGCGTGTTCAATCCCCATCCGACCGATCTCAAAGTAATGCTTCAACCGGTGTTTTTCAGCAAAGATTCTTAGGGATTTTGACTGTTGGGCAGATTTAATGTCTTTGTTGGGGGTAAAATGATCGGGGACAAGGACTATCTTCTCGGGATCAAAAACATTCTTGATTCCTGCCTTTTCGAATTCTTCGATAGCAATAGGGGCGGTAATGTCATTGCCCAGGCAGATATCCACATTTGCGTAAACGAATTGCCCCGGAGACACCTCTTTGAGCCCGGAATGTGCAGCAATGATCTTCTCTGTTATTGTCATTCCCATAGGTTGTTCTTAACATAGCAGTATGTTTCGCTTCTCTCGCAAAACGTAAGCAACTGCGGATAATTGTTATTCAAACGAATAGAAAATTAATTTTCTGAAAATCGTGTTCGATTCCACGACTTTAAGAATAAAGGGTCTTGTAAATATTTCTCATGGCACTTGGTACACAAATCAAAACGGAAGGTCTTATATTCTCCGTTTTCCAACATCTCAGCAGGATCAGCCGCATCATCCCTCTCGTTCTCTTCTTCCATGTCCTCGATTTCTTCGTCCATATCGTCGTCCATCTCCATAGCGTCACATGCGGTATAGACCTCAATCTTCACCACATACCGAGTATCTTCGTCTGCCAGCAATGGTTTTCCGCACATATCGCAGGTATAGTGCACCATTCAAGTTCCTCCAAGTAAATTACCATTTTTAAAACACACTCTTTGCTAAACCATTGCCCTGAGTCTCTTGATCCGTTCTTCGATGGGTGGGTGAGTGCTAAAAATCGTAGCAAACGAACGACCGCTTAATGGATTTACAATAAACAGATGTGCAGTCGTCTGGCCTGCGTCCATTGGTCTAATCATCACTGCCTGTTGTAACTTTTCAAGGGCATTGGCCAGCCCCAGTGGATTTCCAGTCAGGAGTGATCCTCCCTTATCAGCAGCATACTCCCGTGAACGTGAGATAGCCATCTGAATTAAAAGAGCAGCAATAGGGGCTAAAATAGCTAAAAATAATATTGCAAAACCTCCTCCTCTATTATCTTCTCCATCACCCCTTCCACCATAACCACCAAAGATTGCCCCCCATCGGGCCATATTAGCCAGCATCATGATAGCGCCTGCAATGGTTGCCACAACCGTTGAGATAAGGATATCCCTGTTCCGGACATGGGCTAATTCGTGCCCCAAAACACCTTTGAGCTCTTCACGTGAAAGGGAATTAAGCATTCCCTCGGTAACTGCAACAGCGGCATGACTGGGATTTCTCCCCGTTGCAAAGGCATTCATGGCATTTGTTGGAATGATATACGTCCTGGGCAAGGGGATTCCGGCGCGTGTCACTAATTCCTTGACAATCCCATAATACGTCGGTGACTCCTGATCAGATACTTCCCTTGCACCGTACATCTTAAGTACAATCTTATCGCTAAACCAGTAACTGAAGAAATTCATACCCATCGCAATAGCAAATGCATATATCGCACCCTGCCTGCCACCAAACATACTGCCAACCCAAACAAGGAGCAGAGTTAATGCAATTAATAATACGGTTGTCTTAAAATAATTCATACTTTACTTCTCCTCATATTTATAGGTGTTTACAGAAATTTTGAGGAAGGATTCAACAAGAATAATAAAATTTATTATTTCTAAATGATTCCGTACTTCCAAAAAATTATTATAAGTACAGCTTACTTTTTGTCAAGGAATTTAATCTGTGGTGGTTTGTGGATTTTTAGGAGGATGCTTGTTCAAGTTTCCGGTAAATAGCCGTTCTCACCGCATCATACTGTGGCGGGACTTCTACAGGAAGATTTGCAAAGCGTGGGGTTACTTCTTCCAGCTTATTTTCATGATAGTTTATCTTAAATTCAGGGAATTTTAAACCATGCGCAGTAGAAATGACAACAACCCTTTCATGAGGCTTTATCTCTTTCTTATCCAGCAATTTTATTAGCCCAGCAAGGGCTACTCCTGTGTGAGGACAACTGAATAGCCCCGTCCTGTCAGCCTGTGCAGAGGCATTAGCCAGTTCATCCTCCGTTGCCTGCTCTACGATACCATTGAACTCTTTCAAGACCTTGATTGCCTTTTTATAGCTAACGGGATCGCCTATCTGAATGGCGTTAGCGAGGGTCTTCTGCGCCTTCACAGGTTTAAATTCTTTAAAGCCATTCAAATAACTAAGATAAAGAGGATTTGCCTTTGCAGCCTGTGCACAAACGATACGAGGCTGTTTATTTATCAAGCCTAATTCCTTCATCATAAGAAAACCTTTTCCCAATGCAGCTGTATTACCCAAATTCCCTCCCGGAACAATCACGACGTCCGGCACCTCCCAGTCGAACTGCTGGACTATCTCCATGCTTATCGTCTTTTGCCCCTCAATGCGGAGGGAATTCATGGAGTTGGCCAGGTAGATGTTGTTTTTACTGCATATCTCTCTTACCAGCTTCATGCATCCATCGAAATCCGTATCGAGTGACAAGGTGAGGGCGCCGTTTGCGATGGGCTGGATGAGTTGCGCATGAGACACCTTGTTCTTTGGCAGAAACACAATTGCCAGAATACCCGCAGCAGCACAATACGACGCTAAGGCAGCTGAGGTATCTCCGGTAGAAGCGCAGGCAACCGCGGAAATATTCTTGCCTTCGGCAATCATCTGCTTGACCATAGAGACCAGCACAGTCATCCCCAGGTCTTTAAAAGAGCCTGTATGGGCATTTCCACACTGTTTGATCCATAAGTCTTCAAGACCAAGCTCCTTCCCAAGTCGTTCTGCCCAAAAGAGATTGCTGCCGCCTTCGTATAAAGAAACCACATTCTTATTGTCGACTGTGGGACAAACCCACTCCTTCTTGCCCCAGACAGAACTTCCGTAAGGCCACCTGGAACGCCTGTAACGCTCGTCAAAGAGCTTCTTCCAATGTTCGGGAGAATGCCTGCGAAGTTTATCTATATCATGTTTGACCTCCAGCAGGTCGCCGCACTTTTTACACTGGTAGACGACCTCGTTCAGTTCATACTTCTCGTCGCAGCCTGATATACACTGAAACCATGACCGATATGGCATTACCTATTTCTCCTCCCCAAAAACCCCGTGAACTTTTAAGCAACTTTTACCATTCAATCCTGATTGCCGAAAGCTGACTGCTGAAAAATTGCGTTTTTATTATAGGCAGGAAGACTTATAATTACAAGTAAAATGTGCCTGCTATGGACATTGAAAGTATTTTAATTTTGACAAAAATCATACTATTTTGATAGGATGCTGAGCATTATGTATTTACAAAATATTTTATCGAAAATTTGCTCATATCTTCCTAAGGTAGACGGACAATCAATCAAGCAGGAGTTCAAACATGCCTTTAGTATTGGAACGTCTCATGAAAATACAACATTGAGCGAAAAAGAACTCGCCGTTATTTTGAAGCTGGTGGCTGTAATCCAAAAGAGGAAACTTACACTTCCTGCCACGATGTTTCTTGAATGTGCGCAACCGCTCAATTATATTGGAAGCCAGATGATGGTATTTTTCAGACCCTTCTTAACCTTTTTCTTTACACCCGCAGAGTATGACATATTCCAGGGTATACTTGAAAGGCGGGAAGGTATTAAAAGGATTATCGAGGAAATAGAAAAAGCAACAACTATTCACCGCAAAGACGCAAAGAGCGCAAAGGGGAATCTGAAGTGTTAAAAAATGAGGACACACTTTCAAAGGAAATAGAGGAAATCAAAATATGGACGTTATCATTGCTACAGATTGTGGCAGTACCACGACCAAGGCCATCCTGATTGAAAAAAAGGATGGGGTATACCGCCAAACATTTCGGGGGGAGTCGCCCACCACCGTAGAAGCGCCGTTTGAGGACGTGACCCGCGGTGTTTTAAATGCATTTGCCGAAGTGGAAGAACTCTCCGGCCGAAAAATCCTGGATGGAGAAAAGATTATCACACCGGCACAGGGAAACATTGGGGTGGACATCTACGTCTCCACAAGCAGCGCCGGCGGTGGACTGCAAATGATGGTGGCAGGCGCCGTAAAGACTATGACGGCAGAAAGCGCCCAGCGTGCAGCGCTCGGGGCGGGTGCGATTGTTATGGACGTCATTGCATCCAACGACCATCGTCTTCCTCATGAAAAGATTGACCGTATCCGGCACCTGAGACCAGACATGATCCTCCTTTCCGGCGGTACAGATGGAGGCACCGTTACCCATGTGGTGGAACTTGCCGAGTATATCTCTGCTGCCAATCCGAAACCGAGACTCGGTATGACCTTTCAACTGCCCGTTATTTATGCAGGCAATAAAGAAGCCCGCGAAAAGATCAAAGAAATTTTAACTAAAAAAACCTCCCTCAATGTTACGGAAAATATCCGACCCACGCTTGAACGGGAAAACCTCTTTCCGGCACGGCAGGAAATCCAAAAACTCTTTCTTGAACACGTTATGGCCCAGGCTCCCGGTTATAAAAAACTCATGTCATGGACGGGAGCGCCTATTATGCCAACGCCGGGCGCAGTCGGTCTCATCATGCAGACGATTGCCAGAAAAAATAATATCAACGTGGTAGGTGTGGATATCGGCGGGGCCACCACGGACGTCTTTTCTGTATACGGAGAAATCTTTAACCGCACCGTCAGCGCCAATCTTGGGATGAGTTACAGTATTTCCAATGTGCTGGCCGAGGCCGGGCTTGAAAATATCCTGAGATGGGTGCCATTCGATATCGATGAATCCGACCTACGAAACAGGATTAAAAACAAGATGATCCGTCCCACGACAATCCCGCAGACACTGGAAGAGTTGAAGATCGAGCAGGCCATATCACGCGAAGCGCTCAGGGTGTCTTTCGAACAGCACAAATCTCTGG
>Ga0209343_10006421_pt1 | contig 14057 bp, 15 predicted proteins | sample RifCSPlowO2_02_FD_184026 | JGI IMG/M metagenome (GOLD analysis project Ga0209343, IMG submission 184026) | Groundwater microbial communities from Rifle, Colorado - Rifle CSP2_plank lowO2_0.2 (SPAdes) (version 2) | ecosystem: Environmental > Aquatic > Deep subsurface > Groundwater | place... | reverse complement strand
GCGCATCCATGCCTCATTGTAAGGGCAGCGGGGAACGCCTCCCGCTTGATCTGCATCAACCAGTACCGCGAAGCCGAGCTGCTGCAGCGGCTCAAACAGATACCGGCTGTCGCGGTGGTTGTCGTCCTCGCGAGCCTTCGCGTTCTTGGCTTCACCCGCGGCGAGGTGTCGGTGCTGCTGCTGGGCGAGCTCGCGATCGAAATCGCTCTCGCCATTCCGCTCGGGTTCGTGCTCGGTTTCTGGCTGTGCGCGCTGACACTGACGCTGATGCAGCAGCACGTCTTCGAGATTCCGCTCATCATCCTGCCGGCCACCTACCTGTACGCGGGAGCCGCCGTGGCGGCCGCAGGCGTCGTTTCGGCGCTGGTGGTGCGCCACCGCATCGACCAGCTGGACCTGATCGCGGTGCTGAAAACGAGGGAATGACGTGAAACGACGCAACGTGATCGCCCTGGCCGTCGCCGCAGCAGCGGTGGCTGCAGCCGCGGTGTGGGCATTGCGGCCGCAGCCGATAACGGTGGAGACGGCGCAGGTCGTGCGCGGTGTTTTCGAGCAGACGGTATCCGACGACGGAAAAACACGCGTGCGCGACCGTTACGTGGTTTCCGCGCCGCTCGCCGGGCGCGTGGAGCGCAGCCGCTGGCACGCGGGCGACCCGGTGGACAAGGGCGAGACGGTGGCCGTGCTCACGCCCGCGGTTCCGGCCTTCATCGACGCGCGCACCCAGGGCGAGCTCGAAGCACGCGTGGCGGGCGCCGAAGCGCAGCGCATGCGCGCAGCCGCCGAGCTGGAGAAAGCTCACGCTCAACTGCAACACGCTCGCTCGGAGCTTGCAAGAACGGAAAAGCTGGCTCGCGAGGGGTTCGTTTCGGCGAACGCGCGCGAAGACGCGCTGCTCGCCCTGCGGACGGCCGAAAAGGCCGTGGACGCCGCGCATTTTGCCGAGGAGGCGGCGAGGTACGACATTGCCCAGGCAAGAGCAGCGGTGGTGCGTTATCGGGCGCGCCGTGAAGCGGACGATCAAGACCTCGCGGCGCAACGGCGTGGAAGCGCTGGTGGAGGAAGGCTTGTCGCCGGGCGCCACGGTGCTGGTCTATCCATCGGATGCGCTGTAGGAAGGCGCGCGAATTGAAGTGAAAGGTGCAGCGGCGAAGAACCATTAGCGGGCCGAAGCGCCCCGCGCTGCTGGTTGGTCGATTGGCCCCTCGTCTCAACCAACAGGCCTTCAGCTCAATACGCTCTTTGACAGGATCACCATATAGCCTATACTACCATCCATACAGATGGTATAGAGATGGTAGTGGGCGTATATGAGCTTAAGCCGAAGCCCGGCGACACCACCGAGAAGATCACGATAAACCTGGGGTTTGTCGATCTCGGGCAGATCGACTTGTTAGTGCAGGAAGGCTTCTATTCCAATCGCACCGACTTGATCCGCACGGCGATCCGCAACCAGCTGGCCACCCATGCCGACGTGGTCAGGGAAACCGTGGCTCGCAAGACCTTCATTCTCGGCCTGCAGCACTACACTCGCCGCGATCTCGAGGCCGTCCAGGCGTCCGGTCGGAAACTGCAAATCCAGGTTCTGGGCCTGGTCAGCATTGCCGAGGACGTATCCCCGGAGCTCGCCTTGGCCACCATCGATTCCGTGGTCGTGCTGGGCGCCCTGCAGGCCAGCCCGGCGGTCAAGGCTGCTTTGGCGGACCGGATCCGCTGACTGGCATTGCGGTAATCAAGGAAAGTCTGAAATGAACGCAAGATTGCATCTCGGCATGGTCGACGCCATGCGCTTGACCCGGGCCGGGCATTTGCTCGAGGCGACAGCGGCAATTCAACGCACCCTTGGCGACGGACTGCCTTCGACGAAAGCAGCCGACACCGGGACGGCACACGTCGACGTCGGCACCGCCCCAGGGCAGACATGGCGCCGCTATTTATTGCCCGGGCCGCCAGCCGAAATCATCTCCCCGCCCGGTCGCGACATCGGCCAGGAGGAAGGGCGATTTGTCACCGGCTCCTACAGCAATCGGGCCGGTACCCGGAGCTACAAGCTGTACATTCCCCGGGGCTACCACGGACAGCCGCTGCCTCTGGTGGTGATGCTCCACGGCTGCACGCAGGACCCCGACGATTTCGCTGCCGGCACCCGCATGAACGAGCTGGCTGAGGCGCAGCCGTGCCTGGTCGTCTATCCAGCCCAGACGCCCGCCGCCAACGGGTCGAAATGCTGGAACTGGTTCAAGGCCACCGATCAGCATCGGGAGCAGGGCGAGCCGTGCATCATCGCCGGCATTACGCGGGAGATACTGGCCACTTACCACGTGGACCGGCAAAAAGTTTACGTGGCCGGACTGTCGGCCGGTGGCGCCATGGCCTTGACCATGGCGATGACCTATCCGGATCTGTACGCGGCGGTGGGAATCCATTCCGGGCTTCCCCATGGCGCTGCGAAGGATCTGCCCTCCGCCCTCATGATGATGCAGGGGGGCGCAGTCGCAGCCGGTCGGCACGCCCCGGCGATTCCCGGTGGGCGGCCGGCGGTGCCGACCATCGTTTTCCACGGGGACCGGGATACAACGGTGCATCCCGGCAACGGCGATCACGTGATCGCGCAATGTGCGCCGACGCGGAGCGGTCAATCGCGCCAGGCCGAAAGACGGGTGCAGGTGGAGCGGGGGCGGGTACCGAAAGGCCACGCCTACACGCGCACCACCTACCAAAATGCCGACGGGAAGCCCATCATGGAGCACTGGTTGATCCACGGGGCCGGGCATAGCTGGTCAGGCGGCAGTTCCAACGGCTCCTATACCGATCCCAAAGGGCCCGATGCGAGCCGGGAGATGCTGCGCTTTTTCCGCGGACATTGTCTGCCGGGGTCCTCTTGAGATTTTGTAACGTCCGGTCCAGTGCGACGATCGCGTGTGGAAGCTGATCGCCGGGCGCCGACCTTGTGGTCGTGGTCGGGTTGATCAAGGGTCGGTTCGAGGTCTGCACGCGCAGTGACGCCCTTAGCAAGGCGCGGCGCGAGGAGCTGCGCGCGCTGCTCATGCTCAAATACAAGGTCGAGGCAAGCTGCGTCGATGCCTTGGGGGCCGCCGCTTCAAGCAGTCGGCTGCAGCGCCTCGTTAGGCCGCGTACCATAGAACTGCGATGAAGTGAGATGCGGTGCCCGCGACAACGAACAGGTGCCACACAAAGTGAAAGTACCTGATTCGTTCTGTCATAAAAAAGACCGCTCCCCCCGTGTAAGCGACACCACCCGCAAGTAGCCAGAAAAGCCCCCAGGTCGGTACAAGGGTCCATACCGTCTTGGCCGCGATGAGGATCAGCCAACCCATCGCGAGATACACCCACGTCGATACAGTCGTGTGCCGAACGCCGCCGAAAGCCTTCAGCACCGTACCGACAACGGCCAGGCCCCACACGAGCCCGAATAGCGTCCAGCCCCAATCACCGCGAAGCACGCCGAGCGTAAACGGCGTGTAGGTGCCGGCGATCAGGAGATAGATCGCCGAATGATCGAGGATCTGGAATACGCGCTTCGCGCGGGACCTCGGCAAAGCGTGAAAGAGCGTGGATGTGAGATAGAGCAACACCATCGTAGTCGCGAACACGCTCGCACCCACGATTCCCGCCGCGTCGCCTCGCTGGTGCGCGGCTATGATGAGAATCGGCAAGCCAGCCAACGCCGCCAGCAAGCCGAGGCCATGGCTAACGCTGTTCGCGATTTCCTCTCCGGGGGACTGTGGCCGTTCTTGCAATTCCAAAGCCTGCACCGTGCGGTATCTCCTGCGTGAGCTCCTCACATGGCTGGGCGTGTCGCACGCCCAGCATGACGAGCGGCGCGGTGATTCCGCCGTCTACTCCTCGCGTTTCAGTCCCGCCTGCTTCACCACGTTGCCGAAGATCTGCACGCCCCTGCGTATCTGGGCGGCGAATTCCTCTGGCGAATTCGCGACGACGTGGTTCCCCATGCCTTCGACCTTCGCCTTCATCTCCGGCTCGGTGAGCACTTTCACCATGGCGCCGTTCAGGCGCTGCACGACGGGGCGGGCGAGGCCCGCCGGGCCGAACATGCCGAACCAGGAGGGCGGCTGCTCATAGTTGGACACCACTTCGCCCACGGACGGCACGTTGGGATAGGCCGAAAAGCGTTTCGAACCCATCCACGCCAGCAGTTTCAGCTTGCCGGAGGCGACGTACGGGCGGACATTGGGAAAGGCGCTGAGCGCCATCTGGATCTGGCCGCCCGCCAGGTCGTTCACGGCATTGATGACGCCCTTGTACGGGACATGCAGCAGCCGCATGCCGGTGGCTTGAAGAAACGCCTCGGTGGTGAGATGAAAGACCGATCCCACGCCGGCCGAGCCGTACGCGAGCTTGCCGGGATTGCGCTTGGCGTACTCGATGAACTCCTTGAGGTCGTTGACCGGCAGCGACGGATGCACCACCAGCGTGGAGACCGGATCGACGAAAGCCGTGATGGGCGTGAAGTCCTTCTCCGGATCGTAGCGCACGTTCTTCGAAATGAATTTCACCGTGATCTGCGAGCTGGGCGTCGTGAACAGCAGGTTGTAGCCGTCCGCCTCCATCCTTGCGACCGCCTCCGCGGCGAGCACGCCGCTCATGGCGGCGCGGTTCTCGACGACCAGCGGCTGGCCCAGGTTTTCGCCGATCTTCGGCGCGACGGTGCGCAGGATCACGTCCGCGGCGCCGCCGCCCGGAATAGTGACGATGACGCGCACCGGCTTCACCGGGTAGGCTTGTGCGAACGCCAGGCCCGGAAGGAGTGTTGCGGCAAGCAACAAGGCCGGTGTACGCATGGCGGTCACACCTCGATGTATTCCTGCGGAAGCTTGTGCAGGCGTTCCTGCGTTCCGTCCGCCTTCACCAGGAAGTTGTCGCAGATGGTCATGAATTCCTTCTCGGTCGTGACTTCCGGGTGGCAGGCGAAGTACATGCCGGCCTCCACGTTCATCGCCGTCTCGTCATGTCGCACCAGCGGCCGCTCCACGAGGTCATAGCCCTGGCTGTGCGCATGCAGCCGCTCCTCCTCGTGCTTGCCCCTGCTCTTCATGTAAGCGTTGTGCGCGTCCCAGATCTCGGGGAATGAGGCGCCGGGCTTCAACCGCCTGACGGTGTTCTGCTGCGCTTCCACGATCAGCGCGGCGAGGTCTTTGAACTGCTGCGGCGCTTTGCCCAGAAAGAACGGGCGCGCGAGCTCGGTGTAGTAGCCCCCGGGACCGCTGTTTTCCACCAGCAGGATGAAGGCGTCGCCTTTCCTGATTTCCCGGCCCATCTGGGAGCGCGGCCGGTAGCTGGCAGGTTCGGGCGGCGTGGACGAAGAGCCGAGGAAGATGCCGTTTTCGCTCCCCAGCAACTGTCCCTGGTACTGAGCGTAGGCATAGACCTCGAAGTCCTTCATGCCGGGCTTGATGAACCCCGCCACGCGCTTCATCACCTCGTCCTGCATGGCGCAGGTGCGGCGCACGATTTCGATTTCCTCGGCGCTCTTTACCGACTTCACCTTGTCGATCGCGTCCGTGGCATCCACGAGCTTCACGCCTTTCAGCAGCTCCTTCAGCCGCTCGCCGAAGCTGTGGTACATGGTCCCAGGGCAGACGATGCCCACCGACTTGAAGCCGGCTTTGAGGATTTCGCGGGCCACGATTTCGGCGTCGTAGTAGCCGGTGTACTGCACCGACGGGTAGCTCGGCGCAAACACGCGCTTGCCGATCCCGCGGTTGGGCGCCGTCTTGCCGTCGAACTTGCGTTCCTTGCCCCACGGCCCCTGGTGAACCAGCGTCATCAAGCCTTCGATGGGAAATATGACTGTCATGGGATTGGAGCCGCCGTTGGCCGCATCGGTAAACCAGCGGAAGTATCCGCATCCGGACTGCGCATTGACGCTCTGCGCCACCAGCGCCTCGACTCCCAGGTCGCGCATCTGCTTGCGCGCCGCCACCCAGCGCCGCTCCAGCTCCGGGGTGGAAATGGGGTGGAGCAGGCGTTCGTCGAACTTTTCCTTTTCCATGACGGCGGACATCAGGGTCTCCTTGAATGGGGTGTCTAGCGGTGCCTTCCCGGAACGGGCGCACCCGATTTCGCCTCGAATCACTTTATCACAGGGCGTGCCGGGCGCGCGCGAGGCTGCGGCGCCTGGCGTGCGCCCGGCTGGCAAGTCACAATAACGCCCTTACCGAACGAGGTGCGCCATGCGAATCGCGGTCATCGACGACTATCAGGATGCGTTCCGCAAACTGACGAGCTTCCCGCTGCTCAGGGATCACGAGGTGGTGGTGTTCAACGATCCTGAAAGGGATCCGCTGCGCATCGCCGAGCGCCTGGACACGGCCGGCGCCGAGGCGGTGCTGCTCACCCAGCAGCGCACGCGTTTTCCGAGAACCGTCATCGAACGGCTGCCGAAGCTCAAGCTCATCAGCCAGACGGGCACGCATACCGCGCACATCGATGTGGCCGCGTGCACCGAAAGAGGCATCGTGGTGAGCGCGGGCGGCGGCGGCAATCCCGCTCCCACCGCCGAGCTCACCTGGGGCCTCATCCTCGCCTCGCTGCGGCATATCCCCTATGAAGCGGAGCAGTTGAAACGCGGCCGCTGGCAGTCCACGCTGGGCGTGGGCCTCGCGGGACGCACGCTCGGGATCTATGCGTATGGGCGGATCGGCAGCCAAGTTGCAGCCGTGGGCCGCGCCTTCGGCATGAAGGTGATCTGCTGGGGGCGGGAAGGCTCGCTGAAGCGCGCCCGGGACGCCGGCTTCGCGCCCGCGGCGAGCAGGGACGCGTTTTTCGCAACGGCCGACGTCCTGTCGCTGCACCTGCCGCTGAACCCGGAAACCCGCGGCATCGTGACCGGCGCCGACCTGGCGCGCATGAAACCCTCGGCGCTCATCGTCAACACCAGCCGCGCGCCCATTATTGCGGAAGGGGCGCTGGTGGAGGCGCTCAAGAACGGCCGCCCGGGCTTCGCCGCCGTGGACGTGTTCGAGGAGGAGCCCGTGCTGGGCGGAGAGCATCCTCTATTGAAGATGGACAACGTGCTCGCGACGCCGCACCTGGGCTATGTCGTGGGCGACAACTACGAGTCCTACTACAAGACCACGATCGAGCAGATCCTCGCGTTCGCCGCGGGCAAGCCCATCAACGTGGTGAACCCCGAGGTGCTGAAGAAGTAAGGGGAGCGAGCGTGCTGATCAACGACTACCCGTCGATCGCCGACCTGGAAGCGCGCGCGCGGCGCCGCCTGCCGAAGTTCGCCTGGGATTACCTCGCCGGGGGCGCGGGGGACGAAAGCGGGCTCCTTCACAATCGGGCCGCCTACGACGCCGTGCGGTTCATTCCGCACTACCTTCCCGCGCGCAAGCCCCCGCAAACCGCCACCATGCTGTTCGGGCGCAGCTACGATTACCCGTTCGGCGTGGCGCCCATAGGACAGAACGGGCTCATCTGGCCGCGCTCGGCCGAGTATCTCGCCGCCGCCGCGAAGAAGGCAAACATACCGTTCTGCCTGTCCATGGTCGGCACGACGGGAATCGAGCGCATTGGCAGAATCGCTGGAGCGAACGCCTGGTTCCAGCTTTATCCGCTGCGCGACGCCGGCGTCACACGGGCAGTGCTCGATCGCGCCCGGGACGCTGGCTTCTCGACCCTCATCGTCACCGTCGACACGCCTGCCGGGCGGCGCACGCTGCGCGATCAGCGCAACGGCCTCACCGTGCCGCCGCGGTTATCGGCGCACAACATCCTGCGCATGTTCGGCCATCCGGAATGGCTCGCCGCCACGGCCCGCGCCGGCATGCCGCGGTTCGAAACCCTGCTGCCGTACCTTCCCAAGGACGCCGACATCACAGGCGTCTCGGCGCTTACCCGGACGCTGATGGCGCAAGGCACGGACGAGAAGGGGCTCGAAGTGGTGCGTGCGGCCTGGCAGGGGCCGATGCTCGTGAAGGGCGCGCTCAGCGTTCATGACGCCCAGGTGTGCCGCGCCATCGGCGTGCAGGGACTGGTCCTTTCCAACCATGGCGGACGCCAGTCGGAGGCGCTCCTCAACCCGCTGCACGCGCTGCCGCGCATCCGCGACGCGGTCGGGGGCTCGCTTTGCCTCACGGTGGATTCTGGCGTTCGTTCGGGGCTCGACGTTGTGAGGGCCCTGGCGCTCGGGGCGGAGTTCGTGTTCCTCGGGCGCGCGTTCATGTTCGCGGTCGCCGCCCTGGGTAAAGCGGGCGCGGACCACGCTGTGGAGCTATTGTCGATCGAGCTCAAGCAGGCGCTCGGCCAGCTCGGCTGCTTCGAGCTCGATCAGCTTCCGCGCCATCTGCATCAGACCGCAGCATCAAAACCATCGAAATGACGGCGGGAAACACGCCGGATGCGGTGCTATTCTCACTGCATGCCTACCAAAACGCCCAAGGATCCGCGCCCGCCGGTGGCCATCGGCCACGTGGAACACCATGTCGCCGACGTGGCGAAGGCCGTGGAATGGTACGAAGCGCTGGGCGTGCGGCGTATCTTCAAGCGGGGCGATTTCGCGGTCATGGAGGTGCGCGGCGGCACCCATATCATTCTTGCGAAGGCCAAGGAAAAAATCGAGGCGGGTACACCGGCCCCGTTCGATCTCATCGTCGACGACGTGGAGGCCACGCGCGAGGAGTGTGCAAGCAAAGGCATGGCGCCCGGGAAGATGCACCGCGGGAGGATCCACGACTGGTTCGAGCTGACCGATCCTTCCGGCTTCCGTCTCACGATCCTGTCATCGCACGCGGGCGGACGCCCCGTCTAGGCACAGCTTCACGACTTTCGGCTGAGAAAGCGATCGAGCTGATCCGCGAATCGCTTCCGATCCGCCTGATCCAGCGTCGCCGGGCCGCCCGTCTGCACACCACTCGCGCGCAGCTCCTCCATGAAGTTGCGCATCTGCAGCCGCTCGCGAATGTTGTTCACCGTGTAGAGCTCGCCGCGTGGATCGAGCGCATGCGCGCCGCGGTCGATCACATCGGACGCAAGCGGAATGTCGGCCGTAATGACGAGATCACCCGCCTCGACATGCTTGGCGATCTCATTGTCAGCCACATCGAAGCCGCGCGGCACCTGCAGCGTGCGTATGAAACACGACGGCGGCGTGCGCAGCGGCTTGTTCGCGACCAGCGTCATCGGAATCTGCAATCGCTTTGCCGCGCGAAAGAGTATGTCCTTGATGACCGCCGGACACGCGTCGGCGTCGACCCAGATATGCATTCGCGTCATTCAGTCGAACGGATATTCCCCGGGGAGGGGCGGTTTACCAGGAAGATCCCGTATCCGACCAGGACCACCGCAAAGACAAATGCAGGCCGCAACGGTTCGTTCAAAACCAGCACGCCGCCAATCACGCCGAACAGCGGCGTGAGGAACGAAAACACCGAGAGCCTGCCGGCGAGGTACCGGGTCAGCAGCCAGAACCACACGAGGTAGGTCGCGAAGGACACGAGCACACCCTGGTAGGCGAGACTCGCGATCGCCACGGCGCTCACTCTCACGACGCCCGCTTCTCCCATGGCGAGCGAGGCCAATGGCAGCATGACCGCGGAGACCGCGAGCTGGTAGAAAAGCACTTTCGAGGCGCTGGCGTGGCTGAGACGAGTGGCGCGTATGGCGACCGTGGTGGCTGCCCAGAAAAAAGCGCCGATGATGCCGAAGGCATCGCCCAGCAGCACCGCGGGTGCGGCGACGAAGCCCTCGCCGAACGCGACGACGATGCCGAGAAAGGCGGCGACGACCCCCAGCCACTGCGCCGGATGCAGGCGCTCGCCCGGCACGAACAGGTGCACGCCGATCGCGGTGAGCACCGGCGCCAGATAAACGAACACCACCATGCGCGAGGCGCCGGTGTGTTCCAGCCCCGCGTAGATGAAAAGGAACTCGCCGCCGAAAAGCGCACCGACCGCGAGCCCCGGCCACCAGGTCTTGTCCCGGCCGAACACCGGGATGCCGCGCCAGCGCGCCCAGCCCAGCAGGAAAGCGACGGCAATGATGGAACGGATGCCGCTCTGCATGACCAGCGTGACGTCGTTCGCCGCCAGCTTCGTGACGATAAAGGTGAAACCCCAGACGAAGGTGAGCAGCACCATCAGGGATGCAGCGCTGGCGTCGAGGGGCGCGCGAGAAAAGGCGGTGGGCGGCACGATTCAGGTCATATCGGTTTCTTCAAGATGCGAAGCTTAGACGAATGCCTGTTCCTAAGCCACGCGGCGGCCGGCTGCTAGAATATCGCCGCGAGGCGCCGCGGCCTTTCGATTCATCCCCCGCGGCTTCAATTTTTCTCGATGGAGGAGCAAGCGATGGCCGAGGTCGTTAACGTATTGACTCTTGCGCAGGCGTCCAGGATTCTCGACGAAGCCCTTGCAACGGCACGCGCCATGAAAATGATGCCCATGACCGTCGCGGTGCTCGATGCGGGCGGCCACCTGATCGCGTACAAGAAGGAGGACAATTCCGGGATACTCCGTTTCGAAATCGCCTTCGGCAAGGCGTGGGGCGCGCTCGGCATGGGGCGCCCCAGCCGGATGTTCGAACAGATGGCGCAGCAGCGCGCGCACTTCGTCAACGCGCTCGCCGTCGCCTCGGGCGGCCGGCTGGTGCCGGTGGCCGGAGGTGTGCTCATCCGCAACTCGGAAAAGCGCGTGATCGGCGCGGTGGGCATCAGCGGCGACACCTCGGACAATGACGAGATCTGTGCGATCCGCGGCATCCGCGCCGCCGGGCTGGTGTCCGACCCTGAAAAAGAGCCCGAGACGAAAGCTTGAGCGGCTTCGCGCGGCCGATACGGGCCGGCGCGCCTGCAGCTGAATGAGGAAAGTAGTGCAATGAGGTTGCGAAGCGTCGAATTGCAGTTGCCGAACAGCGGCGAGGCGGCCCGATTTCTGACCGGCGTATGGGGTCTTGCCGATGCGGGCAGCAGGAAGTCTACGAAATTCCTGCGCGGCACCGGCGATCATCCTTACCTGTTGTCGCTCACCGAGGCCGCGGAGCCCGGGGTCAAAGCCATTACCTTTTCCGGGTCGGAGGCCGAAATCAAGACGAGCTGCGACTGCGTCTCGGCGGCCGGTGTACGCCACGGAGAACGGGTCGCCGAATTCGACGAGCCGGGTGCGGCGAGCGGCTTCCTCGTCGAAGGCCCGGAAGGACAGGTCTACCGTTTCGTTTCGGAAAGAAAGCCGGCCGGGGCGCTCCCCGCCGAAAGGGACCGCCCGATACAGATCACCCATACGGTCATGAACGCCATGGACCGGCCGGCGTGCACGCGCTTTGCCCTCGAGGTGCTGGGTTTTCGCCTGTCCGACCGTACGGCGATCATGAGCTTCGTTCGCTGCAACCGCGCCCACCACTGCATCGCCTTCGCCGATGCGCCGTTCTCGTCGCTCAATCACATCGCGTTCGAAATGGTGGACCTGGAAGCGGTGATGCGCGGCATCGGACGGCTGCGGGATAACGGGATTGCTGCCGCCTGGGGTCCCGGCCGGCACGGGCCGGGCAACAACGTGTTCGGTTATTTCGTCTCTCCTTTCGGCGCGGTGATCGAATACACCGCGGAAGTCGAGCAGGTGGACGACAGTTATCGCGAGGGCACGCCCGAGGACTGGAAATGGCCGCCGGGCCGCATCGACCACTGGGGCGTCTCGTCCAAGGACACGCCGCGGCTCACCGAAGCCGAGAAGCGCTTCACCTTCCGCCCGTTTGCCGAAACGGCGAAATAGGACGTACCCCGGTTTGAAAGGAAACCCATGGCGCTCAATTACGACAAGATCATGGCGTATGACCCGGGCGAAAAAACGGTGCAGTACGCAGCGCGCGACTGCATCATCTACGCGCTCGGCATCGGCCTGGGCATGGACCCCATGGACGCCGGCCAGCTCAAGTTCGTCTATGAAAAGGGGTTGAACGCTTTTCCGACCATGGCGGGCGTCCTGGGCTGGATCGGACGCACGCTCTCCACCCGACCCGAATTCGGCGTCGATGAGCGCAGGGTCGTGGCGGCCGAGCAGCGCATCACGCTTCACCGGCCGCTGGCTGCTGAAGGGACGCTGCACAGCCGCACGCGAGTGAAGGAAGTGATCGACAAGGGGCCGGGCGGGGGCGCCATCATCCAGCAGGAGCGCACCTTGAGCGCGGAGGACGGGGCGCTCGTGGCAACCATCGAGAACAGCACCTTCGCGCGGGGCCACGGAGGCTTCGGCGGAAAGGTCACCGCTTCCCCGGAACCGCACCGCGTCCCGGAAGGAACGCCGCAGCTCACCTGCGATCTGCCTACGCCGCCCAATCTTGCGATTCTCTATCGGCTGAACGGCGACGAGAATCCGCTGCACATCGATCCCGAGCGCGCGAAGGTGGCGGGTTTCCCACGGCCGATCCTTCACGGACTGGCCACCTACGGCGTGGCGGCGCACGCCGTGTTGCGCACCGTGGGCCAGTACGACGCGGCGCGCTTCGGCAGCATGGAAGCCCGCTTCGTGCGGCCGGTGTTCCCGGGCGACATCATCCGAACCGAAATGTGGGTGAACGGCGAAGAGGTGTCGTTCCGCTGCCGCGTTCCCGACCGGGACGTGGTGGTGCTCGACCACGGCCTTGCCCGTATCCGAGCGTAGGGGCTGCCATGAAGTGGGACAACACGGCGCTGTTTTCGGACGACAACCCGGCCGACGCGGCCTTCCGGCACGAGGTGCGCGCCTGGATGGAGCTCGCCTGTCCGAAGGAGCTTCGCAATCGGCCCTCGCGCATCACTCCGCCGGAAGTGCGGCCCTGGCATCGGCTGCTCCACGAACGCGGCTGGATCGCGCCGCACTGGCCCAGGGAATACGGCGGCATGGGCGCGACGCTCACCCAGCAGATCATCCTGGTCGAAGAGATGAGCCGCATCGGCGCGCCGACGCCGTTCCCGCACGGCCTGAGCTTCATCGCCCCCATCATCATCAAGGTCGGCACGCCGGAGCAGAAGGCGAAGCATCTTCCCGGCATACTCACGGGCGACATGACGTGGTGCCAGGGTTATTCGGAGACCGGTGCCGGCTCCGACCTCGCCAGCCTCAAGACACGCGCCGTGCTCCAGGGCGATCACTTCGTCGTGAACGGCCACAAGATGTGGACCACCAACGGCCACTACGCGGACTGGATGTTCGCGCTGGTGCGCACCGACCCGGACGCCAAACCCCGCCATGCCGGCATCAGCCTGCTGCTGCTCGACATGAAATCGCCCGGCATCACCGTGAAACCGATCCGGACCATACGCGGCGATGCGGAGTTCGCCGAGGAGTTCTTCGATAACGTGCGGGTGCCGCGCGAGAACCTGCTGGGCGAGCTGAACGGCGGCTGGAGAATCTCGACCCTGCTGCTGGGCGGCGAGCGTTTCGCGACCAGCCATCCGCGCAATGCGGCGCTGCTGCTGAATCGGGCGCGCCAGGTGGCGAAAATCAGCGGCGCGGCCCAGGATCCCGCCTTCCTGCAGCAGCTCGCCGTGCTGGAAACGGACCTGCTCGCCTACACGGCCTATTACCGCCACGGGGCCGCATTGCAGGCTGCAGGCCGCGCGCCCGAATCCATGTCGGCCGTCATCAAGATCGCCGCCGGCGAGCTCTCGCAGCGCGCCTCCGAGCTGCTGGTGCAGGCGGCCGGTCCGCTGGGGCCGCGCGCGGTGGATATCGAAACGCAGGCCGAGCCGCTCAATCCCGCCGAAGACATGTTCGAGATGCGCCGCGTGAGCGTGGGCGGAGGAGCGCTCGAAGTGCAAAGAAACATCCTCGCCAAGCGGGCGCTGGACCTGCCGAGCTGAAGCGCATCGGAGTGCCAATGGAACCGATCCTGAGCGAACAACAAAGCCTGCTGCGCGACAGCGCCGTGCGGCTGTGCGCGAACCTCGGCGGACCGAAACGCGCCAGGCAGCTGCGAAACGACGCCGTGGAAACCGACCGCGAAGCGTGGGGCGAAATCGTCAAGGCGGGATGGCTCGCCACCGCCGTGCCGGAACAGGCGGGCGGCCTCGGCATGGGCATGTTCGATCTTTCGCTCGC
>Ga0209343_10006416_pt1 | contig 14060 bp, 13 predicted proteins | sample RifCSPlowO2_02_FD_184026 | JGI IMG/M metagenome (GOLD analysis project Ga0209343, IMG submission 184026) | Groundwater microbial communities from Rifle, Colorado - Rifle CSP2_plank lowO2_0.2 (SPAdes) (version 2) | ecosystem: Environmental > Aquatic > Deep subsurface > Groundwater | place... | reverse complement strand
GAGTGGTCGCATTGCAGCGACCCGAGCGTTACCGAGGACTTTTGTAAAATGTGTTTTGCGACGCGCTGTTATTTTCAAGCGCGCGAATCTCTAAGCAATAGACCTTCGGGTTTTTGACGCCCCATCGGGGATGTTCCGGTTTGATGCTTCACGGCCCCTGACGGGAACACACCCAAGAGCTGCGTTTTGCTTTTCGTGTTTATATGAAAAGTATTGCTTAGAGATTCGCGTTCTGGAAACCTTTTTTCTTTTGTTACTGTACCCGCTTTCTCGGTGCGCGCAATTGCTTGACGCGCCTTTTTTGTTTCCTAATGCATTTATTCATTAAACCCGACCACGCGCTCCACTTCTTCAAGTGAAGTGATTCCCAACAACGCTTTCAGAACACCATCTTGCGGCATTGTGAGAAGTCCTTGCGGTTTTCCTGTCGCTCGGATTTCGCGCTCGCTCGGATTTTCGCGGATTATTTTCTCTATCGCAGAATCCATCACAATTCCCTCAAACACGCCGATTCTGCCTTTGTAGCCCGTTTGCGAACACTTGTCGCACCCGACCGCCTTCCACGCGCGCGCCGTCTGCGGCACGGATTCTTCTTTGGGAAGCCCTGCAAGCACCTGTTCAACCAACTTCTTTTCATACGCAGACAACGCGGTTTCTTTTTTGCATATAGAACAGAGCTTTCGGACGAGGCGCTGAGCGAGCGCGAGCGTAATCGCAGAGCTCATCACTTTAGAATCCGCGCCGAGGTCTATGAGGCGTGGGAAGGTGCCAGCGGCGTTGTTGGTGTGCAATGTTGAGAATACCATATGGCCAGTAAGCGAAGCGTTCAAGGCGACCCCGGCGGTCTCGCCATCGCGGATTTCACCGACCATAATCACATCAGGGTCTTGACGGAGCGCGGAACGCAAACCCTCCAAGAAAGTATACTTTTCCTCCGCGTTCACTTGCGTTTGCACGATGCCTTGCAGGTGGTATTCAATCGGGTCTTCAATTGTAATGACCTTCACGCCCGGCGTATAAATCTTCCGCAAAAAGGCGTAGAGCGTTGTCGTCTTACCACTTCCCGTCGGACCCGTTGTGAGAATCATACCGTTCGGCTTTTTAATTTCTTTTTCCACAAGTGCGTGTAACTTCGGATGCATACCTAGGTCTTCCATCGGCACCGCAATTGTCGCCGGATTCAAAACGCGTAGCACGACCGACTCGCCATACGAACCAGGAATTACCGAAGTTCGTATTTCTATTTCCGTTCCCCCTACTTTTACGCTAAATCTGCCGTCTTGCGCTTCGTCGCGCACATTGAGCTTAAGCCCCGATACGAGTTTTACGCGCGAGAGTATAAATTGGAATGAGTCCGTTGGTATGGCGATAAGGTCGTTCAGTATTCCATCTAAGCGCACGCGCACGCGCACCGAGGCGCTTTCCGGTTCAAAATGAATATCTGACGCGTCGGTTGCGAGCGCGCCGGCGAGTAATGTTTCAACCATGCGCGAAACGCGTGAAGATTGTTTTGATGCCAGTTCTGAGCGCAAAACATTAGCAATATCCGCAACCGTCTTTAAGTTTTTCGCCTGCGCCGACACCTCGTCGCTCTGAATGGTGATTGAACCCGCGCTTTCTTCATGTGCAAACGATAATTCTTTGTATCGCGCCCACGCTTTTTCAAGTCCCTTCCGTTCCGTCATAAAAAGCGTTGCTTCGTAGCCCGAACCCGCGAGCTTTTTCAGCGCGGCTTTCGCTTCTTTCTTTTCTGGAGAAAATGCGGCGATGCTCACTTTCTTGCCGTTCAACGCAAAGCCGGCAATATGCGCCGCGCGCGCTTCGGCTTCGGGGACAAGTCGGAGCGCGTCCAATTCAATCGGGGTGGGGATTAGGTCTATATATGGAATACCAGCTTTTTCCGCCTGTGTTTGCACAAGCGCACGCTCCTCGCGTTCGTGGAGTTCGGTCAGTTGCTCTTTTTGCTTTTCTTCGTCAAATGTAATGGGCATAAGAATGCCTTTATTATACCAATATACGAATGAATACCAATATACGAATGGCTACGAATGGGCTTGACAAGAAATACAGGAGATGCTATACTATATAGCAGAATCAGCACGATTCAAGATTCAATAAAAAACAAAAAACAATCAAAAAAAGAAAGTTGAGGAAAAAATGAAAAAAGGACACGCAATCACTCTTGGTATCGTCGCAGGTGTAATTATTTTAATACTCACTGCGATAGTTGGATATCTTTCAGGGAAAAACACACATCGTCCGCAGGCGATTTCAGTTACTAACACTCCACCGCCCACCATTGTGGTGCAGACGAACGCGCCAAGTCAGGTTGACATGCTTGCCGCCGAGGTGGAGGCACTGAAGGCCGCCAATGAAGAAAGGGAGGCGAGGGTGCAGAGATTGCTCGCACTCAACGAAGAAGTTCGTCGGGAGCGGGAGACCAATGTCATCACAATACCCGTCACGGTGAATGTAACCAACACACCATCTTCGGTGACTATTAACGGCACTTTTAATGTTGGTGGTTCATCAGAGGCAAAGAAGGCGGCGACTTCGTTGATGGAGCGAAGGCGTGCACCGAAAACGCGGACCCCGATGTACACCATCACAAACTCCACCTCGTCTGTGACGGTTTCTGGAACCACTACGGTTTCGGAGACACACACCTCGGTGCAGAACTTTCTGCCACCTGGACGGCGAAGTTTGCTCGGTGTGATTCTTTGGGGTCGGGCAAACCCCATTCCGACCACGGTGCCGAGCGGGCAAAGTGTCCAACAAGGACAACCGCCGACGCCTATCGTGGTTGTCCAGCAACCATATGGATATGGGTATCCGTCTGGGTATGGCGGTGGGTATGGATACGGATATCCATACAGCCGAGTGCCCGCATATTCGGGTTCGTGTGAACGCAAACTCTTCGGAGTTCGCTTTCATACGAGGTAGCGAGAAAAAATCTCGCTGAGGCGCGCAAACGAAGTTTGCGCGCCTTTTTCTTTTTGCGCATACTGTAAAATCACAGGTTGTTGTTTTTATGAAAGAAATCCTTTCTCACAGCATCGCAGACACCGCGAAGTTTGCGCAAGAGTTTCTTGCTGGGCTGTTTCCATGTGCAGATTCGTCGACAGTTGTTGGGTTATACGGAGATCTCGGTTCGGGCAAGACCGCGTTTGTTCAGCAGATTGCGAAAGCACTCGGCGCGCGCGGCTCTGTCCAAAGCCCGACTTTTGTCATTATGAAAAAATATGCGCTAAAAAATCCCCCCTCACTCCCCCCTTTATTAAAGGGGGGATATAGAGGGGATTTACAACTTGTCCATATAGACGCCTACCGTTTAGACAGCGCCACGGATTTAAAAAAACTCGGCTGGGATGCGCTCTCAAGCGACCATAGTAATCTCATTTTCATAGAATGGGCAGACCGAGTCGCCGACATTTTACCGCTTGACCATATTAAACTCCGCTTTGAGTTTGTAGATGATACAACTCGCAAGATATCGTAAAACTTAGCGTAATCTTCCACCCGCCAACCCACCTTATTTTTATGTGCGTATAACTTATATAAAAACACCACATCAATATAGTACGCGACCGCGTACTATATTGATGTGGGTAAATTGTTAGACAATCAATAATGAAATAACTAGAAGATTTACGAGAGAAGTTAGAAGTTACGGAGGATATACTTCAAAATAATCACGAAGCACGCGGTCGTTTTCTATTGCTTCTGCAATCACATACAACAAATCTTTTCCTATTTTGAAATCCGCTTTGAGGAGCGCAATGAAATCCTCGCAGTCGTGTGGATACACCCACACACTATCTTGTAGCCACTTAAAACCGATTGCTTGGAGCGTGTTCCGTACTTTGTCCCGCAACTCTTTTTGTTTTTCTGGAATATCAAAAATAAGCACGCGCCATTTGCCGTCCCATTTTTCAGGTTGAGGAAGTTTATACTCGCATTTTTTCCACTCGCACAATTTCTCTTTTCCTTTCAGCGTTAATTCAAGAAATTTTTTATTCCGGCGGAGCAGTCCATTTTTTACGAGTCGTTCTCGCGCCGCAAGAACCGAGCGGTACTTTTTCTTTTGTTCGGCACTGTCCATCATTTTATACATTTTATACACACTCCCCGCGAGCATCTGTGTAGTCATTTCAACTAACGATTCTGCCGCGGCAAGCATCGTACGCTGTAGCCGTGTATTTCGTACTCGCTCCATTACTTTTTTCTCAAGCATTCCCATATTATTTGTTTTTCTTTTTGATAGATGTAGTGCAAGTTACAAGGGGTGTGTTTTTAAGTATATCAATATAGTGCGCGGTCGCAAGTTATATTGATATTGACTGATAGAATGAGGTTGTGGTAGGATTTTGGGCAGAGAGACACAGAAGTTCCTCTTAGATTTCTGCGCCTCGCAGAGCGGGGGCGGGAAGCGTACGGCGTGTTGCCTGAAAGGGCGGCGCAACGGAGCGCTGAAAGGCGAATGAACTTTGAAAACACAAGTTCCGTTTGCCCTGAAAGGGGCGAAAGAACAAAAACCTGAAAGGGTTATAGTATGGACTACTGGAAAAGAGATGAACAAAACGATGTTACGCTCCTGTTATTCAAACCAGGCGAGCAGGCATCAGAAGATTGTCATAGAGCTTTTGCGATTCTCAGGGAGGTTGAACTCACTGAAACAGAAAAGGTTCTCTCAATACTGGGAAAGAAAAATAAGCGACCACATCATGGCGGAGATTTGTACCAGTCCCCCAACTTGGGAGATGCTCCCTTGGAGACGGTGCGCCGAATCATTGCGGCAACACTCATTGTGTGCCGTGTCGAATGGTTCACTTTTGTGAATAGTATTGTTGAAATCACAAATCACAATAGTAGCAGGTCTCCTCATTTTCGTTACGGCGCGGTTCTCGGTCTTCTTGATGGGTTTTTGTATCCAGATCTGTTTTTGGGAGACGAAGATGATGAAGAAAAAACCTTGCCGTTTTACGAGGACATTGGCCCGTGTTGCATATACACAGCAATACTGCTTTGTATATTGAAACTCACTTGGTGGTGTCCAGACGAAAACGAGGAAGACGGCCATCAACTCTCAAAACAGCAATCTGGAGAGCTGTCTAACCTAATTAGCAAGTGTCTAGACGAACCTAAGTTAGGTGTCGTTGGAACTCACCCACGGATGCTTGCAATATCGCGGTTCCTCACCGAAGTGGCAGTCCGTTACGATGAGGAAGACAGCGAGGGAGGTTCGTTTCGTTCTGAATGGATAGAGGCAATTGCAAATGGATTTCTTTATAAAATGTTCGGTAAACTATCCTTCCAGAATCAAGTGGAGTTGGTGAACGAGGCCATTGTGGACTTAAACGGTTGAATTTGCACAGTCGGGTGATTTTTGTCACCCGGCTTTTTTTATGGCGGAGCGATGTTAGAATGATCTCAACGATGGCTGAAAAACAGAACAAGCGGCTGGTGCTTATAGATGCGCACGCGATACTGCATCGCGCATATCATGCGTTGCCGGAGTTTAGTAATAGCAAAGGCGAACCGACGGGCGGGCTCTATGGGCTTGCGGCGATGCTTATTAAAATTATTGCGGATTTAAAACCCGACTATCTTGCTGCAGCGTACGATTTGCCGAAGCCGACTTTTCGGCATACTGCGTACAAAGAGTACAAAGAAGGGCGGGCGAAGGCAGACGATGCGCTCATTTCACAAATGAAACGCTCGCGCGAGATTTTTGAAGCGTTTGGAATCCCGATTTACGACAAAGAAGGGTTTGAAGCGGATGATATTCTCGGTACGATTGTAGAAAAGTTACAAGTTACACGCTACAAGTTACAAGTTGATATAGTTATCGCGTCTGGCGATATGGACACCCTACAATTAGTTGATGGAAAAAAAGTGCAAGTGTACACACTCAAAAAAGGGATTAATGACACGGTTTTGTATGACGAAGAAAAAGTAAGAGAACGCTATGGATTTGGTCCAAAACTTTTACCGGATTTTAAGGGGTTGAAAGGCGACCCGTCGGATAATATAAAAGGAATAAAAGGGATTGGCGATAAAACTGCGACCGAACTCATACAAAAATTCGGCTCGGTTGAGGAAATCTATAAGAAGTTGAAGAAAGATAGGGGTATATTTGAGAAAGAAGGAATAAGTGCGCGAATGATTGGACTATTGGATGCGGGAAAAGAAGATGCTGAGTTTTCTAAAATACTCGGAACTATTCGGCGCGATGCGCCGATTGAATTCGCACTTCCTGAAAAGCCGTGGCGTGAGTGTGCGAATGTGGGTAATGCAGAAAAGTTATTTCAAGAGTTGGAGTTTCGCAACCTTGGGCAGAGGTTGCGGGCGGCGATATCAAAAGTTTCTTCATCTCGCCCTTTTCAAGGGGGAGTACCCGAGCGAAGCGAGGGGGAGGGGGTGGTTTCTGCAGAAATTAAATCACCCCTCCGCCCAGCACTTTCTTCAGAAAGTGCTGGGCACCTCCCCTTAATCAAGGGCAGGATGAAAGAAAAAGAATTTTCCGACCTCTCCATCGCCCTTTGGCTCATCAATTCCAACCTAACAAACCCGACCGCGGACGATGTGTGTAATTTTGCAGGAACGAAAGATGTGAGCGTGGCGCGCGCGAAAATTCTTGCGGAACTGAAAACGCGCGGCCTCGCGCGCGTATTTGAAGAGATTGAAAAACCACTCATTCCTGTTGTTGAAAAAATGAACGCCCGCGGCGTGAAAATGGATACAAAGTATCTTGCCGTGCTTTCTACAGAGTACCACCGCGAGCTTGCTGCGCTGAAAAAAGAAATCTGGAGTATGGCTGGAACCGAATTTAATGTAAATTCACCAAAACAGCTTGGCGAACTTTTGTTTGTAAAAATGGGGCTTAAGGCGGCGCGACAGAAGAAGACGGCAGGAGGCGCGCTTTCAACACGCGAAAGCGAGCTTGAAAAGATGCGCGATTTGCACCCAATTATTGCGAAGATTCTTGAGTACCGCGAGTTTCAGAAACTACTCTCAACCTATATTGACGCGCTTCCAGAATCGGTAGATACGCACGGTCGCTTGCACGCGTCGTTTTTGCAGGCGGGAACGACGACGGGGCGAATGTCGTCGCAAAATCCGAACTTGCAAAATATCCCCATTCAGACCGCGCGCGGCAGGCGGATTCGGAACGCATTCGTCGCGGATAATGGCTGTGCGCTCCTCGCGTTTGATTACTCGCAAGTAGAACTTCGCGTTGCGGCAATTCTTTCTGGAGACCAGAAACTTATTGAAATCTTCAAGAAAGGGGAAGATGTACATACTGCGGTGGCGGCGGAAGTTTTTGGTGTCGCGCCAGAAAAAGTGACTAAAGAAATGCGCCGACAGGCGAAAGTAATTAACTTCGGAATTTTGTACGGTATGGGAGTGAATGCGTTGCGCGCTACACTCGGAGATGTAGAAACTCCAGTATCGCGCGCGGACGCGCAGAAATACTTGGACGAATATTTCGCGCGCTTTCCAGTGCTCGCCGCGTATTTGGAAGAAACAAAAGCCGTCGCGCGCGAGCGCAGCTACACAGAGACCTTATTCGGGCGGCGCAGATATTTTGAGGCGCTCAATTCGCCGATTTCGTACATCCGCGCGGCAGCAGAGCGGCAAGTGATTAACGCGCCGATACAAGGCACTGCCGCAGATATCGTGAAAATTGCGATGGCTCGGGTGGCTGAATTTTTGCGAGACGAGAAATTAGACGAAAAAGCACGCTTGATTTTACAAGTGCATGATGAATTGGTATATGAAGTGAAAAAAGAGTCGGTTTCCGAGCTCGCGCCAAAAATACAAAAGATAATGGAGGGCGTGTTGTCTCCAGGGCAGTCGCGGGGTGTGCCGATTCTGGTAGAAGTGAGCGTCGGCGACAATTGGGGGGAGATGCGGAAGTTAGTGGAAAGTAGTTAGTAGTAAGTGATAAATGGGTTGAGAAACGATTAATCGGAGATTGTCTGACCATGCTACAATGTCGGGCATGAAAAAGAATTATCGCGCGTGGCATAAGAAAAAGTCGGAAGTAAACGAGATAGTAACTCGGCCGTTTTTTCACGAGCGTGAGATTTGGTTTTGCTATATCGGCACTAATGTTGGTTTTGAGCAGGACGGTTCCGGCAATGATTTTTTGCGACCGGTAGTGGTGTTGAGGAAATTTAACAACGAAATCTTTTGGGCGATTCCGTTGACAAAAGCGCATAAGAAGAGAAAGAAAAAAGCAGAACAGTATTATTACGCTTTCTCTTTTATACAAGGAATCACTAGCATCGCGCTTTTGTCTCAAATTCGTTTGATTGATGCTCGGCGTTTGAGTCGCAATATTGGCGTTATAGCAGATAAAGATTTTAAGGAACTAAAGAAAAAACTCAAAGCACTTTTGCCTTGAGTTTTTTCTTTTTCCTCCGCCTTGCGGCGGAGTCGGGCCGAAGCCATTTGTGGTATAAAGGTAGCAAAACGAGGTTATTAAGTCAAGCAAGTTATCAACATGTTCTATTTTTTTTACGGTACAGATGGTGTTAAGGCGCGCGAGCGGGCAAGCGCGCTTGTGGAGAGTTTGCGGAAGAGGAAGCCGCAGGCGGAAGTATTTCGCATTGAAGCGGAAAATTGGAACCCGCTCCAGTTTGATGAACTGATAGTAGGGCAGGGGTTGTTTAATAAAACATATATCGTCCATATTGTTTCTTTGTTTGAGAATGAAGAAGCGAAGGAGATTTTCTTGCAAAGGATTTCAGATGTCGCGGCCTCGCCGAATATCTTTGTCGCAGTTGAAGGCGAAATAAATAAAGAGGAATTGCGCGCTATTGCAAAGCACGCGGAAAAAGTTCAGGAATATAAGAAAGACAAATCAGGAAAAAAGAAGTTTGAGGTGTTTTCGCTCGCGGATGCGCTCGGCGCGCGCGATAAAAAGAGTTTATGGGTCGGATATCAAAAAGCGGTGATTGAAGGCATCGCGCCGGAAAACATTAACGGCATTTTGTCATGGAAAGCGCGGAGTATGCTTTCAGCGCGGTACCCCAACCGTTATTGGAGTACGGACGAATTAAAAAATCTTTCCGCGCAATTTGTCGCGCTGTATCACGATTCCCACCGCGGCAGGCATGAGTTTTCGATTGCGCTTGAACGGCTGATTTTGAGGATTTAATTTTTTTCTCGGGCGTGTTATAACTTACTCGTACCGCCCATAGCTCAATTGGTAGAGCAATTCCCTTTTAAGGAAGAGGTTCCTGGTTCGATTCCAGGTGGGCGGATTATTTACAGAGGCAAGTCAAACGCAAAGAGGCCGGCGCCTAAGACAAGGAGCGAAAGCGCGATAATAAAAAGAAGCGCTAGAAAACCGCGAGAACTCTCAATGCCATGCGGCACTTTTTTCTTGAGTATGAGCGCACAGAGTAAAATTAGCGCGACAACGAGCGCGGCGATTTGCGTGTACAAACCAACGATAAGCAAAAGCCCTGCGATAAGCTCAATCGCCCCAAAGCCGAACGCGAAATACTCGCCTGGCTTCCAGCCGAGTGACTCAAAAAACGCTGTTTTATCCGCGCGTCCGCGCCCCAATTTATGTAAGCCAAAATTAACAAATACCAATCCGAGCGCAACGCGCAAGAGGAATGGGGCGAGGAGCCAGAACGCAAGCAGGTCTGGGAATACGCTTAACATAGTGTAAGTATAGCATATACTGATATACTTACAGTATGGCAGAGTTCAAAAAACCATCAAATGGTATGGAAGAAATTAAGTGGTTCATTGGATTCCTGATTTTCTTTGTCGTTGCGTGGTTTATTGGCGGCGGTATTTTGCGCGAAGTGACAAGCCCTTTCATAGAACCGCCAGTTCCGGTAACGGGAACTGCGGCAGGCAATAAAACGGCTCCGTCAAAAACTGTTCCTCAAACTGGTTCATTTTCGGGCGACTTAAAAGCAATTGAACAAAAGAGCGGCGCGTCTTCCCTAAAAGGTTTGCTTGAATTGTCGGTCAATAATTACGGCTCCGCCGTATCGGCAAACGAAGAGTATGTGATGCTTCAGCTCTCCGACTCCGCGCCATCGCGCGTATTGCTTACCGGAATGATTATAAAAAGTGAGGCATCTGGACGAAGCGCGACCATCGGGAAAGGCGCGTACTTACCACAACAAGGGACCATCAACGCAGAAGAACTCGTGTATCTTGAGCCGGGCGGAATTGCGTATGTCGTTACAGGCCGAGCACCCGTCGGCTATTCTCTGCGCGTGAACAAATGCACGGGCTACTTTGAGCAATTCCAAAACTTCGTGCCGCAACTCCCGATTGAATGTCCTCTTCCTAAAACAGAACCGCTCCCACCGCCGCCCAACAGCCCTTCGGATGCGTGCCTGCAATACATAGACAATATGCGTAGGTGCCGGATTGAGCCGAATTCGCCTGTTGAACTCGGCGAAGAGTGCCGCCGCTTTATCCGCGACTCATTCACCTATCCGCGGTGCGTTTCGGCGCACAAGAGCGATGCCGATTTTTACAAAAACGAGTGGCATCTCTACCTCTCGCGCGACCTTCCGCTCTGGAAGAGCACTCGCGAAGTGATTACGCTTTTGGACGCAACCGGCAAGGTGGTGGATACGGTTACATACTGATCTATTTAATTGTGTCAAAAATGACACAATTCCGACCCTAAAACCACCCCTCCGCCTCGCGGACTCGGCACCTCCCCTTATGTTAAGGGCAGGATGGAAGAGAATATGGCTCAAGACAAGGGTTTTCTGACAATCGCGCCAATAACTATTGACTTCTAGAATGGGGTATGCTATACTGTATGTAGCGAACTTTGACATACGGATGTGTGTTAGGTGTAGCGGACAGTTTAACTCGTCTTCTGTTTTCAACAACAAAAAGACGAGCGGTAACGCGCGACCGCAACAGCGCAACTCCATTGCATGAAAACAAAAAATGTCATCTTCACGGTCGGTCTTCCGAAGCCTGGGACAGAGATCGAGACGGACTCACTCTGCAACTCCTACCTTACCACCCCAGACGGAAAGTCGGTGGGCGGTTCGGAAACCATTTTTTCCATGCCGGAGTGGAAGGTGGGTGATGAATTCGTCCTCGATATCCCGAGCGGGACAATCCGCGGGAAGGTGGAGACGGTGCGGGCCTACGGCGCCGCCGAAAGTGCCGAAGCACGGAGCGTCGCCTCTGTGTTCGGTGGTCCTCAACCCTCGGAAGAGGGTGTCCAACTCTTCGTCTACGGAGAGTGGAGCGGGAAAGAGGGTGGATTGCTCGGGGGGCTTTTCGGTTATGGGCGGTTCGGGGCAAATCTCGAGCAGGCGGTGGTCGTGGAAAGTTCTCTGGTGCCAAAGGGGAAACAGGTGTCCTACGGGGGATATTCCTGGGCAAAGTCCGCCCGCCACTTTCTCGGTATCGGAGATACCGAAGCCGCCAAGTTGTTGGCGGTGGTGGTGGAGCGAGAGGAGCGGACATCATCAGGGGTTGAGAACACCACCAATCAGGTGTTCTTGACTTTCGCCGTAGCGGAAGTCCACCTGAATCCGGTTTTGGCAATCGCCTAGTGGCGGTCGCCTCGCCGAAAGGCAATGGAGACAGACGCCCTCGTGTGAGGGAGGGTCGGCGGGACGAAGCGTCCGCGCTTCGTCCCGCAATCATCCGTTGTCTTTGCAGTTCTTTGGTTCGGGAGTTCGTAAAAACGAATTCCCAAAAACCTCGCTCGGTCGCGAGGTTTTTTATTTGTCGGTAGTGATTGTTGAATAATTTTTGTCCATTTGCTCCACTTTACCCAAGTAAAGTGAAGCGTGAGGGCGTTCTGTAATGTTTGGTAATTTTTGTCTCTGGCATTTTTTCGATATTTGGTATTCGAAATTAGATATTCCGTTGCCCGTGAAGTTTCTGCAATTCTTCACGGGCAACGGTTGCATCATCCCAAGGTTCCTTCGCGCCGTGGGGACCCATGATAAAGGGGTCGGTTCCTTTGCCGGTGATGAGCACCACATCTCCTTTACTTGCCTTTCGGAGTGCGGCGCGGATTGCGGCGCGGCGGTCCAAGATAAGAAGCGGCTGTTTAGTCCCCCTTAACAAAGGGGGTGCTCCGTCTGCGGAGCGGGTGGTGTGTCCCATTCCCGCCGCCATCTCGCGGATAATCTGCTCGGGACTTTCATCATACGGGTCTTCGTTGGTGAGAATAATTTCATCGCAGTACTTTTCCGCAATTCCCGCCATCACAGGGCGCTTCCATTTGTCCCTTCCGCCGCCGGTGTTTCCCAGCACGCAAATCCGATACTTCCCCGCGTAGGTTTGATAGAACTTCTCCAAAGAATCCGGCGTGTGCGCATAGTCCACGATGACGGTAAAGTCGGGGCGGGTTTGACCAAGGTCTGACCTTGTCAAACTCTCTAGCGTAATTTTCTCCGCCCTTCCTCTTATACTCTTCACTTTCGCTATTCCGGATTGTATTTTTTCTATCGGTATTCCCGCCGCTTTTGCGTAACTTGCTGCCGCAAGAATATTATAGAGGTTGAACTCTCCAGGGAGATTTGATTCAACGCGCATGCGAGCATCTGATTCTTGTAAACTACGAGAATCAGATGCTCGTAACTCAAAGGAAACGCCATCGGGTGACACCAGAGGATTCACTGCATCATTTTTTCTATACACAACTTTTGTACCGCTGAACACGGCGAGAAACTTTTGCGCCTCTGCATCATCTCCGTTCACCACGAGTAACTTCTTTATTCTCCCTTTGTAAAAGGGAGTACCCGAGTCTGCGAGGGGGAGGGATTTCTCCGGCGACTTCTCCAGCGCCTTCGCTAGCGACACCTTCGTCGCGACATAGTTCTCATACGAGCCGTGCGATTCAATATGCTCCGGCGCGAGATTGGTGAAGATGAGTGCGTCAAGCGCGATGAACTTGTGCCGGAACTGCCGCGCTCCCTCGCTCGTCATCTCAATCACTGCATGCGTACAACCGGCGCGTGCCGCGCGGCGCAAGAATCTCTGGAGAAAAAACCGCCCCGGCATGGTCATTTTGTGTAGATTGCGCTCCAGTTTGTTCGCAATCTTAAAGTGAATGGTGGAAGCGTGTGCGGTTCTAAACCCTCCCTCATCCAAAATCGCGCTCACTAACTCCACCACCGAACTCTTGCCTTTGGTGCCGGTCACCGCAATCACTGCAATTCTCCGCGACGGGAAGCCGAAAACCACTGCTCCTAACAGAGCAAGCAGGTAGTGGTATGCCGATATGATAAAGCGAGGAGTAATGCGGCGAAGGAAGTTCATACATTCATAGTTTTTCAGCGCTATGACATGAGTGTATCAGAAGCGAAGCATAGCGCGAGCGCATGGCTATTGGGATTCTCTCAGCATCCCGAGTTTTTTGTTGAGGAGCACCACATATCGGTTGCTAAAGATGTACGAGTTATACTCGCCGGAATGTTGATAATCCTCCACATAATTTGCCAAGGCCTTTTCGCTTCCGAAACCGAACGGGTCTCCCGCGTCAAGGAGTACGATGTCGACGCGCTTTTGTTCAAAACCTGCGAAGTACACCTCCCGACGGTCTGTCAAATGCGGGATAAAATTCGTATGGGCTGCGACGCTTACCTGCGGCGGAACCAACCGGAGCATATTTCTATACGCCGTTTCTCTCGGAGTCGTCTTGAAGTAACTAACCGGAAATGACCAAGGATTCAGAGGTGAGCGGAGCATAAATCCGACAAGCACAGCACAAATGAACGCCACTCTCAAATACTTTTCCTTGTTCGGCCAGCGCGTTAAAACGCTTTTTATGCCATAGATTGCGGCCAGAAATATGCCGGGAATAAGAATCGCGTCATAGTGATACAAACTACTGAACTGGAAAGGGTAGTTTGTGAGAAGATTTTCTGCGAGGCCAGGAATCAGCAGGAGAACAGGCCGCCACGAGAGTAGCGGCAAGAAGAGAAGAGGCAAGAGAACGAGCGGAACGAACAGAAGAAAGAGAGCGCTCTGATGCATATGAGCTCCCGCTCACAAGTATTCTTCGCAGCTTGAACATTGTCCCCCGAGGAGTAAGG
>Ga0209343_10006415_pt1 | contig 14061 bp, 12 predicted proteins | sample RifCSPlowO2_02_FD_184026 | JGI IMG/M metagenome (GOLD analysis project Ga0209343, IMG submission 184026) | Groundwater microbial communities from Rifle, Colorado - Rifle CSP2_plank lowO2_0.2 (SPAdes) (version 2) | ecosystem: Environmental > Aquatic > Deep subsurface > Groundwater | place... | reverse complement strand
ATGAACGCAGGGCAGTATGTGCACGAAATTGAACGTGTGTTACGCCGAGAAGTAGAATTTGTATCTGTTATAGGCGGTCGTATGGATTTGCAGGAAATTAAGGAAAAGATTTATGGATAGGGATACGAATTTTAAGCGGTATCTAAAGCTTGAACTTCTGCCAACCCCCTGGTGTCCCGGCTGTGGTAATGGGATTGTACTAAAAACAGTTTGTCAGGCTTTCGATGAGATTGACATGCCAAAAAATGGGACGGTAGTTATTTCTGGTATTGGCTGTGCAGGCAGGAGCGCGGGTTTTTTCGACCTTGATACAGTCCACACAGCGCATGGCCGCGCTATCCCGGTGGCGGAAGGAATAAAGTATGCGAACGAGTCGCTGAATGTAGTTGTATTGAGCGGTGATGGAGACCTGCTGAGCATTGGTGGCAATCATTTGTTACATGCAATAAGAAGAAATACAAATATTACTGTTGTCTGCTATGCAAACGAAACTTATGGAATGACTGGTGGTCAGGTTTCACCTACCACACCTTATGGCACGAAGACCTTAACAACACCTGATGGTAATAAGGATACACCGGCTGATGTACAGTATTTTTTTAAAAACCGTAACTGTTTTTTTGCAAGAACGACTGCTTACCATTTGAACCATATGAAGAAATGTATTGTTGAGGCGCTGAAGTTTAATGGTTTTTCATTTGTGGAAGTAAGGACTATGTGCATTGTTAATTACGGTCGCAGGCTCGGATATAAAAACTCTAACGAAATACTTCTTCATTACAAGGAATTTTATAAGGTAAATGACAATACGGTGGAGCTGGCACAAAATGAGATTGGAATTTTAAAGTACACTTCCAGCCCCGATGCCGAAGTCATTCTTTAGTTTCTAATAAGAATTTAGAAATATTAGTTTTAAATTGTAATTCATTTCATTAAAGTACGTATTCCTCTGAAAGTATTTTAAATTTTCATTCCTAAATATAGTAATCAGAATGATTATTTTGACTGAAACAGAAATAAATTATTTTTAATTGTAGTATTGTTACATGATAATATTTTGAATTATGAAGCTAGAAGATAAACTGAAAAACCTCCCAGCCTCAACAGGCGTCTATATTATGAAAGACGCTAAACATAAGGTAATTTATATTGGTAAGGCAAAAAATATAAAAAATAGGGTAAGGCATTATTTCCAAAGGAACAAGGATAACAGGCTTTATACAGAATATCTGGTACGGCATGTCGCCGATATTGATTTTGTACTTACTGGAACAGAAAAAGAGTCGCTTATTTTAGAAAATAATCTGATAAAGCAATTCAAACCAAGGTTTAATATAAACCTGAGGGATGATAAGACATTTGTAAGCATCAAGATTAACATCAAAAAAAAGTATCCGTACCCAATGGTAGTCAGGCAGATAGAAGACGACGGTGCCTTGTATTTCGGTCCTTATGCCTCTGCCAGGGCAGTAAGGGAGACGCTGCGCTATATTCACGATACAATTTCAATCCGTAAGTGTCCTGATAACGTCTTTAAAAACAGGGTAAAACCATGTCTTTATTACCAGATACACAAGTGTATGGCGCCATGCTGTGGACTTATAGATGAAGCCGTGTATGAGGAATTGTTAAAACAGGTGATCCTGATATTGAAAGGTAAACAAGACGATCTGGTTGAGATACTTAAAAAGCAGATGTACGAGGAATCTAATACCATGCGTTACGAAAGGGCTGCAAAGATACGTGATCGTATTAAAGCCATTGAAGAAACACTTGAAAAGCAGCGAATTCATTCCGTGTCGTTTGTAGACCGTGATGTATTTGGTTACTATGCCGTAAAAAATGATGTTTACATTCAAGTTATGTTTATAAGGTCAGGGAATATGGAGGATTTGGCTTCATATCATTTGTATATAAATCAAAATAATATTGAAGAAGTGTTCAGGTCTTTTCTGAATCAGTTTTATAGTCAGACGAGGTTTATACCTTCTGAAATAATAATTCCTGTTAAGTCTGAGGATTCGAAATTACTTGAGGAATGGCTTAGCGAGCGTAAAGGTAAAAGGGTGGAAGTTATATGCCCAGTGCGCGGTGACAAGGTACGGCTTGTTGAAATGGCGCAGAAAAACGCTGAGAATGCGTATCTGGTATCCAGAACACAAGAGGATTTTACAAGGACGTTATACAGCCTTAAAGAAGGTCTTAAATTAAATAATATACCCGAATGTATTGAGTGTTTTGACATTTCAAACATCTTTGGCAAGCAGGCAGTTGGATCTATGGTTGTTTTTGAACAAGGCAAACCTAATAAATCAAAATATAAAAGATTTAAGATTAAAACTGTGAAGCAGATTGATGACTATGCCATGATGCGCGAGGTGTTAACCAGGAGATATAAAAGGGCGGTCGAAGAGGGGGCTTTACCAGACCTAGTTATAGTGGATGGTGGAAGGGGTCAGTTGAGCATTGCCCTGAAGGTATTTGAAGAATTGGCTGTGGGCAATGTTGATTTAATTGCACTGACAAAAGGTAAAGCGGAAGGCGAAAAGCCGAGTACAAAAATAGGCGAACAAATCTTTAAGCCGGACGTATCGAAACCTATTGTACTCGATTCATCATCGCCTGAATTATTATTCCTTGATAGAGTGAGAGACGAAGCACATCGTTTTGCTGTAACTTTTCACAGAAAGCTTCGTGACAGAGAATATTACAAATCGCCTCTTAACGAGATAATTGGTATTGGTACAATACGAAAAAAGGTATTGATGAAGTGTTTTGGCAGTATTGAAGGCATACGGAACGCCACAATCGAACAATTGATAGAAATCAGTAAATTACCGCCAAAACTGGCAAATGACGTATTCACTCATTTTCACAAGACTAATACTGTATGAGTATTGAAACTGGACGTATATATATTTATAAACAATTTATTTACGACGACATTTATAAAAGATGACATGTTTAGGGGGGTTCATACATGACAACGGTTGAGATTATTACAATTGGAACAGAGATTATTACAGGACAGATTGTAAATACAAACGCCTCGTATATTGCAAAAGTATTGAACGAAAGAGGATTCTGCGTATTGTTTCAGACATCCGTTCGTGATGAAAATAATTATTTGAAAACAGCTCTTAAAATTGCGCTGGATAGAGCGCGGCTTATTATAGTAACTGGGGGATTAGGCCCAACTGAGAATGATATTACCCGTAAGGTTATTTCAGAGTTTTTAGGTTCGCCACTGGTTTCAAATAAAGAGGCATATGCATGTCTTCAAGAACATTTTAAAGATATACATGTAAGCATGCCTGACAGTTATAAAAAGCAGTTCCTTATTCCTGAAGGTGCGGACATAATTATTAATGATAGCGGGACTGCTTCAGGGTTTATTTCCCGATATAATGATAAAGAAATTGTTTGCTTACCGGGGGTTCCTGGAGAAATGCAATTGATGTTAAACAAATACCTTAAAGTTCGAGAATTATGCTGTAAGGTTTTGGGAGGATATATAGTAACAAAGGATTTGCACACCTTCGGAGTTCCTGAAATTGTAGCGGAAGATATAGCAAAGAAATGCATGCAAGGGAATAATGGTCATGTTGCGGTAATGACTTTAGTGCACGATGGCATTGTTACCATAAATATTCAGGTGAACGAGAAAACAAAAGAAGGCGCCCTTGGGCTTTTAAACAGGGTGGAATCGGGTATAAGGAATGAACTTGGAGGCGCCGTATTTGGAACGTGTAATGAAACACTTGAAGATGCTGTCGCCGAGCTACTGAGAAGGTATAAGAAGACAATTGCTGTCGCAGAATCCTGTACTGGAGGCTTGGTTTCAGACAGGCTTACAAACGTTTCAGGTATCTCTGAATTCTTTTTAGAAGGTATTGTGGCTTATAGTAATAAATCGAAAGTTGACTTATTGGGCGTTCCGGAGGAACTCATATTAAGACATGGCGCTGTAAGTCCACAGGTAGCAAGCACTATGGCTATAGGGGTGAGAAAGCGGTCATCAGCAGATATTGGTGTTGGAATTACAGGTATTGCAGGACCTACTGGCGCAACAAAAGAAAAACCTGTAGGGCTGGTCTATATTGCCGTTGATGCAAATCAGGTGACTGAGGTAAAAGAATGCCGATTTAAAGGGTCGAGAATAGATATCAAGAAATATTCCACAAATACTGCATTAAATATGGTACGGCTCAAATTGATGGAGGCAAATTAATAAGAAGTTGGTGCGTTTCTTTAAATAATATTAAGTATTTTGATTTAAGCGTTTTTCGGGTAAGCAAAACGCCTTTGGACAACTATAATAGTATCCGTACATCACCGGTTCGTTTGGTGAAGTGTATTGCATCGAAATATTCCAGTAAAGGCACTGCGTATTTACGGGAGGTTTTAGTTAAATCCCTGAATTGAGCAACAGTAATTGAACCATGACTGTTGATGAATATTTTTATAATTTCTTTCAATTTATCAACTGAGATTGCATGAAAATAAAGGTCTCCTTCTACCTTTATGAGCTTCTTTTGTTCAAGGAGTAAGGATACATAAGAATTACTGTTTGAACCAAATTTCGTGGATACTTCCTCAGCAGGGGGTGGCGTAAATCCTGCCTTCAGGTATAGGTCTTCGATCCTGTTTGTTATGTCACTTTCCTGTGTTGTTATCTTGATTCTGAAGTTTGATAGGGATAGTTTGTTATCTATAATATTAATTACTTTCTCTTTCTTTAAGTCGTTAAGTGAAGCGGCAATCAATAAAGAGTCAATATCTTTGCCAAGAAGCGCCTTGATGTAAGTTTCTTCGATTCCTGTTTTTAATGGATTTTCTTTGTGGAATGCTTCTATCATTTTTAAAATCCTTTCCTTTAGCAAAGATATGACCTTGCTGTGAAATACAGGGAGTTTGCCATCTATATTGTATTTTAGCAGAAGTTTCTTTTTTATTAATTCGGATATAATGTTCTCGGCAGTCAATGGATGGATGTTTGCCAATCTTGATATATCTTCAGTTGTGAGATGATTGTTAGTGTTGTTTAAATAGACCTGTTCTACAATATCAAAAAGATTTCCAATGGCTAGAGTATTTAATGGTTTAAGCAATTCATCTTTAAAACGTTTTAATCTGGTTTCATTATATCTGAGAATCTTGCCCCCGCCAATTGTATATGCTGGAGAATAAGAACGAATAATGAAGTGATCGTCTCTTTCTACTGTTATTGCGCTTTCAAGTAGAAATTGCACAAATGACGTATCTTCTGGTTTTAATATATCTCTATCCAATAATATAACTCGACCAATTACTTCCGAGGTATTGATATGGAAACGTATCCTTGACCTGTTTTTTAAAGGGTTTCTGGCGTTTTTAATTAGTCTTAAAGTAGCATCAACAATATTAACTGGTTGTAAATACCCTGGAATTGAAAGTTCGTAGCCGCGTTTGATCTCGGTTGATTTGATTCCGGATAGATTGATTGCCGCCCTCTGCCCTGCAAAGGCGGTATTCACACGTTCTCCGGTTATTTCTACACCCCTTATACGCAGGGTTCTTTTAATAGGTAATATTTCAACTTCGTCATCCACAGATATCTGACCACCAAGGATTGGTCCTGTCACAACACACCCATATCCTGAAATAGTAAATGACCTGTCAATAGCCATTCTGAATATGCGATTATTTTCATGTGTTTTTATTCGCCCGATAAGTTCTTTTATAGTATTTCTACATACTTCAATCCCTTCTCCAGTTACTACAGATACCGGTATGATGGGCGCACTTTCTAAAGTAGTGTTGGAAAGTAATTTTTTAATATCTTCCTTTACTACTTCAAGCAAATCATTAGTTACAAGGTCTTTTTTGGTTAGGGCAATAAGTCCATACTTAATTCCAAGTAGATTTATGATTTCAAGATGTTCGACGGTTTGTGGCATAATTCCATCATCCGCTGCAATAACAAATAGCACTAAATCAATACTAGTTGCGCCAGCCAGCATATTTTTGACAAAACGCTCGTGTCCCGGTACATCAATGATACTGACCCTCTGATTTCCATCAAGGTCAATATAAGCAAATCCGAGGTCTATTGTCATACCGCGTTGTTTCTCTTCCGGAAGTCTGTCCGCATCAATGCCCGTTAGCGCCTTAACAAGAGAGGTCTTGCCGTGGTCAATATGTCCTGCAGTGCCAATGATTATGTGTTCAACGCGATGAGTATTCATAATTCTTGGAGACGCCGATTTTTTCATATGTTTATTATGTCGTAACAATTTAGCTTTTTGAAAAATCCGTACATTTATATGTGATCCGCATGAAACGGAATACGTAGCGCGGGTGGTTTATCCCCCGCACAAGCCGACCACAAGGGATCGGCGCTACCTTTTTCAAAAAGCTAAATTGTTACATTATGTCAAGATTCATATTCGTTCCCAAACTCTTAGACTGAGGCATTCTTACTTTCCCCTCTAAATAAAAGGGACTAAGGGGTACATTCCTAACACTCCCCTCTAAGAAGGGGGGGGCGGGGGTGTATTCCTAGTATTCCCCTCTAGAAAGAGGGATTGGGGGTGCATTCTTACTTTCCCCTCTAAAAAGAGGGGATTAAGGGGTGTGTATCTTCTGTTTTTCACAATCTTCAATAAAACATCGAATTACTTGTAAAACCCCATCCGTATTTTTCATTACATCTTTGTCGCAGAATCTCATTACCGTTATCCCCAATTCCTTTAATCTCTCTTGTTTTAAGACGTCTTTCTTTACAATTTCTTCAAATGTATGGGTATAACCATCCAACTCAATAGCAAGTTTTAATTTATTACAGAAAAAATCTACTATAAACTTATCAATTGGTTTTTGCCGATGAAAATCATATCCCATCATTTTTTTGTTCTTCAAGTATTGCCAGAGTTTAATTTCTGATTTCGTACTCTCATTTCTCAATTTCCGTGCAAGTTCTTTGAGTTTTGGATGGTAATTTATCTTCATGGTATTTTTTACACACCCCTTGCCCCTCTTGACTTCGTCGTGAACTCAGTCGAACGATAGAGGGGATAAAACACACCCCTTTGTCCCCTCTTTTTAGAGGGGAAAGCACGATGCTCCATTAAATCGCGGGTTCTGGCTTCGTCGTGAGTCTTCGGCGTGATGGTTCGACACGCTCACCATGCACGGCGCTGCATCCTGAGCCTGTCGAAAGGGTCAGACGAACGGTTTGTAACGCGAACCAGTGGGGAAGGCAAGCTCATAGGTTGCCGTCAAGAAGGGCTAACAATCCTTGTGCTGTGTTTTTTCCCATCAATAAACAGGCATTTTGATAATATAGAATGTTGGACATCAAATTTATGAAGGTACCAACAACCCATTCATTCTGAGGGATCTAATTGTCTTTAATTCTTTTGCTTCATTAAGTTTCGCTTTATATATATCCCATCTAAGTTGCAGATTCATCCAAAAATCTTCTGAAACCCTAAAGAATTTTGCAAGCCGTAAAGCTGTACTGGGTGTTACACCACGGCGTTTGTTGATAATTTCATTAATCCTCTGGTATGGAACATGAATTTCTTTTGCTAACTCCCGTTGAGTGATACTCATAGGGATTAGAAATTCTTCAAGAAGCATCTCCCCAGGGTGTGTTGGCTCTCTATGTGTTGGTATGCGAACCATATTTACCTCCATAAAATATCTTAATTTCTATCAATGATAATCCGTAATCTCTACTTTTTCCGGTCCGGATTCCTGCCATGTAAAACATATACGATATTGATCATTTATCCTTATGCTATACTGCCCTTTTCTATCTCTTGTTAGTGCCTCCAATTTATTATTTGGGGGAACACGTAATTCATTGAGATGTTTTACAGAATCAACTTGATCCAACTTCCTTGACGCAATCTTCCATAATGACTGTGGACATGTTTTTCTTGCATCTTTAGAATTTTTGCCGTTGAAAATATCTTCCGTTCCCTTGTCTTTGAATGACTGAATCACAGATATATGTTAGCATGTAACTCATGCTATTATCAATTATAAATTATTTGTCTAACAGCTTATTATACAGACCCGTATATTCTGCTAAAAGCGAGATATACGAGAAAAGGCACATTGTGTGCCGGATTAAATTATGCAAAATGGCGGCTGTTTCCACACTGCTTTTGCCGGTTCAATCCCACAGCGGGTTCACAGCGGGTTTAGGTTTGCAACCTGAACCCCATAGTTTATAAGTGAATACTGTCGGGAATTCAAACTGACGGGTGAATCAAATTGTTGGGTTCAAGTTGCAAACCCGCTTAAGATTGATGGGTTCGTTTCGCTGCTTAACCCAACAGAAACTGTCACCAGTGGCGACAGTTTGGATAGTTTATGCTTGAAAAATTTCTTCCAGTGATAATGTTTTGGCGGCGTACAGAAGTGCGGCTTTAATATCCTCTTTTTTCAAAAAAGGATACTCTTTTAATACTGCTTCTTCTGATTCTCCATAAGCAAGTTTTTCTAAAATTATTTCCACCGTCATCCTGGTTCCTTTTATCACAGGCTTACCAAACATTATTTTTGGATTTGTCTCTACCCTGGTTAATAAATTTTCTTTCATTACAGATTTCTCCTTACATGGTTTATATTTGTATAAATCTAAACTTCCTTCTTGTGATAACAGTAAAATGATTCATTAATTTGTTATCATGTGATACCAGAAGTTTTTTGAGCAATTTTACTTTTTCTTTTGAATCTTGCCCTTTAATTCTAAAGAGGATAATTCCAGAAGGGGCTAATTTCTGCCTGAATACAATCTCTCCAAAGTCCCTATCGTTCGTCAAAAGGATACAATTTTCTTTCTGCGCTATTCTAAAAATACTCATATCGTCTAGATATGGATTATCTTCTGCCATCCACCTCGTATCATATCCTAAGCTTCTCAATTCGTCCACTATTGATTTTTCTATATTTACATCTGCTAAAAACTTCAAAGCAATTTTCCCTCACACAATAACTTGGGGTGTATCATTTACCCTCTCCTCTAAAAAGAGGGGAAAGCACGATGCTCCATTAAATCGCGGGTTCTGGCTTCGTCGTGAGCTCAGCCGAATGGTTTGCAACGTAAACCCGCGGGGAGGCGGGAGCATCCCACCGACCCTGTGTAGTGAAATGTTAAATGGTGTTTTCTATTCAGCAAATATATCAATGGTCAATAAACTCGTTTAACTTAAATTCTTATTTCTCAATTGATCCAGATTCTCCTGAAAAAAAGGAATTTCCTTAGTGAAAATTATATGGAAAGAAATTTCACAATCTAATGACTTGAGTGATGACTGCATTTGCAATAGGATTATTTCATATGCGGTTTCGAGAAAATATTGGGCATCATGCTCTCCGATTGAGGAACTTGGAGATAATATTTTGATATTCTTGAGATCTATGTCCACGTATAAGCAATTATTCCTGATGTCCATCAGTTTATTGTCTGCAACAAGTTCCCAGAAACGAGAAATATTTTGTGATATTTCCTTCTTTTTCTCAAAAGGAAAAGGAGGCAAAAAAGAATTCAATTGCTTCGGAGGATGTTGTCGAAGATTTGATATGTGCTGCTGAGTCAAATCTCCTTTTTTGTTTCTTATTGCCATTACTCTGCATAAATAGTATTTTCCCATTTCCTCAATGGCTGAGATGGACAAAAACGTAGAAGTTGGAAACAGTTTTCGCTGAAAGTGCTGATGAGATTCTAATAGCAAACGTTTGGCATTCCAAAATGAAGCCACCTGAAACTCCCCCAAAAAAGAGTTATCAATATTGATAATGGAAGTATTTTTCTTTTTCATTTGCATTTAACAAATTATTATACAGACCCGTATATCCTGCTAAAAGCGAGATATACGAGAAAAGGCACGTTGTGTGCCGGAATTAAATTATGCAAAATGGTGGGTGTTTCCACACTGCTTCCCACAGTTAGTTCAAGTTTGCCCACCCACAGCGGGTTTGCAACCCGAACCATTCATTTTTAATCATCGCCTCGCTTAACCCGCTCATCATCTTAAAAGCCTTTATTGCCCCTACCTTTTCCATGAGTTTTCCCTTTTCTATTTCGCTCATTCAGATATCCATTCTGGCAAATCTATATTTGCCGCCAAAGTCATAAGTGGTTGTCTTTATTCAATCGGTGTTTTTGATTTGACAAATTTATTTGCCAAGCGTTGGTTGAAAACCCTGCTTCATTGTGATATACTGTGCCCATGTTTACCATGCCAGCCAAAGCCGTGTCTTTATGGCTTAATAGTTTATACGTAAGTATTATTGATCCTGATAGAGCCAGAGACACCTTTAAGAGAACGAACAAATTCAGCGACCCGTCTTTTCTGGAAAAGGTCGAAGCTTTATCAAACACTGTTGATCGCCTTGTATTAAAAGCCAGCTTTCTGCCTGATTTGAAAGAAATAAAAGATTCCATTACTAATGCCCCAGGGGATGTTATAGACGTCCTCATTTTCCGTTTTCATTGGAAGATGGCCGAGCTGGATACAGAACCTGGAGACCTCTGCTTCCCCGATAATAAGCCAGACATCCTAGCAGCCTTTCGTCTGTTTCTAATTTTTGATCCTGATATCCGTAATGCGCCCTGGCCAACAAATTAAGCCTTGTCAGGTTCAAGTTGCAAACCCGCTTAGTGCCTTACAGGTTTCAAGTTGAACCCTCCTCGAAGATCCTGATTTCCTCTTCCGTCAATCCGTATAGTTCATACACCAATTGATCAATCTGTTGGTCGGTTGCGTCTATCTGGCGCTGGATGACGGTCTTTTCGTGATCTGCCATTGACGAAGATAATTGCTTGTGAAGCGAAAGCATTTGATCAACAAGAGAGACCATACGGTCGTGACGGATATTGTCAGAGTACGGAATCGGAAACTGTAAAATGTCACGAATCATAATTTGGGGGAATGTGTCGTCTGCACTGATTTGGAATTTTTTCCTGAAGTACCAGCCAATAAATTGCGAATTGAGAATACCAAGCAAATAATAGTAACTTAAGGTGATCTTGCTTTTAATTTTTAATACAAATAATAGTGTATTACAATACGACGTTTCTGAAACGTAAGTTGCAAGAAGTGTTTTACCGACGATCTTGCGTATCAGAATTTTTTCACCTTCATATTTTTGTGGTTGTCGAGGCTCTGCAAGCCAATTTCCGTATTTTAACCAATTGTTTTGTTCCCATAGCAACTCATATCGACTAATGTGTTTTCCATCAAAAAAAGGTAAAAATGTAGCATCCTTTTTCCTAGAAGATGTAAAGGGTTTTGCTTCTAAAATCTCTTTTGTCTGTGGTGGTTTGCCTTTGCCAACTTGGTATGCTTTAATGCCATAAAACATTTCTGCGAAATGTAAAAGAGTTTTATTTTCGCCTTCAATTCTTGTGATGATATTTGTTTCAGCGATATTGCTGCGGACATTGAAGGCCTTTTGTTCAAACCAAACCTTCGTCGATATGCTAAATTCTCGATTTGGTTGGGTAACGGCACGTATCGATGATTTTTTGTTGAATATTTTGACTAAAACTTGTGATTCGTGACACGTGGTAGTTTTAGCCATTTTATCTACAAACAAAAGTGTTGTGTCAACGGTTGTTCCTGTAAAAACATTTGATGGTAAACTTACAATTTCACGCAGTTTTGAATTTTGAAGCAGAAATGTGCGTAACGATTGGGTAAAGCCTAGATTTAAGTATGTATCTGGTATAATATACCCAAATAATCCATTCCACTTGATGAGCCGAAGAGCTTGTTCAACAAATACCAGATAACTTTCTCCACGCCAAACAAAAGTCTGGAAGTTGTTTTTTAGATAATCGGCGGCAGATTCTGGAAGTTCTGCACCATACGGCGGATTCCCGATTACCGCATCAAACCCGCCATTTTTCATGATTTCCGGAAACTCTTTTTCCCAGTCAAATGGGTTGACCTTGCGACGTTCCTCGTCGTCAACCGTAGAGACAGGTTTGAAACCTGTCTCTACATTTATGTTATAAAAATCCGTGCCGATGAGTGAATTACCGCATTTGATGTTGTTGCCGAGGTCGGGCAGGGCGCGCTCGTGAAACATCTTGAGCTGCTTTACAATGGTCTGTTCGGATTCGCCTTCTAAGACTTTTAGGAGGAGCGAAAGTTTTGTTACCTCTACTGCCTGTGGGTCAATATCAACACCATAGATGTTGTTGAGGAGGATGCGTCTGCGTTCTGCGGTAGTTAGACGCCAATTATCGGTTTCGGATTTTGGACTTCGGACTTCGGATTTTCCAGATTGGTACAGCGCTGGTGAGCGTCCGGTTGCCCATTTTTCAGGGTCATTTGCCACATACCAGTCACGATGCCAGTCGAGCAGATATTGGTATGCGCCCAGGAGGAATGAGCCAGAGCCACAGGCGGGGTCGAGGATGCGGATTTTGGAAATATCCTTCGGGGTAATGTCCTTAATTTTGGATTTTGGGGTTAGGGTTTCGAGTTTCTGGTTTTGAGTTTCGGGTTTCAGGAGTTTTCCCACGGTGTTTTTTACGATGTAATCCACGATATAAGTAGGCGTGTAATAAACGCCGCCTGCCTTTCTGACCTCCGGCTTCTCTTCCACCACTGCGCGGTGACCAGCCGTAAGGCGGATTACCTTCCCTAAAAACTGTTCGTATACATGTCCAAGGATATCGGCGGAAAGGACGGAAAATTCATAGGGACTTTCGGGATAGTAAAGGTTTTTGATAACGTCCCTGAGCGCGCCGTTATCAATGTCCAGATTGGGTGTGAGCGTGTCGGGTGATTCAGAACGGTCTTTTTCTTTCTGGAAATGAAACAGACCGGAATTATAGCGTTCATCGGCTCGGTAGAATAGCTCACAGAGCCGCTCATACATGCGGTCGCCATTCTGTAATGCCATGAGTTGTCCATACCGTTCGATACCCCGGTCTTCGCAGATACGGAGGAATATGATGCGGTCTATGGTGCACTGTACGGCAAAGTTCAGGTCGCGTTGTGAGAGTTCAGGGTTTCTGAGCGCAAGATTTCTGGCAAGCATGTCGCGCCACGATTCTATTTCTTTTAGAAAGACATCGTCAACCTCGGCAGTGCCTTTTTTACCTTTACTTGATTCAATGTACTTATCAAAAGAGCCTTTTAATATTGCATCGCGCGAGAAGATTGAGGCGATCTCGTCCCAGTGCTGCGCATAATCAGCACAATTGCTCATGTACATAATGCGGGCGGTGGATGCCTTATCTGTCTTGCTTGGTTTGACCCTGCAATCGTAAACGGCAAACTCTTCAAAATCGGTGAGGATGCTGAGTGAGAGTTTTGCCGACCATGCGTAACGGCGCAACTGAAATGCAGGAGAAATATCGTCTTTGAGGTTGACCGATGGCTTCTTTGTTTCTACGAAAAACTTGCGTGTTCCACCTATCCGGAAGCAATAATCAGGCGCCTTTGTGACGCCGCCAATTTTTATGGAGTCTTCGTGGATAACGTCCTTATATGCCTCGGCGTAGCCCTTCTCGTTGTTTACGTCCCAGCCCAAGATTCCGAAAAACGGGTCAACGAACTCGCGCCGAAGCTGGGTTTCGTTGTATGTGCCTGAGCGATATGATTCACGATTATTGTCAAATCGTTCAATGAGTTCAAGGATTTCCTTAGGGGCTGTCATTTTTCTCCTGTTTAGAGTTATGATTGAATATATTTTCTAACGCCTGAGAAATGACATCAACTTCTTCATCACACACCGTCCGCATATCAAGTAGAAAATGGTCTTGCTCTATCCGTGCAAAAAACGGTTAAACATCGAGATAGCCTTCTTTCTGCAAATATTCTCCAATTGCACATATAATCGCTTCCGCATCTTTCCTCATATATGAACCCCTTCTTTCCGTATATTCATAAATAAGGGCTCATATTTCTTGCTTTCGTAATAACTCTGCTCGTGGACAAACACCGTGATTACTACATTATGTTCCCAACCAATTTTGCAGGATACGTTAAATATCTTATCATTGAGTACTTTTGATTCTTGATCTACAAGGACAATGAGGTCATAGTC
>Ga0209343_10006414_pt1 | contig 14063 bp, 14 predicted proteins | sample RifCSPlowO2_02_FD_184026 | JGI IMG/M metagenome (GOLD analysis project Ga0209343, IMG submission 184026) | Groundwater microbial communities from Rifle, Colorado - Rifle CSP2_plank lowO2_0.2 (SPAdes) (version 2) | ecosystem: Environmental > Aquatic > Deep subsurface > Groundwater | place... | reverse complement strand
CACGATCTTGCCGACGCGGTTCATCGTGAATACGTATTGGGCCATTGCTGTACTAATTTATCGGGAGTAAAGGCAGCATTATCGACTGCTGCACAGAAAGACGCCGCCCAGCAGGTCAGCCGCAGGGGGAATTATTGCCCTTCTTGCGGCCGTCCGAGGTTGTTGCGCAAAGCCGCCTGGGCTACAGCATCAAGCGCGTTGTCCATGACCCGCCCATCCGATACCAGGCGAATCAGGCCCAAACCTCGCAGGCGGTCCATGGTTCGCCGGGACATGGAGTGCGCCAGGCCGCCACTGGAAATGAACATGAACAAGGTACGGTGCGGGCTGGCCCAGGTGAGCTGGGCACGCACCCACTGCCCACCCAATGCCAAGTCGACCCAAGATCCGGTATTGAGGTTGTCCGCTGACCACGACTGCTGTTCCATCGGATCAAGAACCTCCAGTGGTTCCACCCCACCTTCCGGCATAAGCGGGGTTTCCTCCAAATACCCCGAATCACCTGCTTCTTCGTCCACGATCCAGAGTTCATCGGGGGGCAGGCCCACACTGCGTACGGCGGATTCATGGGTCGCCGCCGTCGGCGTTGTCGTGTCGTCACTTGAAGGTCCGGGTCGGGGGCTGTCAAAGGCCTTTTCATGGAACGTGATCAGTTCATCAAAGAATACGACCATGCGCTCTTGGGGGTAGGAAATCAGCTCCAAACCCTGGCGCATTTTGACCAGCAGGCCGGGCACCATCTGCACCAGGCGTGCCCGGTTGCGCCGCGCCATCCGCGGGCGCACACTCCAGATCAGGTCGTCCACCAGCGCCAAATAGCCATCGGCGTCCAAGGCGCCATCCACACACCGCAGTTGCGACTCTGCCACGACTTGCGCCCAGGGCCCTCGCAAGAAGGTGACGACCATTTCGGGCACGGTTTTTCTCTCCAACCGCGCAGCAAAGTCCTCGGCCAAACGCTGCGCCAGCAGGTTGCGCTGCTCGGCATGCAACAGGCCGCGTGCCGCTTCTTCTGCGTGCTGGCGCTGGTCGTGTTCGTCGCGGGCCCAATGTTCCTCCCGTCCGCGCAATACGTCGGCAAATGCGGCCGCGTCGCCTTCGCCCACCGAGAGCTGCTGGATCGCCGCCTCAAATGACGCATGAAAATTTAAAAATCCCGGCTCTTCGGGCGAAGAAAAACCCAGGCTTCGATGGGTCATCTTGTCCAGAAACTGGCGGGCAGGATGTTGGCGCTCGCTGAAAAAGCGGGCGTCTGACTGCGACAGCTTGATCAGCAGCGGCTCCATGGAATGCAGACTCTGGCGCACCGCAGCCAGCAAGCGGTGGTCGTGCATCAGATTTTCCAGCATCAGGCGCACCACCTCTTCGCCCAACTGGCGCCCCAGGTACTTGCTTTGGGCATGTTCACGGTGCACGCTTTTGCCACCCCGTGCCGCCACCGGTGGGGCCTTCAGGCCAAGTGCCGCATTTTGACCCGCGCGCTCGGCCAAACGCTTCATCATGGGTTCCACCAGTTTCAGGTCCTCCAGCGCAGCAAAAGACGCAGGCACGGTGTGGGTGAAGTCACCCGCCCCCCCCACCTGTGCACCGATTTCCAACTCACCGGACAACAGGCGGCGCAGCTTGTCCAATGTCAGCAAGGTGCGGGTCACCGAATTTTCTGGCGCTTTGCTGCGCGCACCCAATCCCCCCCCCGATGCGCCCACCGGACCGACTGGCTCCACCCCCTGGGAGCGCAGCCAATCGGAAACTTCCCGGTACAACTGCCGCAAACTGACCCCTAACAAACCTGCGGCTGATGACATCAGAGCAGTGCGCGCATCCTCCTGTGGCACATGCTGTGACAAAGTCTCGCGCAAGGCGTAAACAAAGGACTCCGGCTTGAGCGGATTCAAATGCGCTTGCACGGTAACCCAACCCAACAGGCTGCTGACCAGGGCGTTGAGCGTGGGCAGCACATCGTCCACCGCCTGCAAAACCTCTTGCTGCGTCAATGCAAATTCGATGTTGGCGTCGATTTGTTCTTCTTCCAGGAACTGGAAATCATCAAACCGCACCGTGGCCTGCGCATTGACCCGTTGCTTGTCGCCCCCGTACGTGGCGGCACGCAATGCCGTAGCGAAAGTCTTTTGTACCGCCACGCGCTGGACCGCCAGCGCCACGATTGCTTCTTGCCCCGCCGGACGCATTTGCCCATACAGGGGTTTGTTCTTGGCCGCCATCACCGCCGCCTGCAAACCGTTGAGAACATCGTCCACCAAAGCATCGCTTTGTTCCAGCACTGCCTCGATACACGCTTGCAACGAGGGCTTGGCACTGCCGGCATCGTGCGCCACCCCGAGGCGCCGCAGTATGAATTTTTTCATCATGTTTCCATTCTCCCAGTTGCTAGGCCCTAGCGCCAACGCTTTGACACATTGTTACCGTCCCCGCATACGCCATTGGCCGGGAACAAGGTATTTTTTGCCGCGCAACGCCCGACGTGCGACAATAGCGGCTGTTGTGGTGCGTCAGTTGCCCACAATTTCAGCACCTTGCTGGGGACAAGACCGACAATCAGCGTCCCGCTTTTGAATCTATCTGCCTTTGACTGACTGGGTGTTACGACACCCAGACAGGCCGATATCCCAAGCGCCCTGGATGGGCGCCAAACTATGAACTTCGAAGAATTGAACCTGGCTCCTGCCATTGTTAAAGCGGTGCGCGAGCACGGTTATGAGACCCCTACGGCCATTCAGGCCCAAGCCATTCCCCTGATCCTGGAAGGCCACGATCTGCTGGGAGGCGCCCAAACCGGTACCGGTAAAACAGCCGCCTTTGTGCTGCCCATGCTGCACAAGCTGGCCATGAACCGCAGCGCACAAAACAAGTTTGGCGGCACCGGCATCCGCGCCCTGGTGCTCACCCCCACCCGCGAGCTGGCAGCCCAAGTGGAAGAGTCTGTGCGCACCTATGGCAAATTCCTGCAACTCTCCAGCACGGTGATTTTTGGTGGTGTGGGCATGAACCCACAAATCTCCAAACTCAAAAAAGGCGTAGACATCCTGGTGGCCACCCCAGGCCGTCTGCTCGACTTGCAACAGCAAGGCATGCTGGACTTGGGCCAAGTGCAGATGCTGGTCCTGGACGAAGCCGACCGCATGCTGGACATGGGTTTCATCCATGATGTCAAAAAAGTGCTGGCGCTGGTCCCCAAGGACAAACAGAGCTTGCTGTTCTCCGCCACCTTCAGCGACGAAATCCGCGATCTGGCCAACGGTCTGCTGAAAAACCCGCAAAGTGTGCAGGTGACCCCCCGCAACACCACGGTGCAACGCATCACCCAGGTGATTCACCCCGTGGGTCGTGGCAAGAAAAAAGCGCTGTTGGCCCACATCATCCAAGAGCAAAACTGGAGCCAGGTGCTGGTGTTCACCCGCACCAAGTTCGGCGCCAACAATGTGGCCGAATTTTTGGAAAAAAATGGCATCACTGCCATGGCACTGCACGGCAACAAGAGCCAGTCCGCCCGCACCCAGGCCCTGAGCGGCTTCAAGAGCGGTGAGGTGCGTGCACTGGTCGCCACCGACATTGCCGCGCGCGGCATTGATATTGATGACCTGCCCCACGTCGTGAACTACGAAATCCCCAATGTCAGCGAAGACTATGTCCACCGCATCGGCCGTACCGGACGTGCCGGAGCCGATGGCGCAGCGGTGAATCTGGTGTGTCTGGATGAAGAAGGCTTCATGCAGGACATCGAGCGCTTCACCAAGCAAAACATTGAGATCAAAATCGTCGAAGGTTTTGGCCCCGAAGCCGGTGAGAAGGCCGAACCCATCGCCATGGGCCGCCAGACCATTTGGGGCGGTGCTGGCAAACCCCCAAGCCGCGATGTCATGCAAGCCGCTGCACGTACGGCCCGCACAGAGATGCTGCAACGGGTACGCGAAAGCAAAGGCGCGCAAGGCGGTGCCCGTACTGGCAATGGTGCTGGCAACGGTGGCGGTGGTCGCGGCGGTCAGGCCCCACGCGGTAACGCGGGCAATGGTGGCAATGCAGGCCAAGGCGGTTTTGCCGGTGGCCGGGGTGGCGAACACGCGCCCCGTCCCCAAGGCGCACGCCCACCCCAGGGCCAAGGCCGTGCTCGCCCCCAGGGCAACGGCATGGGCAATGGCCCGTCCGGCGGCTTCGGTGGCGAGCCCCGCGCTCCCCGTGCCCCCCAAGGCCAGCCCGATCCGATGCGCACCAGTGTCGATATGATGGCTGAGCGCGGCGCTCGCCGTGGTGGCAGTTTTGGCGGTGGCAACCGCAACGGAGGCTCCAATGGCGGCGGATACGGTGGTGGATATGGCGGCGGCGGCGGCCAAAGGTCGGGTGGCTTTGGTGGCGGGGGCAACGGGTCTCGTGGGCCGGGAGGTTCTCGCGGTCCTTCTAGCCGATAAGACCTACTCCAAGGTGATTTGCGTGGGGCGGCGTGCGCTGCCCCTGCAGCACCCCAAACTCGTCCAGCACACCGTGGACTTCAAGGCCGTGGCACCGTTCACGGCCTTGTCACATGTGGACGACGTCTTTATTGCCTTGGGCACCACCATCAAGGTCGCTGGCAGCCAAGCTGCGTTCCGGGCCGTGGATTTTGAGGCTGTTGTGGCTCTAGCCCGCGCTGCACATGCGCAAGGCGCTACTAAATTAGGAGTGGTGAGCGCCATGGGCGCGGACCCCAAGTCCACGATTTTCTACAACCGTGTCAAAGGCGAGATGGAAGAGGCCCTCGCCCTATTGGGTTTCAAGCGTTTGGTGGTTGTCCGCCCCTCCATGCTGGCCGGAGACCGTGAAGCCACAGGCCAAGCCAGCCGCCTGGGGGAGCGATTGGCCTTGGCACTGACCCGCACTCTCAACCCACTGATCCCTGTCAACTACCGGTCCGTGCAGGCCCAGGACGTGGCACACGCCTTGGTCAATGCGGTCAAGACTTCAAAAACTGGCACAGTGCGGCTGCTGTCGGGCGCTTTGCAAGGCGCGGCCAGCCGTTAACCGCGTACGAACAGCGTAATAAGCGGATCTGGGCCGACTTGGCGGCTCCAATGCCCATGGACCGTCGGGTCAAAGGTAGCGCCCTCCGGCAGCAGATCGGCAGAGTAAAAGTGTTCGCCCGGCTGGAAAACGCGTGCCCCCCCCCCCTGAATCCCAATCTCCATTTGCCCACCCAAAATGAAACACCATTGGGTGTAGCCTGAGCAATGGAACTGGCTGCGAAAACCCACCGGACTGGTGCGCAACTGGTAACCACCGGACGCAAACAACTCTGACAGCATGGACTGCGGTGAGCCCTGTTCCAACGGAACCGATTCCTCACGAAACTGGGCGCGACCATCGGTGTCGGTGAAGAGAACTACTTTGGTGAAAGTTGCCATGCTGCGTTTCGCTGAAGTTAAATCCGTGCATTATCCCCAGCACAGGACGGTTCGCACCCAGGTAAACACACACAGGCCTTGAGGCCAGGCAGAGGAAGACGACGGCTTGCTAAACAGCGCCGTCTTCCACCTCCACCGAGGACAAAAGTTCCATGGCCTCGTCCAGGAGCGCATGCAGGGCCACCACGCGCTGAACGCCCAAAATGTGGTTCAGGCTCTCTTGCGCCACCCGCCATTTGCCTTGCGCCTCTACCCGCTTGCGCTGGCCCTCTTCGGTGGCCGTGATCAGACGGCTGCGGGCATCGGCACCCGGACCAATCGCCAGCAGCCCGGCGGCCACCAGCGGCTGCAGGTTGCGCGACAGGGTCGAAGTGTTGACTTTCATCTCCGCCGCCAAATCCACCGCACGGATGGGCCCCAGCTTGACCACGTAGGACAAGAGTGAGTACTGCGTGCCCTTGAGCCCGGTCTTGCCCACTTCATCGTCGTAATGCCGGGCCACGCGGCGCATGAGCTGGCGCAGCTTGAGATTGGTGCAACCCTGGGGCTTTTGCAGATCGGGCTTGACAGCGCTGTTCATTTTTATTATTGTACCTACATCAGTTGCATATGCAACCAATTTTCAAACTCCTTCTTCTACTACTGAAAGCGCAACGCCATGTCCAAGCTCTCCCTGATCGAAACCTGGCTGGCCGAGGAACAAGAAGTCCTGGCACGCATGGAAGCAGGCCCCGGCCCCGGCGTTGCTCGGCCTGAGCAGATCGCCGGCTTGACCGGTCTGCAAATGATGCAAGCCATGCTGCGTGGCGAGATCCCTTACGCCGCCATCGCCAAGACGCTGGATTTCGCCATCATCGAAGTCAGTGAAGGCCGCGCCGTGTTCCAAGGCACTCCCGGCCCTGCCCACCTGAACCCCATGGGCACCATCCACGGCGGCTGGTATGCCACCTTGCTCGACTCGGCCCTGGGGTGCGCCGTGCACACCATGATGCCGCCTGGGCGTGCTTACACCACGGCCGAACTGGGCGTGAATCTGGTGCGCGCCATTGGCCCCAAGGTGACGCGGGTAAGGGCCGAAGGCAAGGTCATCCATTGCGGGCGGCAATTGGCCACCGCCGAGGCACGCATCGTGGGGCCGGACGGCACCCTGTATGCCCATGCCACCACCACCTGCTTGGTCTTCGAGATGAAGCCGCCCGCCCAAGCCTGACACCAGAGACAATGGCCGTTATGCGACTTCTACACACCATGCTGCGCGTGGGCAACCTCCAGCGCTCCATCGACTTCTACACCCAGGTGCTGGGCATGCAACTGCAACGCACCTCAGAAAATCCGGAATATAAATACTCGCTGGCATTTGTCGGTTATGGCAGCAACCCCGAACACGCCGAGATTGAATTCACCTACAACTGGGGTGTGGAGTCCTACGAGATGGGCACCGCCTTTGGCCACATTGCCCTGGGCGTGCCCGACGTCTATGCGGCCTGCGAAAAAATCAGGTCCGCCGGCGGCAACGTCACCCGCGAAGCCGGACCGGTCAAAGGCGGCACCAGTGTAATCGCCTTTGTCACCGACCCAGACGGCTACAAGATCGAGTTGATCCAGCGTGCAGAGCACGCGTCAGGCACAGGCCTGCGCTAAATGCAGGGAGGCGCAGCTTATTGCTGCTCCTTGGCACACCAAGACTCCAGTTCAGCGAAATGTGGCCGATATAGAGGAGAACTTGTAGCCAAAAAAGGCGGTCCCATGCCCTCTACCTCTACCTTACTTAGACCCCCCACCATCGAACTTGAAGTTCTGATGTGGAGTCGGCAGTTACAGAAAACCCGGTTTGACGATTACGTCGCGCTGCGCTTTCTGTCGAACGCCATTTTTTCCCTGCGCGCTGCGCAATCGTCTGAACTGGGCCCGACCAGCCGATGCCAGATGGCACTGGAAGGCATCTACGCGCTGTGCCTGGGGTCCATTTATCTGCACGGTCTTCTCCCCTTGGGCCAAGAAGGGCACAGAGAGCTGGTCATCCAGGTTGCCACCGAACTGATGGGGCTCCCCATGGTAGACCGGCACCAAATTTTGGCCGCAAAAAAACAGCTAGAGGCCCTGACCTGCGACACGGTCGAATCCTTGGATGAACAGGACGTGCGCTATATGGGAGCGATCGGTCACAAGGCCTTGTCGCAAGCCCAACACGTGTACCCCGACTGGTTCGAGTGACGGGGTTATGACCGGGTCAGGCTTTGCGTATCGCTGGCCAGTTGGGTGACCCGTGCCCAATCGCCTTGGGCAAAAGCATCCGCAGGCACCACCCAGGAGCCACCCACACACACCACATTGGGCAAGGCCAGGAAGTCGGGGGCGTTTTGCAAGGTCACCCCACCGGTGGGGCAAAACTTCACGTCAAAAAACGGACCACTCCAGGCCCTGAGCATGGCCGGGCCACCCGCTTGCATGGCCGGAAAGAACTTGAGTTCGGTAAAACCCTCTTCTTGGGCCATCATGATTTCACTGCCGGTGGCGACCCCCGGTAACAAGGCCAGACCGACATCGCGGCAGGCCTGCCCTACGGCACTGGTGTAGCCGGGGCTGACTGCAAAACATGCACCCGCATTGGCGGCCGCTTGTGCATCGGATTTGGAACGCACGGTGCCCGCACCCACCACGGCTTCGGGCACCGCTTTGGCAATGGCTTCGATGCAGGCCAGGGCTTGCGGCGTGCGCAAGGTCACTTCCAGCATGCGAATACCGCCAGCGACCAAGGCGCGCGCCATGGGCACGGCATGGGCCACGTCATTCAACACGATCACGGGAATCACGGGGGCGTCTTGCATCACTTGCAAAGCGGTGAAGCGGGGCAGGGAACTCATGGCATTCTCCAAATATAAACAAGGGTAAGGGGCAATGGGGCTGTGCGCGGGCTCACAGCCAGCTGCACGCGCCCTCTTCCGCCGCCAGCGCGTTGCGCCGCATATTGGCAAAAAGCTCACGGCCCATGCCCACGCCGTTGGCGGCGCGCAGGGCTTCGGGCATGGTTTCAAGGGCGCGTGCATCCCACTCGGCGGCATCCACCAGCACCTGCAGCGTGCCCGCGGTGGCGTCCAGGCGGATGACATCGCCGTCCCGCACCTTGGCCAGCGGACCACCGGCGGCGGCTTCGGGCGACACATGGATGGCCGCTGGCACCTTGCCAGATGCGCCGCTCATGCGGCCATCGGTGACCAGCGCCACCTTGTAACCTTTGCCCTGCAGCACCGCCAGCGGGGGGGTGAGCTTGTGCAGCTCGGGCATGCCGTTGGCCTGGGGGCCCTGCCAGCGCACCACGCAAATCAGATCCTGGTTGAGAGCGTTGGCATTGAAAGCCGCATGCAGCGCCTCTTGCGAATCAAACACCCGGCACGGCGCTTCGATCACATGCCGGTCTTCGGGCACAGCCGAGACCTTGATCACGCTGCGGCCCAAGTTGCCCTGCAAGAGCTTCAAGCCACCGCTGGCGCTGAACGGGCTGCTGGCCGGACGTACCACGGAGTCGTCTTGGCTGGCGCCCGGGTCCGTCCACTGCAACGCACCGTCCGCTTGGGCCGAAGGAATGCCGGTGAATTCGCGCAATCCCCCAGCGCGCACCGTCAGCACATCGGCGTGCATGAAACCGGCGTCCAGCAACTCGCGAATCACATAACCCGGACCGCCTGCGGCCTGGAACTGGTTCACGTCCGCACTGCCATTGGGGTAGACGCGGGTGAGCAGGGGCACCACGTCCGACAGGTCTGAAAAATCGTTCCAATCGATGACGATGCCGGCCGCCCGGGCCACCGCCACCCAGTGGATCAGGTGGTTGGTGGAGCCGCCGGTGGCCAGCAGCGCCACCATAGCGTTGACGATGCAGCGCTCGTCCACCACCCGCCCGATGGGTGCAAAACGCTTGGCTTTGGTGATGCACAGCACCGTGCGTGCGGCCTCACGGGTGAGCTCTTCACGCACACTGGCGCCTGGGTTGATGAAGGCCGTGCCCGGCACATGCAGACCCATGGCCTCCAGCAGCATCTGGTTGCTGTTGGCGGTACCGTAAAAAGTGCAGGTGCCCGAGCCATGGTAGGCGGCGGATTCGGCCTCCAGCAACTCGGCGCGCCCCACCAAACCCTGCGCCGCCTTTTCGCGGACCTTGGATTTTTCGTTGTTGGACAGGCCCGAGGTCATGGGGCCCGCCGGTACAAACACGGTAGGCAAATGGCCGAAATGCAGCGCCCCAATGAGCAGGCCCGGCACGATCTTGTCGCACACCCCCAGCATCAGGGCCGCATCAAACACGTCGTGGCTGAGCGAAATGGCCGTGGCCATGGCAATGGTGTCGCGCGAGAACAGGCTCAGCTCCATGCCGGGTGTTCCCTGGGTTACGCCGTCGCACATGGCGGGCACACCACCGGCCACCTGGGCCGTGGCGCCCCAGCGGCGCGCCTCCAGTTTGATGAGGTCGGGGTAGTGCTGCAGCGGCGCGTGGGCCGAGAGCATGTCGTTGTAGGCGGTAACGATGCCGATGTTGGGGCCTTTCTCGGCCACCACCTTGAATTTATCGATGCCTGTCACACGGGCCTTGTCGTCACCGGGCATGGCGGCAAAGGCGTGTGCCACATTGGCGCAGCCCATGCGTTCCGCGCCCGGCTTACGCTGGGCCGCCGCATCCACCTGCGCCAGATAGGCGCTGCGGGTGGGCGCGCTGCGCTGGGCAATACGGCGTGTAACGGCCTCCACCGTGGGGTGAAGCGCAGGAGTGACAGGATGGGAAGGAGCGGTGGTGTCTTGCATGGTGCTTTGTAACAAAATTACATAACGCATGGTAACTTGGAAACCGGATCTTGGGAACGCTGCGGGGTTACCAACTGGGTACGAACCAGCTGCCCTGCCTATACTTGTGCCATGACCTCTATTGCATCCCTCCGAAAAAGCTACGAACGCGCCGAACTGAGCGAGGACGCCTCCCACGGCGACCCCCTGGTCCAGTTTGAACAATGGCTCAAGGAAGCCATTGCCTCCGAAATACCGGAACCCAACGCCATGACGGTGGCCACCGTGGGCAGCAACCTGCGCCCCAGCACCCGCATTGTGCTGATCAAAGGCTACGACGAACGTGGCATCACCTGGTTTACCAACTACAGCAGTCGCAAAGGGGGGGAACTGGCCGGTAACCCGTTTGCCGCCCTGCAGTTTCACTGGGTGGAGTTGGAGCGGGTGGTACGCGTCGAAGGGGTGGTCGAAAAAGTAAGTGATGCCGAAAGTGACGACTACTTCCACAGCCGTCCGCTGGACTCCCGCATCGGCGCCTGGGCCTCGCCGCAAAGCCAGGTGATTTCGGGGCGTGGGGTGCTGGTGGCCAATGCGGCCAAATTTGGGACCAAGTTTTTGTTGCAGCCGCCGCGCCCTCCCCACTGGGGTGGCTACCGGCTCAAGCCCGACACCTGGGAGTTCTGGCAGGGTCGCAAGAGCCGCTTGCATGACCGCCTGCGTTACACGCAGGCGCCAGACCGGGCCTGGGTCCGTGAGCGCCTGGCTCCCTGATTACCCGAGCCGGTGCGCGTCGGTGCTTGGCGTCGGCTGCCGGACCTCTGCTTTGATCCACGCCAGGAATACCTGGGCGTTGTCTGACAGTTCACGGTGGCGTGGGGTCACCAGATAGTAGGAATACGCGGCCGCCAGTACCGGGCCTGGCAGGCGCATGAGGCGGCCTGCGGCCAAATCGTCTTGGACCAGCACGGAACGCACCAAGGCCACCCCCTGCCCTTCGACGGCGGCCTGGACCAGCAAACCCGCATCATTGAAGACGATGGCGGAGTTGAGCGCCACAGGGCCCACACCTGCCGCGCTGCACCAGTCCTGCCAAGTGACGGCCGCGTTGTCGCGCAACAGCGTTTTAGCCAGAATATCGGCGGCGCGGGTGGGCACAAGCGGCCCCAGATAGTGGGGACTGGCGACCACCAGCATGTCTTCATCCATCAGTTTTTCGGCTTGCACGCCCGGCCAGTCACCCGCTCCATAGCGCAGTGCCACATCGACCCCCTCCCTTTGCAGGTCCACCACCGTCAGGCTGGCATCCAGCGTCAATTCGATATGGGGATACAAGGCCATGAACCGGGGTAAACGCGCCAGCAACCACTTGGCCGCAAACGAGGGCAACACCGATACGCGCAGGGTGCGCCGTGCGGGCTGGGGCTGCACCTCCTCCATGGCGCGGACCAACTGCTTAAAAACATCCGTCAGCTTTGGCGCCAGTTGCTGCCCGGCATGTGTCAAACCCACGCCACGCCCGACACGCTGCAACAGCTCAACCCCCAGACTCTCCTGAAGAAATTTGATTTGGTGACTGATCGCACCGTGCGTCACGTGCAGCTCCTCGGCGGCCCGGCGCAGGCTCAGGTGCCGCGCGGCCGACTCAAACGCGCGCAGGGCCGGCAATGGTGGGATTTTGTTTGTCATACCAGGTGAATTTTATTCACTTGTCTTTCGAATAGAAAACGATAGTCAATTCCAGTTCAACCTCGCAAAATTCAAAACAACACCTACCCATCATGCGAACAATTTTCATATTTCATTGCATTACCAAACCACACCATGAACCTGTTTGAACTCAGCCTGGCCCTGCTCGTCACCGCGATTTGGGGACTGAACTTCTCCATCATCAAGATCGGCCTGGCCTCTTTTGACCCCTATTTGCTGGCTGCCATACGCTTTGCCTTGTGCGCGGTGCCTGCCGTCTTTTTTATTCCTCGGCCCGCCGTGCCAAAGCGCTTTCTGGTGGCCTATGGGCTGATGTTCGGCGTGTTGCAGTGGGGTTTGGTGTACGCCGGCATCGACTTCGGTGTCTCACCCGGGCTCGCCTCTTTGGTATTACAGCTTGCGGTTTTTTTCACCATGGCCGGTGGCATCCTGTTTTTCAGCGAAAAGATCCGCCCGACACTGGTGGCTGGCACCGTGATTGCTTTTTCCGGTGTGGCCCTGGTGTTCTGGCATACCCAGGGCCGTACCACCGTGCTCGGCCTGGGCCTGGTGATTTTGGGAGCCCTGGCCTGGGCTGCGGCCAACCTGATCGTGAAGGCGTCCAAAACCACGGAAATGTTTGGGTTCATGGTGTGGTCCAGCCTGGCCGCCCCCCTTCCGCTGTTGCTGCTGTCCTACCTTGTCACGGGCTCCGAGAAAATCGTCCATTCCCTGGCCACGGTCGACTCCCGTGCCGTTTTCTCGATCCTGTTCCAGGTCTACCCCACCACCTTGTTTGGATACGCCATCTGGAACCGTTTGCTGAAAAAATACCCGGTTTCCACGGTGGCACCTCTGACGCTGCTGGTGCCGGTGTTCGGCATGCTCGGTTCGGTGCTGGTTTTCAACGAGTCCCTCGCGCCTTACAAACTCGCCGCTCTGGTGCTGATTTTGTCGGGGCTGGTCGTGAACGGCTTTGGCACCCGGCTGTGGGCGGCGGTCTCGCGCCGGGCATCCTCCCCCCAAGCCCTTTAAAGCAAGACCTTTTTGGCCGCCTGCTTGACTGCCACGGTCAGGCGCTGGGCGGACAGCGGTTCGCGCTCCCAGTGGTGCCAGTACAGCGCCACCTCCACCGCGCTGCCCGGCAAGACCTCCTGCAACTCCAGATGGCCGGGGCGTTCCACCAGAAACAGGTCTGGCACCATGCCCCAGCCCATGCCGTGCTCCAGGGCGCTCTCGAAGGCATCCACCGCCGGTACAAAGTGGCGCGGGTATTGGGGCGCCACCAGCTTGAAATGCTGTTCCAAAAATGCGTCCTGCAGACCGTCCTTGCGGTTGAAGATGACGGCGGGGGTTGCCAGCAGGCGGTGCACCGACACCGCCCCGCTTGGGGTCCGGCACTGGGCCGCCAGGCCAGGTGCTGCTACACAGCGGTAGCGCAGTACCCCCAGTGGCTCGGCCAGGCAACCGCGCATAGGCTGCTGCTGCGTGCTGACGCAGCCCACCACATCTCCATTTTTAAGTGCATCATGCGTGTGGTCCTGGTCGTCAATCACCACGTCCAGCAGCAGGTGGTGCTGCGCCAACAAAGCTGCCACCCCGGGCAGGAACCAGCTGGCCAGTGAATCGGCGTTGACAGCCACACTCAAACTCTGCCAGCGGGCTTGCACTCCGGCTTGGCGCCCCTGTGGCAAGCCCCCCACCAAATCTGCTTCCATCAAGCGCAGTTGTTTGACATGCCCCAGCAGGGCCTGGCCTGCGGGTGTCGCCCGCACGGTCTTGCCGCGCACCAGCAAACGCTGCCCCAAGGCGGCTTCCAAGGCCTTGATGCGCAAAGATATGGCCGGCAAGGTCAGGTTGAGTGCTTTCGCGGCAGGGCCAAAGCCGCCCTGCTCCAGCACGGCAGCCAGTGCCTCCAATTGCCTTGCATCCAGCATCCCGGCTCCTTTGATTAAAAATTTATTTACCGATAAAAGTTTAATTTAGTTTTGTTTAATTAAATGCACCTTCCCGGCACACTGCAGGCATTCACGCAAAAAAAGCCTTCACCAACCGAACCGAAACCACCCATGCTGCTGTCTACCGCATCCTCTTTGGCCCCGGCGTTTTATGCCGGTTTGCTGCTCAGCCTGTCGCTCATCATGGCGCTGGGCCCGCAAAACGCCCATGTCATGCGCATGGGCCTGTTGGGCCAGCATGTGTGGCTGA
>Ga0209343_10006413_pt1 | contig 14064 bp, 9 predicted proteins | sample RifCSPlowO2_02_FD_184026 | JGI IMG/M metagenome (GOLD analysis project Ga0209343, IMG submission 184026) | Groundwater microbial communities from Rifle, Colorado - Rifle CSP2_plank lowO2_0.2 (SPAdes) (version 2) | ecosystem: Environmental > Aquatic > Deep subsurface > Groundwater | place: Rifle... | reverse complement strand
GGGCCAATGCGAGCGACTGCGGCTGGAGCGCGTCGGTGGACCAGAGCTGGGTGACAATCACCAGCGGGAGCGGCAACGGCAACGGCACGCTGACGTACGCGGTGGCCGCCAACCCGTCGACCGGCACGCGGACGGCGACGATCACGGTGGGCAGCCAGACGTACACGGTGACGCAGGCGGGCCAGCAGGTGGAGAAGCCGCCGCCGATCGGAACCTTCGACACGCCGGCCAGCGGCGCGACGGTGACCGGGTCGATCGCGGTGACGGGCTGGGCGCTGGACTCGGACGGCGCAGTGGACCGCGTCGAAATTTGGCGAGACCTGGCGACGGGCGAGACGACGACGCCGTACACCGGTGGCGGGCCAGGCAATGGCAAAGTGTTCATCGCCCGTGGCGGGTTTGTGCGCGGCGCGCGGACCGACGTAGCAGCGGCGTACCCGTCGTATCCGAATGCCGACCGGGGCGGGTGGGGGTATTTGCTGCTGACGCAGGGCCTCTGGAATGTGGGGAACGGGACGTTCACGCTGTATGCGTTTGCGTACGACGTGGATGGGCAGTGGGCGCAACTGGGGACGAAGACGATCACGGCGACCAACACGCAGGCGACCAAGCCGTTCGGGGCGCTGGACACGCCCGAGTATGGGACGACGGTATCGGGCGGGCTCTGGAACTACGGGTGGGCGCTGACGCCGAACGGGAACACGACCGATCCGCGCAGCTGCATAATCACGGACGGAAATATTTCCGTCAGGATCGACTCGCAGCCGCTGGTGGCGGTGCACTACGGGGACGCGCGGATCGACATTGCGGGGTTCTTCCCGGGGTTCAGCAACAGCGGGTCGGCGGGAGGGGCGTATTACATCGACACGACGGCGCTGGGGAACGGGGACCGCCAGATCGGGTGGTATGTGGTAGACAGCTGCGGGCGGGCGGACGGGATCGGGAGCCGGTTCTTCACGGTGCTGAACGGGGTGAACATCACGACGGAGGCGGCGCCGCGCGTGCTGGCGCCGGATGCATTGACGGCGCTCGTGGCGGGTGATGCGCGCTCGCGCGCCGCGGCGGTCGTCGCTGCTGATGTCGTCCAGGTCTTTGGACCTGCCAGTACTGATGTAGTGCGGGTCTTTAGACCCGCCGGTACCGACGCGGCGCAGGTCTTTGGACCTGCTGCGGATGTAGGGCAGGTCTTTAGACCTGCCTTCAGCGAGGATCCGATCATTATTCGCATCGATCAACAACCACGCTGGTCGTACCCCGACGAACAGGGCGTGCACGTGATCACTATCGCCCAGCGGTCGCGGATCGAGGTGGAGCTGCCGAAGGTGGAGGGCGCGCCGTATCGCGGCGGCGAGATCGTCGGTGGAGCGGAGCAGACCCTGCCGCTCGGGTCGTCGCTCGACGCGGCGCGCGGCGCGTTCTATTGGGAGCCGGCGCCGGCGTTCCTGGGCACGTACGAGCTCGTGTTCGCGGCGGGTGATGCCGCGCCCGTACGGGTGCGGGTCATCGTCGAGCCGTGACAGCGTGAAGAAATCGACGCCGGAAGTTGACAGTTGACAGTCGACAGTCGACAGTAACGGTCCCGCAGAACTGGCACTGTTGAGTGTGAACCGTAGACTAGCGAAAGGCTGATGCGGATGTAGAGGGCGACGAGCGGCGTCAGGGCACGAGCGTGAAGTGCTTGACGTGGGTCGGTCGCACGAGGCCGAAGTGGCGGCGGTCGGTGGTCGCGATGGTGGTCAGTGCCAGCCGTTCCGCGATGGCGACGACCGTGGAATCGGTGAATCCGAGCTGAGGGTACTTGGCCATGAGTCGAAAGGCGCGGCTGACATCGCCCGCCTTCAAGGGCTCGATGGCGACGCCGCCGTTGACGAACCCCTCGATGAGCTTCAGCTCTTTCGAGTCACCCAACCGCGTGCGCACGAGGTAGGCCGCCTCGGGAAGCACCGTGACCGGCGCCAGGAGGATCGCGCCCAGTTCTCTCACGTAGTCCACAACGGGCGCATGCCAGGCGTCCTGGCGATCGACCATTGCGTAGAGCACGCCCGCATCGACCAGCAGCGGCATCAGCGGCGACGCGTGCTCGGTGTGGATGCGCGGCGCGTCGGCGTGGCTCGCGTGGGAGGTCCACCGTGCGGCTCGGTCCACAACAGCGCCTCATGACGCTCGGCGACGTCCGACCGGCCGCTGGCGCCAACGCCGGTGAAGGACGGGAGCGCCGGCTTCGGCCTCCGCGTCCCCAGATACAAGGCGAGCGCCTCCCGCACCACCCAGGCCACGGACTTCTTTTCTCGAGTGGCATGGAGTTGGAGATCGCGCTCCAACGGCTCGGGCACGAAGATGGTCGTTCGTTTCATATGATATATGCTAGCATATATCATCACACGATTCCCTCGTCGCACTCACGGGGACGCCGAATAGGTTCGGCCACGTCCGCCGCCGTCCTTCCCGACAAGTCAGCACGGGAGCAGACTTCAGTGTGCTCCCACGATACGCGACGTGACCGATGGAATTCACTGGCCGACGGTTCCGCGCCTCTCCTAAGATCTGAGCAATCGTTCGGGGGACCGTGTCGGAGTCATGCCGTTGATGAGGATTCGACGCGCCGGCGTCTCGGACGGCTGTTGGGGCGTTGGCCTCCGAGAATTGCCGTGGCTGACGGCGCTCCTCCTATTCCTTCCGACCGGGTCCTCCGCCCAAACCCCAATCGTCTGCGGGCAAACCATCAACGGGACCATCAGTGTCATCGGTGAAGACGACACCTACACCTTTGACGCCATCGCTGGTAATGCGGTCCAGATCTCTGTGGCCCGAACGTCCGGGACCTTGGCGCCGGCTATCGTTCTGAACGGACGGTGATCGCGCGCCCGTCCGCCTGCGGGTCATCGTCGAGCCCTGGCACCCAACCAGCGGTTCTTCATGGCGCCTCATGTGGCTGCTCCCCAGCGTCGATCAAAATCTGCTCGTACACGTCCTGCCGAAGTCGGAATCCTCTGCGCCTCAATGTGTCCAGTGCGTCGCGCACGGACGGAATCAACTCGGCGCGCTTCGCCATGACCAAGACGCCGGCCGTGCCAATGATCGCGAGCCCGAGAGTCGTGGCATGCGGTCGGGCCGGCAGATCATCAAGGATGAGGAGTGGCGCACGAATGTCGAGCGCCAACGCAATCGCTTCGACCTCGCCCTGGTGAAGTCCAACCACATGTTGAACACCGCCCAGCGAGGACGGTTCCAGAACCTGAATCCAGTCGGGCAAACGTGGCAGACTTCCGGCAATCTCGCGCGAGACCGTCGGCGGGATGCTCACCTGCTTGAAGAGATGGTGGAGGAGATCGAGGCGATCGAGTCCGGCAAGCCCGAGCAGGACGCTTGCGTCGTCTACGACCGACGCCATCGGTCGATCGTCGAGAGCTCGGCTTCCCAATCGGCCTTGCTCATCAGGAAGTATGGGATACCGAGCTCGGCTGCGCGTTGCGCGAACGCTTCGCGGGTGACGGCTAGCAGATCGCACGCCTTGCCGATCGAGACTCGTCCACGGCGAAACAATTCCATCACGAGCGCTTCCCGTGCAGCCGCTTGGACTGAGTCATGTCCTTCAGCCAAGATGGCGGCAAGATCATCGTCCAGCGTCAGAATTTCCATGGGGATTCTCCACACAAGGAGTCTAGCCTATAGAGAGCGTCCAGGAAAATCGGTCGCTGAGCGGTGCGCCTCCCGCAGGGGAAAGACGACGATCAACACGCCGTCCAGGGTGCCGAGTACGACGGCCGGGCAAGTGTACGTGGGCGGCGAAATCGTCGGCGGCGCAGAGCACGCGCTGCCGCTCGGGTCATCGCTGGATGCGGCACGCGGGGTGTTCTACTGGGAGCCGGCGCCGGCGTTCCTGGGGACGTACGAGCTGTTGTTCGTAGCCGGTGATCGCGCGCTGGTGCGCGTGCGCGCGGTGATTGAGCTTGCGAAGTAGGCGACCGAGCCCTGTCGCTTCACCTTCCTTTCCCACAATCTGGTTGCGTCCTGTGAGGACTTGACCGATGACATATCGCGCCCGCTCTGTACTTGTTCGAACGTGGCGAGGGAGAACGCGCAAGGAGGCATTGATCCACATCTGGGATAATCTGGGATGACGTGGCCTGTCCCACTGAATGACAGCGGTGACAACGCAGCCGATGGCCGGAGCGCAGGTGGAGCCGGCCGATGGCGCATTGCGAAATTGAGATTAAGCAACCTGGCGCTGGGTCCAGGACCCGCCCTACGTACTCACGGGCGTTGGTTGTCAGCTGGTCGAATGCTGAAACGCAGGTAGGTGCGTATGCTATCATTGATAGCATGCCGCAGTTGATCGTGCGACGGTTGGAACCATGGCTGGTCGGAGCGTTGAAGGAGCGGGCGGCCCGACGCGGCCGATCGGCCGAGGCCGAGCACCGGGCGATCCTGGAAGCGGCGCTTCGCGGCCCGCACCCGGTTCGCGAGTTCAAGGCGTTTCTCCTCGCGATGCCAGCAGGTCCGCAGTTCAGGATTCGCCGGTCCCGGGATCGGGGTCGTCCGGTGAGGCTGTGAGCTTCCTGCTCGACACCAACATCGTCTCGGATCTCCGCCGTCCGACGCGCTCGCGCGCCGGGCTGTTGGCGTGGTTCAGGGAGCAGCCGCCCGACGCGCTGTACCTCAGTGTGATCACCCTCGGCGAGATTCGGCAGGGCATCGAACAGATCCGCCCGCGCGATGGGCGCCAGGCGCGGAACCTCGATCGTTGGCTCGACGACCTCCCTCGTCTCTATGGCGATCGTCTCCTGCCCATCGATACTCTTGTGGCGGATGAATGGGGCCGCTTGCGCGCCGGTCGGACGCTGCCGGTGGTGGATACCCTGATCGCGGCGACTGCGCGGGTGCACGACCTGACGCTCGTGACCCGCAACGAGAAGGACTTTACCGATCTTGGCTTGACGATCCTCAACCCGTCCTGATAATCAGCTCGCCGTGCCGTCCGCTCGAACGCATCGGCAGACGCGCGCCCTCCTGTCGGCCCACCCACAAGTCGCCCTGCGAGCAGACTCCCGGTGCGCGCGGCGTCACCCGAGAAAACCGCTGGCCGACGCTCTCGCCGTCTCATAAGATTCAGATCTTCCCCCACCGATCGTTGGCTGATGCGCCAGGTCCGCGAATATGAAAGGACAGATGCATCCGCGCGGCGTGACACGGCCCGCCCTTCATACGAGCGTGGTGGTCTGTGCCCTGCTCGGAGTCTCCGGAAGTCGAATCCAATTAAGATAAAGCGGAAGCTGACCGGTGACGATCAAAGATTCAGCCGGACGGGTTGTTGCCACCGCGAGCGCCGCTCCTGATGGCGGCAACCTCCAATCCACCCGCGTCTCCCGCAAACCGAAGCAGCTGGCGACGCCCGATGGCTATGAACGAAGACGGTAACCCATTGACACGATCCATCATCAGCGAAGCCTGGGCCAGGATCACCGATCTCTTTGGCCGCGCGCTCGATTATTCGGCAAACGAGCGAGCGGCGTTCCTCGCACAACTGCGTGACGAGGATCCGGCCGCGGCGACGGAAGTCGAGTCGCTGCTAAGCGCGCACGATCGCGAGGGAGAGTTTCTCCCCGATCTTCCCGCGCCTTCGTTGCCGCTCCCGGATCTTGCCGGGCGAAGTGTTGGCGCCTACCGGTTGCTCCGCCTGCTGGGTAGCGGCGGCATGGGCACCGTCTACCTGGCCGAGCGGAGCGACGGTGCGTTCTCGAAGCACGTTGCGGTGAAGCTGGTGTCCGCGGCGCTCCAGCAATCACGCAACCGCTTCCAGCGCGAGCGCGAGTTCCTCGCCGGGCTCGACCATCCGAACATCACGAGGCTCATCGACGCGGGCGCCACGCCAGATGGCTTCCCGTACCTAGTCATGGAGTACGTTGAAGGCGTTCCCATCGATCGCTATTGCGCCGACCGCAATCTCAGCGTCAACGAGCGCGTGGGCCTGCTGCTCCAGGTGTGCGCAGGGGTCGCGCACGCTCACCAGAACCTGATCATCCACTGCGACATCAAGCCTGAGAACATCCTGGTCACGTCAGACGGCATGGCCAAGCTCCTCGACTTCGGCATCGCGAAGCTGCTCGATCCGGCCCGAGGTATGACGTTGTACAGGCCGGCGACGCCCGCCTACTCGAGCCCGGAACAGCTGCAGGGCGATCCGGTGACGACGGCGTCGGATGTGTACTCGATCGGAATGCTGGGGTATGTCGTGCTGACGGGTGGCGGGCCGTACCCGTGGCGATCGGGACGCCTCGACGAGATGGTGCAGGCGATCCTGACTGCGGAGCCGCTCCGCGCCAGCCAGGTGGTGGGCCTGCCTCCGCAACGTGCTCGCAAGCTGCGTGGCGATCTCGACAACGTGCTCGCGAAGGCGATTGCGAGGGATCCGCACCGACGGTATGCATCGGTCCACCAGCTTGCCGACGATTTCGAGGCGTATCGCGGCGGGTTTCCGGTTCGCGCGCGTGCAGACACGGTTGTGTACCGCTTGAGGAAGACCGTGACGAGGCATCGGTTCGCCTCGGCTGCCGCGGCGCTCAGCGTCGTTTCGTTGCTCGTGGCGGCCGGATTCAGCACGTGGCAGGCTCGCATGGCGAATCGACGCTTCGACCAATTGCGGGCATTCGCGCACGCCGTGGTCTTCGACGTGAACGACGCGCTCTCGCCCATTCCGGGCACAACCGCCGCACGCAAGCTCGTCGTCGAAACTGGGCTTCGATACCTCGATGGACTCGCTGCAGATCGAGGGTCCAATGCCGCGCTGCGCGAAGAGCTGGCCGCGGCGTACATTCGGATTGGCAAAGTTCAAGGGGGCGCATTCCTGCCGAACCTCGGCGACACGTCGGGAGCGGTCGCCAGCTTTCGCAAGGCCCTGGCAGCGATCGGCGAATCCGATACGGCGCCTGGTCCCGAGCGACTGCGCATCGAGGCGCACATCAACATCGGGCTGCTCGCAGAGGACCCGATTCGAGGGACGCCGGCGTTCGATGCCGCGATCGACGGGGCTCGACGCCTGCTGTCTGCCCACGCCGATGATGCATCAAGCCTGCGTCTGGTCGCCGATGCCTACCACGGCAAGGCGACGATTGCCCACCTCACCAATCGTGTGCCAGATCACGTGGCGATGAGCGTTCGGGAAGTCGAGGTACGAGAGCGGATCGTCGCGCTGTCGCCGGACTCATGGCAGGACGCCGCGGGTCTCGCGCGCGCGATCGCGCAACACGCGCTCGCCATGGAGCAGCAAAACGACTTCACGGCCTCTGCCTCGGATCTCGGCCGCGCCCGCTCGATCCTCGAGACGGCGATCGATCGTCACCCGCGCAATCAGATCCTGACGCGAGGCCTCGCGGAAGTGCAATCGCGGATCGCATCGCCGCTCTTGGCCTTCTCCAGGACCGCTGAAGCGAGCAATGAGGTCGAACTCGCGATCGGCTTGCTCGAGCCGTTGGTCGCCTCGGACCCCAACAACGTTCAATACAAAGCCGACCTCGCGTACGGATGGCTTCGCCTGGGAGACAGCAGTCGGGCGGAGGGACGCCTTGCCGACGCGCTCGATCTTCATCGAAAGGCGTTGGCCGTGCGCCGAGAGCGCGCGGCTCGCGACGCGGGCTTTGCCTTCGTTCCATGGGAGCTGACGCGAAGCCTTAACACGGTGGCGGAGCTGTTGCTGGAGGTGTCACCGGCGAAGCCGGAGGAGGCAGTCACGCTATTTGAGGAGGCGAGGAACGTCGGGGAGCGCGCGCTTGCCGCCGCCCCCAGTCACAACCAGCTTCGCAAACAGGTGGCGAACGCCGACGAAGGCCTCGCTCGCGCATCGTTGCTCGGGCATCGGCCGGCCCGAGACGCGCGCGTCTTCCTCGAACGAAGCGCAAAAACGTGGCGCGAAGTCCTGGCCTCCAGCTCGGGAGATCTCAGGGACACCCCCAGAGCCGTGCGCGTTCAGCAGCAGCTCGATTCGCTCACACCGCCGCCATAACCGCTGCTAGGATAGCCTCGGAATATGTCCGAGGCTGGCCCCGGAGGTGATCTTCTCGCAGAACTACGAAAGGGCGGGTCATCCCAGACCAGTGCCCTCCTCCCGGTTGTGTACGCCGAGCTCCGCAAGCTCGCGCATCACTATCTGTCGCGCGAGCGGCCCGGACATACGCTGCAGGCCACGGCGCTCGTCCACGAGCTGTATTTGCGCCTGATTCCCCAGAGCGAAGCCAGCTGGGATGACCGCGGAAAATTCATCGGGATCGCCGCGCACGTGATGCGGCAGATCCTGGTGGAGTACGCGCGTGAGCGGCATCGACAGAAACGCGGCGGCGATCGGCAGCGCGTCCCGTTCGACGAAAACCTCGCCGTGATCGACCCTGCCGACACAAGCCGCTGGGAAGACCTCGATCGCGCGTTGAACCGCCTCGCCGACCTCGATCCCCGCCAGGCGCAGGTCGTGGAGATGCGGTACTTCGGCGGGCTCACCGTCGAGGAGACCGCGGACGTCCTGCACGTCTCCCCCAAGACGGTCAAGCGCGATTGGAGCATCGCGAGGGCCTGGCTGCGGCGAGAGCTGGAGCCACGACCTTGACCGGGGCTCTGCCCCGGACCCCGGCTCGGTCGCTCGCGGGGCCCCTATACCCCGCTCCGCTCTCTCGCAGGCGCGCCGTGCGCGCCTAGCCCAGGCAACAGTACCCCTTTCTGGAGACTTCGCCCGTCGGCGCTGTTGGCCCCCTTTTCTGACGGATGTCGCATTCCAACTACCCGGAATTTGCGCCGGTTGAAGGCGGAGCCTTCTCCGGCGATGTCGACAGAAAGGAAGCGCACCATGCGCGTGCTGCGAGAACGGTCTGCCGTCTCCCTCGTGAAGATCGCGCTGCTGGCGGCGACTCTGCTGACGGGCGTCGCCACGGACGCCTTTGCCGACGGGAGCATCAGCGGTCGCGTGACGAGCTCGACGACGGGGTTCGGTTTACCGAATACGGGCGTCGTGATCTTCAACATCGCTGATGACTTCGCGGTATTCGTGACAACCGACGCGACGGGAAACTACACGGCCAACCTGCCCGCCGACACGTATGTGCTCTTCACGCAGGACACACACGGATACATCAACGAGATTTACAACAACATTCCCTGTTCGGCCGTGTGCGACACCAGCACGGTCGCGCAGATTATCGTCACGAACAGCCCCGTTGTGGGGATCGATTTCGTTCTCGACCCAGGCGGCCGGATTACTGGCAAGGTGACCCAGGCAGACGGCACGACGCCGATTGCCGGCGTCCGCGTCAACTTCGTGGATCCGAACGGCCAGCTCTATTTCACGAGCGGTCTCACCGACGCCATGGGCAATTACATCAGCGACGGCGGGACGGGGACCGGGAACGTGTATGCGTTCACGACGAACACCCTCGGGTACCAGGAAGAGGCGTACAACAATGTCCCTTGCCTCGGCTGCGTTGTGGAAGCTGTCGGAACCCTCATCCCCGTCACGCTGGCGGGCGGCGCGACCGGCATCGACTTCGCGCTCGACCTCGGGGGCATCATCAGCGGCACCGTCACTGCCGTGGGCGGCGCACCCCTGGCGAATGTCGGGGTCAATTTCACGGACTCGACGGGAAACGGCGTTGGCGAAGTCCTCACGGATGCGATGGGCAACTACACGAGCGGCGGTCTTCCGGCAGGCAGTTACTACGCCAACACGTACAACACACCAGGCCTGGTCGATCAGCTCTACAACAACTTGACGTGTGCCGGCGGCAACTGCAATCCGACTTTTGCGGCGGGAGGGGCGGCGACGCTGATCCCGGTCACCATCGGCGGCAACGCGTCGGGCATAAACTTCGTGCTGTCGCCCGGCGGGATCGTGTCCGGGACGGTGACGAATGCCGTCGGCGGCGCGGCGATCCAAGGCGTGTTCGTCGGGATCTTTACCGTGAGCACCACCCCGGGCCCCACGTTCGGTCTGACCATATTCCTGGGCGGAGACCACACGAATTCCCTGGGTGCGTACAGCGTGATCCTGCCGGCCGGGACCTACTTCGCGTCGGTGACCAATGACCCGGCGGGATTCACGAATCAGATCTATCACGGCCTGCCGTGCCCGAGCAGCCCGGCCCGCTGCTCTGCCGGGACGCCCATCGTCGTCAGGACGGGTGAGACGACCGGCAACGTCGACTTCGCGCTGGTGGCGGGGTCCGGGTCGATCTCGGGAACCGTGACCAATGCTTCCGCCGGTGGAGCGCTCCTCAATAACGCCCAGGTCCAGGTCTTCTCCAGTGCGGGTACCCTTCTTGGCAGCGTCCAAACGGACGCATCAGGCGTCTACACGTTCACCGGTCTGGCCCCCGGCTCGTACTATGTCCGGACGAACGGGGCCGCGGGCTTTAGCCTCATCAATCAGCTGTACAACGGCGTGGTATGTGTCAGCTGCAACGTCGTCACCAGCGGCGGCACGCTGGTGACGGTCACGGCGGGCGGGAGGGCGGGCCCGATCGACTTCGCGCTCGCGGCGGGCGGCAGCATCAGCGGCACGATCACGAATGCGGCCACGAGCGCGACGATCCAGGGCGTGGCCGCGCAGCTCTTCAGCGCAACAGGCGTGTCGATGGGAAGCTACAACAGCAACGCCTCCGGCGTGTACGGAATGCGGGGCTTGCCGGCCGGCACGTACTACGTTCGGGCGTCCGTCCCCGCCGCGCTGAACTTCGTCGACGAGCTCTGGAACGACCTCGCGTGCTTCCCCTGCACGGTCACAACGGGCAGCCCCGTCGTGGTGACAGGGACCGCGACGACGACAGGGATTAATTTTGCGCTGTCGCCCGGCGGGTCGATCAGCGGGACGGTGACGGATGCCGGCGCGGGCGGCGCCCCTGTTTCCTCCATGGCGGTTGCCGTCTTCGACTCCACCGGGGTCAGCGTGAAGGGCACCACGACGGACGCCTCCGGCAACTACACAGTGGCTGGGCTGCCGAACGGTGACTACTTCGTTGTCACGAACCCGAGTGCCGGAGGACAGAACTACGTTGGGCAGAAGTACAACGGATTCCCGAATAACGGCCTGCCGACGACGGGTACACCGGTCGCTGTGACGGTCGGCACCCCGCACACCGGCGTAGACTTCGCGCTGTTGTCGGGCGGAAGCCTCAGCGGTACCGTGACGGGCGGTTCCTCACTTCCGCTTGCCGGGGTTCAGATCGGCGTGTACTCGTCCGCGGGCAGAGTGCAGAAGACGGCACCCACCGACGCCGCGGGCAGCTTCACGATCGCCGGGCTGCAGGCCGGGAGCTATTACGTCGTTGCGCGCGTGGGGGCGCCCACGCCGTTCTATGTGGACGAACTGTACGACAACCTTCCTTGTCTCGGCTGCGCGGCTCCGGCTTTCCCCAACGTGACACTCCCGTGCATGTCGCCGTGCGCGCCCACGCTGACCACCGGCACCCCTGTCGCGATCACGAATGGCACGACGCGCTCCGGCGTGGACTTTGCGCTCGCCTCTGGCGCCGGCGTCATCGCGGGAACCGTGACGGACGGCCTCACCGGCCTCGGGCTGCTCAACGTACAGGTGTCGGTCTCCAACGCCGCGGGCGTCGTCGTGAAGAGCGTCACATCGGCGGCGAACACAGGCGCCTACGCCGTGCGCGGACTGGCGCCGGGGACGTACTACGCGCGGACCATCGTGTCCCCGGCCACGCCGTACTACACGGACGAGGCGTACGGCAATGTGCCCTGCGCGCCCTGCACCGTGACGACCACCAGCCCCATCACGGTGACCGCGAACACCACCACGAGCAGCATCGACTTTGCCCTGTCGTCCGGCGGTTCAATCACCGGGCTGGTCACCGACGCGGCGACCACCAATCCGCTGGCGTCGGTGGACGTGCACCTGTTCAACGCGACGGGGAATCTGGTGAAGACGACATTCTCCGGCAGCATCGGCACGTTCAGGCTCGACGGCCTGCCAACCGGCGCGTATTACGCGCGAACGGGCAACAACGCCGGCTACCTCGACGAGGTGTACGACAACATCAGCTGCGCACCCTGCGTCGCCACGAGCGGCACGCCGGTCACCGTCACCGCCAACCAGACCACGGCCAACGTCTCTTTCTCGCTGTCGCCCGGCGGGATCATCAGCGGCCGCGTGACCACGGCGAGCGCCGCACCACTCGCGGGCGTGGGCATCACGGTGTACGACGGCAACCACAGCATCATGGGCAGCGCGGCCACCTCGGTCGACGGCACGTACGCGGTCAATGGGTTGCCGACTGGCGTGTACTACGCGAAGACGTCGAACACGCAGGGCTACCTCAATCGACTGTACGAGACCGTCACGTGCCTGGCCTGCGGCCTGATCGGTGGGACGCCGATCAGCGTCACGGCGGGATCGACCACGGCGAACGTGAACTTCACGCTCGGCACCGACGGCGCGATCGCCGGCACGGTCACCGGGCCGAGCGGACCGCTCGCCGGCGTGGAGGTGCAGGTGTACAGCGGCAACGGGCAGTTCCTCGAGGCGGTGCCCACGGATGTGTTGGGCCAGTACCGAACGTCGGCCGGGCTACCGCCGGGAACATATTTTGTGCGGACGTCGAACACGCTGGGCTTCAGCGACGAGTTGTACGACAACCGAGCCTGCGTCGCGTGTAATCCGATGACGGGCACGCCCGTGGTCGTGACCGGCGCGGCGGCCACGACGGGCATCGATTTCTCGCTTGGGCTCGCCGGACGTATCAGCGGGACGATCACCGACGGCGCCGGCACGCCGCTCGAGCTCGTCACGGTCGTCGTGCTGTCGGCCGCCGGGACGGTGGTCACCAGCGGCACGACGAATGCCAGCGGCCTCTATACGACCGCCAGCGAGATCCCGAGCGGGTCCTATTTCGTCCGCACCCGGAACAGCGCTGGCTACATCGATCAGGTGTACCGGGCTCGCGAGTGCCTCGAGTGCAATCCGACCGCCGCGACCGCCGTCGCTGTCGCGGCAGGCCAGCCGACGAACGGCATCGACTTCACGCTCCGACGCGGCGGGCGCGTGACCGGCATCATCACCGCAGCCACCGGCGGCGCCGCGATTCCGGACGTGTCGATCAGCATCGTGTCCGGCGCTGGTGCGGTTGTGGCGGTAGGGACGACCAACGCCCTGGGACAGTACGCCAGCGGCACCGGCTTGCCAACGGGTTCGTACTACGCGCGGACGTCGAACACCGCCGGCTTCGTCGACGAAGTCTTCGACAACCTGGCGTGTGTGTCGTGCTCCGCGACGCTCGGCACGCCGATCGCGGTCACGGCGGGGTCGGACGCGAGCGGTGTCGACTTCGGGCTCGTGAGTGGCGGCCGCATCGCCGGGACGATCCTGGATGCGGCGACGAGCCAGCCGATTGCCGGCGCGCAGGTGGACGTCTATACCGTGACCGGGGTGTTCGCGACGTCGACGCTCACCGGTAGCGCGGGTCGTTACGTCACAGAGAGCGGACTCGGCGCGGGCCGGTATGTTCTCAAGGCGAGCAGCCAGTTGGGCTACGTGACGGAGGTGTACAACAACCTCGACTGCGCGGCGTGCTCGCCCCTGACCGGGACGCCGGTCGATGTCGTCGCGGGACAAACCACCGAGCCGGTGGACTTCTCGCTGGCGCGCGGCGGCCGGATCACGGGCACGGTCACGGACGCCGCGTCAGGCCAGGCGCTGCGCGACATCAGGGTCACGATCTACAACCAGAACAATAATCTTGTCGCGAGCGCGCGGACCGACGCGACCGGACAGTTCACAAGTGGGTTCGGGCTGCCGACGGGCAGCTACTTCGCGCGCACGAGCAACAGCCAGGGCTACGTCGACGAGCTTTACGACGGCACAATCTGCGTGGGATGCACGCCGAACACGGGGACGGCCATCGGCGTCGCCGTGGGACAGATCACGGCGAACATCGATTTCCAGCTGGCGCGCGGCGCGCAGATGACCGGGTCGATCATCGAAACGGGGACGAACGTGCCGCTGGCCGGCATCACCGTCCAGATCTTCGACGCGAACGCGAAGCTCGTGACGACCGGCGTCACCGACAGCTCGGG
>Ga0209343_10006407_pt1 | contig 14071 bp, 8 predicted proteins | sample RifCSPlowO2_02_FD_184026 | JGI IMG/M metagenome (GOLD analysis project Ga0209343, IMG submission 184026) | Groundwater microbial communities from Rifle, Colorado - Rifle CSP2_plank lowO2_0.2 (SPAdes) (version 2) | ecosystem: Environmental > Aquatic > Deep subsurface > Groundwater | place: Rifle... | reverse complement strand
GTTCAATCCATAAAGGTCAAGGCAAAAGCTGGGGTAAAGAACCTCCCCGCTTACGCCGTCCTCCGCCATTTCAAAAACTCTTGCTTTTGGATCATGGCCGCCCGGGCGCGCCTGGAACTGGCCGCCCACCTTCAGTTCCGGAAAGACAGGCGCCCTGTCCTGAAAGGAATGGGGTAACCGCTTTTTCCACAGTTGCGGATCCTCTATGACATGTGAATCCGCGGAAAGAAGAAGCTCATCACTCATTTATGTTGCTCCATTCTGCAAAATAGTGACCGGGCACAATCGCTTCCTTACCCCGAGCATGTGGACGAGTCAGGTGAATAGTTGGACTTCACACAGAACCGTAGACATTTCCGGGGCTATTATTGAGCAGCCTGGTGGAGGTGTCTATGAGCAATCCCCGTTTTTCACCAGAGTTCAAGGACGAAGCCGTGCGCCAGGCAAACCCTGACCGCAGCCGCTACCACAGGCATGAAGAGCCAGATCTCTCGCACGGGCTGCCCGGTCGCTTGTGTGACGTGGGGGGACGTCGGCATAAGTCACGCCGTATCAGTCACGCCCTACCCGTCCCGCCCCACTATCCAGGAACACCTGCACCCGGAAATGCTCGCCCCTTACTGATCCTCGTGTAAATACCTGACAAGGTATTTGCACCTCGCATTTCCCCTCTCCGCTCGGGAGAGGGGCATGGGGTGAGGGATGAAGAGCGACAGACTTCACCTGGATGTTTTCGTAGTCAATCAGAACGTAGTTTGTCTACATTCCTTGTTATCCCTACGAGTCTACTCGGCGCCTCTCCCGCGCACGTACCGTGACAAGTGAAAGCTCAGCAACTTCACGTCCTCGGGCGTTAACACTTCACGCTCATACTCGATGAAATCCGGTATCACCTTGGTATTCAAGACCCATACATCAGAACGGGTGCCCTTCGGCGGCGGATCGATGAACCACCCTGGGTAAGTGACGATCGGCCTCACGGACACCTTCCGCCCCGTGGATTGGAAAAGAATATCTCGCAACCAGCTTCCCAACGCTCTTGCCTGTACGACCGGATCCCGTTCGGGCCTGCTACCCATTACCGTGACTTGCTCGCCATCGAAGCTGATCCTGAAGTCACCCCGAGCCGGCTTGCTCAACGTCTTGGTCTCCACGACGAACACACCTCTGGGGCCGATCAAAACGTGATCGACGTTGAATTTATCTCCCGGAACGTCGTGAAATACATGGATACCCTGCTCGCGTAAGCGCTCCAGAAACTCGCCCACAGCGCGCTCGCCATCGCGACCGAGTTTGAGGGCCTTGAACCTTCGCAGCATTCCCATAACCCGCCACGCAATGTAGGCGGTTACACCAATAGCCATCAATGTAAATAGCCATGGGTTTGGTGCAAACGGGAAGAAGTGACGAAACCACTCCACTCCGACCATCGTCCACATAAGGGTCGCTACGACGAGCGGCGTCATGATGTGGTCGTCGAAAAACTCCACCATTGCGCGGTCGAGCGACTGGCCGGCGACGCGAAGCGGTTTTGCCTTCAGCGGTGAACGTTTCTCTTCTGTCATGAAAGGGCTCGGTTACGTAGATGACCGCTACGCTTATCACGTCTTCCGAAGGTCGTCCAGAAACTCCGACGCCGGCTCGACGCTGGTGACGAGCAAGTGATCGCGTGCGCGGGTGCAGGCGACGTAGAGCAGGTGGCGCTCGGTGTTGTAGACCTCTTCCAGGTCGCTGTCGTCGGCCACCGCCGAGATCCGTGCTTGCAGCGGGATGATTTCGTCATCGCAGGCCATGACCGCGACGGCCCGGAATTCCAGTCCCTTCGCCAGATGCATGGTGCTGACCGAGGCTTGGCCGCTGGTCGTCTCCACATACTCGTCCAGCACCTTGAACGGCATCCCGGCCTTGGCGACGGCCGCGCGGGCGCGCTCCAGTTCGGCATCGGAGCGCACGAAAACGGCGATTTCGTGGGGCGCGACGCCTTCCTTGCTCCGGTCCGCGAGCCAGGCGGCGACCGCGCCGATCTCCTCCTCGGCGCTGCCGAACGTCCGGATGGCCGGGGCCGGACCGTTGAATACCGAAACCGTGCCGCGCCGCTCTTCGGTATTGCCATCCACATCCGACACTTCCGGCGCGAGCAGGCGATCGGCCTGCGTCCTGATCTGATGCGAGGTGCGGTAGTTGATGTGCAGGGTGCGCGCGCGGCCGCGGATGTCCACGCCGAGCGAGAGCCACGAGAACGGCTGCTGAAAGATTCGCTGGCCGAGATCGCCGGCGAAGAACAGGCCGTTCGCACGATTCGCCCCGAGCGCGGCCAGAAATCGCAACTGCGCAACGCTCAGGTCCTGCGACTCATCGACGACGACGAACTCAAACGGCGACTGCCTGCGCCCGGCCAACTGGGCAGCCAGCCGGCTGAACATGCCCGCGTGGGTGATGAAACCCTCGGCGTCCAGCCGGCCGCGCACGGCATCGAAGACCGACCAGAGCGCGGCGCGCCGGGCTTCCGGCAGGCGCGTCTTCCGGCCCAGGCGCTTCACGTCCCGATACGACTCCCAGCCCTCCAGTTGCCAGGCATCGACCAGATCACCCCATTCCGATTGTAGGAAGGCGGTGCTGAACTTCTGGACACCGGCCGCCGCTGCCGCCTCCGCCAGAAAACGTCTGATCGCCTCGCGGGTGGCGATCCGCGCGCGGCCGAAGTGCTGTTCGTAGAGTCGCTCGCCGATGGCATCGAGGGCGTGCACTTCCAGGCGCTCGGCGAGACGCGGCTCGTTGCTGACCAGGCGCCGCAATCGCGTGCGCAGCGCGTTCGCGAGCGTGTCGGAGAACGTCGTCAGCAGCACCCTGCTGTCCGGGTGGGCGCGGGCGAGAAACGCCGCCCGGTGCAGCGCCACGATCGTCTTGCCGGTGCCCGCGGAACCGGAAACCCGCGCCGGGCCTGCGTAGTCGCGCTCGACCCATTGCCGCTGTTCCGGATGCAGGAACACCGTCCACCTGTCCCACGGGAATTCGAGCGCGCGTTCCAGCTCCTCGACGTTGGTCATCACGCGGAAGCGGCGCTGCGCGTCGGGATGATCGAACGGAGCCCTTTTCTCGACGACGGACTCGGGCACACGCGGCTTGCCGCCGGTCGCGAGTTCGAGCAACGCCTCCGCCGCCTCGCCCGGGAGGTGGTCCGCAAGTGCCAGCAGCGTATCCTCGGTGGCCGCACGCACGTCCGGCAGCCATTCCGCCGGCACGCCGTAGCCCAGCAGTTCATCGTCGGACACCTGTTCGAAGATCGGTCTGGCGAACGGCTTCGGCCGGGGTTCCTCCACGTAGGTGGGGACCACGATCTCCTGAACCGTCTCGCGAATCTCCACCCACTGCGCGGCGCCCGTCTTGGGATGCGCTTCCAGTCTGCGCCGCTCGGCCCAGTCGTAGGCCCTGTCGTGGTGATCCACGTAGCACAGCAGCAGGCTGTCGGCGGTCTTGTGAACGATCAGCCGGATGTCGGCACTGACGCGCACCGACCAGAAGTTCCGGTCGCGGGCTTTGTTGAGCTTGTGAAACTGCATCCCCGGATTGGCCGGGTTGAGCTGGAGATCGAACGCCGTCGTCTTGACCGCTTTCTGCTCATCACCAGTCAGCCGCGCGAGGCTGTCGGTGAAGGTGTCGGCGATGCGGAAATCCACGTGGACGATTCCAGTGCGGCCTATCGGCCCAGGTTCCAGTACGCTATTTCCGCCAGTCATCGCCCGGCATGATCCGGCGCATGAACTCGTCGAACAATGGCACGGTGAAAGCTGTATCGCCGTGGCTCGGACTCCAGATCATGCCTTTGGCGATCAACTGGTTTCTCGTTGGCCCGAGCGATGTCACCTTACGATTCAACTGGTCGGCGATATCGCCCGACCGATGTGGTCCGGGGCCGAGTTCAGCCATTGCCCGCAGGTATTTCTTTTCCACTGGCGTGAGGCGGTCGAACCGAACGCGGAAAAAGCTTTCGTCGAGTGCTGCGATTGCCGACCGCGTCGCTAGGTCTGCATCACGGCGATTGATGGGCGACCTCGCTGCTATGTCCCAAGCGTGTTTGCCCCATTCCTGGAGAAAGTACGGATACCCGTGAGTCTGTTGCACGATACTTCGCAGGGCGTCCTCAGTCACTAAAACGCCTTGATCCTTCGCGGGTTTGGCGATCGCGATTTTCGCAGCGACCTCTGGAAGCGGTCCAATCTCCGGGAAGTCGAACAGACGCTCGGCGTAAGACTTGGCCCGTCCCATCTGACCACGAAGCTGCGGCAATCCGGCACCGACGAGAACAACGGGTAGGCGGCGCTGGGCGCACCGGTGCATGGCAGTGATGAGCGCCGCGAGCTGTTCTTCCTCGACGTATTGCAGTTCGTCGATGAAGAGCACGAGCGCAGTGCCTGCCTTCTGCGCTGCGGTGCCGACCACCTCGAAGAGCGCCTGAAGATCGTGCTCCAGATCGCCATTATCGGCGAGGCCGGGTTCCGGATCGAGATCGAGTCCCACCTCGATATCCTGATACTTGACCTTGAGCGCCTTGGCGAAGCCCGCGAGGCCTCTCAGCGCGCGCGAGGCCAGGTCCTTGGCCTTCGCGTTGCGCGAAAGCCGCAGGAGTGCCATGCGCAACTCCGGCGCCAACAGCGCGGGTAACGAACGACCTTCGGGTGCTTCAATGCGCACAGTCTGGAGGCCCGCGGCTTCCGCGTCTTCTCGCATTCGGTCAAGCAGCACTGTCTTGCCGACACCGCGGAGGCCGACCATGAGGATGCTTTTCGTCGGGAGGCCGCGGCGCACCCTTTCCAGGGCGATACGGATGGTCTCGCGCAGTTCATCCCGTCCTGCGAGTTCAGGAGGGGGCGTGCCTGCCCCGGGAGCATATGGGTTCTTGACCGGGTCCATGCCCGCCAATTTATACTGAAATTAGCCGATTTACAAGAATACGATAACTTGACTAATTTCCACCAAAATAGACTGGTCGCCCATCATGAAGCGGTGTGCCGCAGCAGGCTGTCGGCGGTCTTGTGAACGATCAGCCGGATGTCAGCACTGACGCGCACCGACCAGAAGTTCCTGTCCCGCGCCTTGTTGAGCTTGTGAAACTGCATCCCCGGGTTGGCGGGGTTGAGCTGGAGATCGAACGCCGTCGTCTTGACCGCCTTCTGCTCATCGCCGGTCAGCCGTGCGAGGCTGTCGTTGAAGGTATCGGCGATGCGAAACTCTGTCATACATCAAGGCGCAGCCGTAAACGCCCCAAGTAAGGGATGCTCGGCGCCAAGACGGGCGAAAAACTGTGGTGGCTGAAATCCGTCTGCGAGGTCCCTTAGTGCGTCCAGAGAAAATGAACGATGTAACCGCTCAGCATTTTCGAGCACGAGAGCTACACCTGCCGCCACACCATTGAAGTAGTCGAAGAATTCACTTCGAGACAATCCTGATACGGAACCAAAACGGCGCCATAGGGCCGAAGGCGATGATGCGTGTATCGCGCCGATCTTTACTCGTCCAATGATGGACCCGACGGGAATCTTCACATAGATCCAGACCGTCGTGCCCGGCGCAATGCGCATCGTTCGACGACGTAATTCAACCTGCTTGCATCCAGAAAAGATATTCTCCGCATGACGCGGTGCCAGAGACATAAGAATGTGCTCTCCACTACCCACGATCAAAACCCTCCCTGAGAATTTCCTGCAACTGGGCATCAGTTACCGGCCGTGTAGTAATCAGATCATTGGGGCGGCCGCAGCCGATACGCTTTAGTGACTTCAATGGCACGGCCTGCGGCAGCGCAAAAATGTTGTCGAATACAGTGACAGTTTTCATAGTTGATTTTCCGATACTGCTAAGGCTCGCTGGAGTAAGTACAGATTGTTCAAGATCAGATTTAGCAAGAGCATCGGATGGCTTGAGATACGCTTGGTGTACGCGAGCTATTGCAACCACTTCTCCGCGACCACCTTGCTTGGTCGATTCATAGAATAGAATCAAATTCCCCCGCTTAAAATGTTGTAGCGTACGAGGGTGGCTAAGGTAATGACGATCATGAAACAGTGATGCCGTTCCACGTGGCAGGAGGGAGCCTTGTGGCGAATGACCAAGAAGAGGCGCAGCAAAGTTTCGCTGAACGGGCGTAATTACGGCTGGGCGGTCTGGCAAGCAAAGCAGTGCAGGTGACAATAACGACTCGAGCACATCTAGCGCTAAATGTGCTTGATTTCCGTCGGGGGTCAATACTTGAATATGTTGATCGGCGCTTCGGTATACAGGGATGCTACTGGGTAACTTGAGGCCACCTCTGCTGGCGAGTTCTGCCTGATGGATGACCCAGGTCCCCTTGGTCAGAACTCTTCCCAGAATGAGCTTGCTTAGACAGTGTTGATCTGGTGTACCTCTGAACCCAAAACCGAGAGCCAGATCACGAATGTGCGACTGATGGGACGCCAGTTCAAGTCTGACTTGCCGTGGACCATGAGGAGTCAGTTGCTCAAGGAGATAGATCAATAGAACGCGCGCTGCGTTGAACGCGTGGGAGCTCGCTTCGTCAACGGCAACGCGAGCGGTCATGACACCTCCTGAATCTCTTGCGGACCACGTCGAGTAACCGACAAGCGTCGCGCCACTCCATACAGCGCAGCGCATTGCAATGCGACTTTGCGCCTCCGTAGGCAGCCAGCCGGCCGTAATTGTGGAGCCTGATAGCCTCAGCTTGGATAGCAGCGCGTGTACGGCCGGCTCCTCGTTACTGGAAACCCCTAGGAGCGCCAGAGTGGAATCTTCTGACGTTTCGAAAGCGCTGTTGCCGGGCGGTGCCGTCACATCCAGTCTAAAGGCAGCCGGCGACACGACTTCCACGCCATATCTGGCTTTGATTTGCGGAGCAGCCGTCAGAATTGCACTGTCACTGGTGATGAGGCCTGCCAAGTCATGCTGGATGACTGTGGCCACATGGCGCAAGTCCGACTTCTCGTTGGCGTTAAGTTGCGGCTTTTCACTCTTACCAGGAAAGATTAATGACGCAAGTTCTTTAAGAAGAGCCTTTGATTCATTGCCATGCGAAAGCGGGAAGGAGGGGAAAATACTGATGTACGATTCCATGGGATCGGTTTTCCCACGGTGCGCGGTCCGGCGCAACTCCTCACTGACTTCATCGCTGATCGCGAGGCGGCAGAAATTCATTCGCTCCGCTTGGAACAGACTCGCAGCGTCGTCACGCCGCAGACGGCGCGGGGCTAGATCAAACAAAACGTTTAAGTCGAGCAAAAACAAAGGAATGTCATTGGACGAACGGATTGCCAACCCCAGGGGATTGTGTGCGTCGATGCCACTGGCCGGGAATAGCTGAGGTGAAGCTAACTCATTGCAACGGACAAGAATTTGGCGACTGCGAGAGGTGCCGCCTGTTTCGACACGCTGCACATAAAATTGCTGACAGTCCCAGAATGCATTGGCATCAGAAAGATCCTCTGCTACGCGGGCGTAGACGGAAGTGAAACTATCCTGAATTAACGATGCCCGTAAGTAATTGATGAGGCTTGTCGCCAATCCACGTCGACGGTAATCTGGAAGGACGAACATCTGTACGACATGGGCTCGAGGAAACCGGCGCTGGAACAGCAAGTGACCGGCGTAACGTTGGTCCTCTGGCGCATTCTCCGTAAGTACGAACAAATCGTCACGACGAGCGAATTCCTCGAATACGCTCCTCGGGAGAAATCCGAGAGAATGACGGTGCGCATCGGCAGCTTGTATGACGTTGTCGAGGAACGGCGCGGTATTGATGTAGCCGCCAACAATCTTGAACTGATTAGTCTCTCGTTTCACTGTTCGTTTCTGCACTTCATGCACTACTTACCCGAAACACCTTCATCACCTCGTCGCCGAGGTGGTTGATGACCTTCACGGCAATGCGGCCGGATTTTGGTTTGTCGAACGAGCGGGAGGTGTCGCTGTTGAGTGTGGCCCAGGCTTCTTCGTTGATCTCGGCTTTCAGCGTGGTCTTGAGCGCGCTGTAGGGGTCGTTCGCGCCGAGGAAGTAGGCGTGGCGGACGAAGAAGCTTTCTTCGTTGTAGTCGGTATCGATGAACCAGCAGGCGATGCCTTCGGGGCCGTCGCTGCGGACTTCGCCGGTCTGCGGGTGGAAGACGTCCACGCCGTTGACCTTGACACGCAGCCGGCTGTCCTTCTCGGGCAGGATGGTGATATCCGGCTCGCCGAAGATGACGAAGAGGTTGCCCTTGCCGGTGTTCTTGAGGTCGTCGGCCATGTGCAGGTCGGCGTTCATCCGCGCCTTGAGCACGGGGATGCGCCCGAGCTTGCTGAACTCGGTAGCGTGGGCCTCGTAGTTGAAGGCGCAGGCGATCAATACGTCGAAATCGGCGTCGCCGGCTTCGCGGGCGGCTTCGACCAAATCGGGGCGGGTGACGGTGCCGAATTCGGGGCCGATGAAAATCGCTGCGCGTTTCTCCACACCGCTGCCCTCACCCTGCCCTCTTCCGGGAGGAGAGGGTTCCGCGGAAGCACCCTCGATGTAGCGGCCTTCGGCGCAGACCAGCATGCCGGGCCAGGGTTTGAGCGAGGTGAAGGTGATCCGGTCTTCCTTGTGGGCCTGCTGGACGCCGGCGGTCTTGAGGTTTTCCAGGATCATCTGGGGAAAGGTCTGTTTCGCGGCGTAGTCGGCGCCGGACTGGGCGGCGGTGTCAATCAATTCGTCGTTTTCGTCCACACCGAGGACACGGTGCGGCGAAAGGCTCTCGACTGTGAACGGTCCGGCAACGCGGACCTTCCTGTTGTCGGCGTAGGGTTTGTCGTAGAGGTATTCGAATTCGGCCTTGGCGGCAATGGAGGCGTCGATCTCCTTCTGCCGTGCGATACGGGCATGCCACCAATCGGCGTGCAGCGCCTTTGCAGCATCCGACCACTTGGCGTCCGCCTCGCGCGGAATCTCCCACTCCTGCCAGTTTTTCTTTAGCATGGCGTTGAACTTTTCGCGCAAAGGTTCCAGCGTCGCCTGCCACTTGTCCCACATCACATCGATCTCGGCGTTGCGAGCAATAGATCCGAGCGTGATGTGCGAGACACGCTCATAGACGAATCCGTGGCGGATGTTGCCACGCACCGGTTGCGAGGACGGCACCGCACGGGTGATTTCGCCTTCCTTGATTTGGCCGTCGCGCGAATCGGCGAGCAGATAATACGGATAGCGCGCACCCATGATGCGGGCTCGGGCCAATGCCAGCGCTACCCGCGACGTGTCGATGGTGATCCAGCGCCGGCCCCATTGCTCAGCCACGTAAGCAGTTGTCCCGGAACCACAGGTCGGGTCTAGCACGAGGTCGCCGGGATCGGTCGCCATAATGAGGCAGCGCTCGATAACCTTCGTGCTCGTTTGAACAACGTAGGTGAGCCCAGTTCCAAGTTGAACCGACTCCCATCGATCATTAACTGGTATGACAGGAAAATCATCTACTCGGCGCAGATATCGCAGCGTTCGGCCCGCGGGACGCGTACGACTTGCTAACGACAGCCGCCGTAAACCCTCGAAGTCGGTCTTGAAGGTTCCGGCCCCGGGAGTATAAGAGACGCTGTTGAACTCGAACTCGCTAAGGTCCCCCTCGCCCACCGGACGGGCGCTTGTAAGGGAGGTCAGCTGAGCGCGAACACCATTCCCAACGATTTCATTTTTCGCAATCTCCTCGCGCGTTATTGGGCGAGTTGATCCGTCCATCTCCAGAATTGTGTCGTATCTTTCCAGTGCGAGTGTTCCGCGAGACCGCTCCAGGTACAGTTGTCGGTATTTGACGCTTCCGATGCTCTTTGCGAAAACGAGCAGATAGTCGACCGTTTGCGGCAGCAAGGCCTGATCAGTTGAACCCGTTTTCTGAAAGGAAATCGTGGCAACATGATTGCTATCCCCGAATACCTCATCCAATAGCGCCCGGACGCGATGCATGTTCTCGTCGCCGATCTGCACGAAGATCGAACCTGAATCCGTCAGCAGGTCCCGCGCCACGGTCAGCCGGTCGCGCAGATAAGTGAGATAGCTGTGAATGCCATCGCGCCAGGTGTCGCGGAAGGCTTTAACCTGCTCCGGCTCGCGGGTGATGTGGCCGGCGTTGCCGTCCTTCACGTCGCGGCTGGTGGTGCTCCATTGGAAGTTGCTGTTGAATTTGATGCCGTAGGGCGGATCGAGGTAGATGCACTGCACCTTGCCGCGCAGGCCCTCGCGCTCGGCGAGGCTCGCCATCACCTGGAGTGAATCGCCGAGGATCATGCGGTTCGACCAGTTCTGGTCGTGCTGGTAGAACTCGGTCTTGTCCACGCCCTTGGGCATGCCGTTGAAGTCGGCGAAGAGGTTCAGTTGATCTCCGGCGCCCTCACCCCCGGCCCCTCTCCCGGAGGGCGAGGGGTGTTCTCTTGTCTCGCGCAGCAGGTCGTCGATCAGCGCCTTGGGGTGGACCTTCTCCTGGATGTAGAGCGGCGGGGCGTGGACGACGAGGTCGCTCCAGTCCTGCTCGTCCTTGCCGCGCCAGACGAGCTGTGGGTCGAGGTCGCGGTTGCGCCGCTCGTAGGCGACGCGGACAGGGTGCTGCTCTTCCTTCTGGAGCACGGACTGGTATTCCGCCGTGGGAATGTTCCGGCGCGTCGCCTCGTCGTGCTTGAGCGTTTCGACGGTCTTGGTGGAGGGTTTCTTGGCCATGGTCAGATGTCTGGACTGTAGCTGCCGGTCTTTAAGATCACAAATTGTGACCTTAAAGACCGGGCGCCGGGTGAACTGGTCACAATTTGTGACCGCATCACCGCCCTTGGCTCGTTTGAGGTCACAATTTGTGATCTCAAAACGAGGGACACAAGGTTTTCCGGCTTGGGAGTAATAGCAGACATTGCGGATCAGTCCTTCCCGCCGGCAATGCGGTCAATCATCTTGCCGAATTCGGCTTCGACCTTCTTCGCGAAGTCGGCCTCGATCTGATAGACCTCGGTGAATTCGGCGAAGGCCCAGCGGCCGTGCGTGGCGAGGAGATTCACGCCGGGCACCCAGTAGGTGTCCATGGTGGATTTCTTTTCCTTCGCGTCCTCGCGCCGGTAGCCCTTGACCTCGACGATGAGGTGCAGGAGATCGTCGTCGCCGTGGCCGTCCTCCACCAGCACGATGAAGTCGGGCAGGTATTTGCGCGTTTCCGAGCCGTAACGGTACGGCACTTCGAGGCCGAGGTTGTGGTTTTTCACGTAGGCGCGCACGCGCGGGTGTGACTCCGCCACGCGGCAAAACTCGGCCTCCCAGTCGCTGTCGAGCACGATCCAGTTGATGTGGCAGCGGCGGGCATCGGTTTCCCAGCGCAGGATTTTCGAGGTGTTGAAGCGGACGTGGGCGGTGGAGCCGGTCGGGTTGTAGGGGTCGAGCACGGCTTTGATCGGTTTCTCGCCCACGAACCTACGGGTGATGCCAGCGATGATCTTGTTGCAGGCAAAGTCGGCGAGCATCTTGTACTTCAACTGCGCCGGATAGGTTCCGCCCTTGCAGACCAGGTAGCCGTCCAGCCATTCCTTGGCGACGCGCTTCAACTGGCCGAAAAGGTGCAGCTTGGGGTCTTCCCCCGGCTCACGCCACTTGCTCAGAACGAGGTGCGAGGTCAGCTCGTACAAAACCTGTGATGGGCGAACGTCACCGGTGTGAACCAGGTTGAGGTTCACTCGCTCGCCGATGATTCCGGAGTTCTGCGTTTCCGTCGCACCAACGAGGTCCGGGGTCAATTCCAGGACGGAATCCTCGTTGAATTCCGCGGTAATCCGATCCTCGGGCAGCTCGACGCGGTAGCCCTCGACGCGCGGGAAGCGGATTTCGAGCGCGTCGCGATCGGGGCGCACGGCCTTGACCTGGATGGTCTCGCGCGGCGGCTGCGGCGGCGCGACCACGGGCTTGGCGGTGAAATCGAACGGAATACCGAGTACGTCGGCGTATTCGACGTTGAAGAGACCCTTGTTCGGACCATCCTCATTCAGTTCGTACGACTGCCGGCGCAGCGCCCGGCCAATGACCTGCTCGCACAGGAGCTGGGTGCCGAACGCGCGCACGCCGAGCACGTGGGTGACGGTATTGGCGTCCCAGCCCTCAGTCAGCATCGACACCGAAACCACGCAGCGGATCGAGCCGCCCAATTGGTCCGGCTTGCCGACGGTGTTCATCACCTCGCGCAGCAGCGTCACGTCGTCGAGTTCCTTGCCGCGCTGCAGTTCGTCGGCGAGCTTCCCGCCGCGCTCGAAAATCTCGCGCCGGAAGCGCTCGATCTCATCGGCGGCCATGCTGCGGAAGTTGTCATCCAGCCCTTCGCCGGATTCGAGTTGCTCGCTATCTATCAGCAGCGTGTTTGGTTTGGGAAATGGGTTGCCGTGTTCGTCGAAGTTGCGGAACAGGGCAAGGCGACCAGCTATAGGAGTCTTTGAGCCGTCATCGTTGTCGCGGAGAAAGCCGGAGATATAGTCGTAAACCAGCTTCGATGTGGAGGTGTTGTTGCATACCACGATGAAGCACGGCGGCACGCGGACTCCACGGTCCTGCCACAGCTTGAAAGTCTTTTCGTAGTGGCCGTAAAGCGCTTCGAGCGCTGTCTGGAGTTGCGGAGGCAGACTCAGCGGATCGAGCGTAGCAGCCTTCCCACGCCCCTTCCTGGGCATCTTCGTGCGGATATGTTCCCACAGGTTGCGGAACATCGGCATGTCCGCGCCGGGAATGTTGTCGGCGACGGGCACGCGCGGAAGTTTCACGATGCCGCACTCGATGGCGTCCATGAGCGAAAAGTCGCTCATGGTCCACGGGAAAAGCGTGCCCTCCGCGTAACCCGAGCCGCGCAGGAAGAACGGCGTCGCCGAGAGGTCGATCACGCGGGTGACGCCCAGCTTGCGGTTGACCGCCTCCAGCCCGGAGATCCACACGCGCGCAGCTTCTCTGCTCTTCTCTGCCTCCTTCCGGTCGTCGCCCTTCAGGTCTTCGTCCTCGTCGGAGCCAGCCTTCTCGCGATAACAGTGATGGGCCTCGTCGTTGAAGACCAGGATGTTCTTCATCCCCATCAGATCCGGCATGACGCGCTGGAGCATCTGGCCCTCGGTTTCGAGGGTATTCAGTTCCTCGCCGCGCCCCTGGAGCAGCGAGCGCCCGCCCTTCGAAAGTTCGATCCGCTCGCGCAGCTTGAAGGCATGAAAGTTGGTGATGACGATCTTGGCCCGGTTGATCTCTTCCAGCATGTCCCCCGGCACCAGTTCACGGTCACCATAGTAGCTGTCGGGATCGTTCGGCTGGAGCACCCGCAGTCGATCCTTGATCGTGAGGCCGGGGGTCACGACCAGGAAGCCGCGCGTGAAGCGCCGGCTCTGCTGGCGCCGCACCGCGTTGATCGTCTGCCAGGCGATGAGCATCGCCATGACCGTGGTCTTGCCGGCGCCGGTGGCGAGCTTGAGCGCGAGGCGCACGATTTCTGGGTTGGCGTCGCGGTTGGCGTTCGCCAGATGTTCGAGAATCCCCTCGCCCGCCTTGCCGATCTGCGGCGCGACCTCGGTCAGCCAGATGGCCGTTTCCACCGCCTCGACCTGGCAGAAGAACGGGCGGAAGGTGCTGAATTTGTGATGCCGCCAGTGCTGGAGCAGGCGCGCGGTCTCAGGCGTGACGCGCCAGTCGTTAGGGTTGGGCAAGGCGCGCCACCGGTCCACCTCCTGACGAACTCCAGCAATGATCGCCGTGTGGTCGTACTGCTGCTTCGCCGTCGAGAGTCCCTTGCCCTCGTCGAAAACGATGTCCTGCTGCTGGACGCCGCTCTTGCGCTTCCTCGGCTTGGGGATCGGCGTGATGAAATCCGCGCGGCGGCGGCGCTCGATGATCTGTTGGGTGGGCTGCCCCTGATCGTCCAGCTCCCAATGCCGCAACGGGTAGCCGTAGGGGGAGTTCAGAATCGGCCGGTCGAAGAACGGATCAGCCATGTCGGTCGTCTATCCGCAGGCGCAATGACGCGACATGCCGCGCCGTTACGGCATGCAGGGCGTCGATCACCGCCCTCGCTTCTTGTTCGCT
>Ga0209343_10006405_pt1 | contig 14072 bp, 14 predicted proteins | sample RifCSPlowO2_02_FD_184026 | JGI IMG/M metagenome (GOLD analysis project Ga0209343, IMG submission 184026) | Groundwater microbial communities from Rifle, Colorado - Rifle CSP2_plank lowO2_0.2 (SPAdes) (version 2) | ecosystem: Environmental > Aquatic > Deep subsurface > Groundwater | place... | reverse complement strand
AAGGTTTTAATTTCCCGAATTCAACCTCGAAGTGCAACGAAGGGAGCAGCTACTTCGATTGGTTTTTTGAAGCCCAGGCATTTTCTGGGTCTGTTGTTGATTAAGAACTCGATTCTGGCGATCTGGTCGTCCGTTATCTTACTGAAGTCGGTGCCCTTGGGCAAGTACCACCTGATGAGGCCGTTTACATGTTCGTTTGTGCCGCGCTGCCATGAGGCGTAGGGGCGCGCGAAGTAGCACTTGATGCCTATTGCCGATGTAATGGCCTCATGCCTTGAATTCTCGGTGCCGTTATCGAAGGTCATGGTCCGTCTGGCCTTTGACGGTAGGTCTCCGAGTCTCTCCACAACGGCATTATAGGTGGCCTCCGCTGTCTTGGCGTCGAGCTTGGTAAGCATAAGATACCTGCTCTTGCGCTCCACCAAGGAGTTGAGGGCTGCAAGGCTCTTTCTGGAGACCAGGCTGTCGCCTTCCCAGTGGCCGAACTGGATGCGACTTTCAACGGCTTGAGGCCGCTGGTCTATGGGAACGCGGTTGGGTATCTTGGTCTTACGCTCTTTTCTGCCGATGCCTTTGTTCCTTCGCTTGCGGTGTGCCCTCCTGAGGCACCGTATAAGCTCCTGACGGTCTTTTGTGTCAGGATGGTAGATGTACTGGTAAATGGCCTCGTGGCTTATTGAGAGCCCCGGCTGGTCGATCTCGATTCTCCCAGCTATTAGCTCCGGCGACCAGCCATCCTTGAGCATGGAGCGCACATAGGCCTCGATGCTCTCGTTCTTGAGCCTCTGATGCGTATTGGCCTGTTTCTTTCTCTCTTCGGCTCTGCCGTGTGCCCTGTGGGACATGTAGAGCCGATACGCAGGCGTTGCATTGCGGCGAAGTTCCCGTGAGACAGTGCTCTTGCTTCTTCCGAGGGCCTTGGCTATTTCCCCGAGGGACTTCTCCTCGGCAAGCATGGTGGTTATTAAGTCTCTTTCAGACAAAGACAGGTGAACATATTCTCTTTTCGGCATAGCCACTTAGGATAGCATCTTCCTTCCTGCTCTCCCAAGTGTTGCACTTCGCTATTGAACCGGCGCCTTAAAAATCCAAATAGTTTTTTGTTTTTTAATTCCTCAATCTCTGCCTTGAGTGCGTCTATCTCGGCTTGTGCTTTGCGCCGTCCTTTGCCGTATGCTTCGTTGATTAATCTGTCAACGTGTATCTGTTGTGTAGGCGTGAAGGAAACCCGCTCCATTATTCCCCCCCCAGGGCCGCCTTTGCTTTTGCCGCCTCAGCCTCGTGGAGTTCAAGGGCGCGGAGCTTCACGGGATCGCTGTACTCTGAGGCCGCCGTTAAAGAGGTCTTGACTGCCGCCTGGACGTGCTCATTCAAGTCCCGATAGGTATCACGGGCCTTGACGATATCAGGGGCCGCCGTCTGAAAATACTGTTCACGAAACTTTCCAATATCCTCAGAGGAAAGGCCGGTGAGCATCGAGGGCGCGTCAATGATTGCCGCAAGTGATGAACCATCACGGGACTCAATCATGGCCTGTACGACCTTTACCTTTTCTCCGGGTGCCATGCCCTGTAGCCTCTGCCTTATCTCGACGGCATAAGGACCGTTGACAAGGCCGCTGTGCTCTCTCAGGCTGGACTCAAAAGAGGCCCCGGCGGATGTAGCCTTCGTGGTTATAGCGGCCTCAGCCGCCTCTGCAAGAACCTGAAGCCTGGCCGCTGCCCTCCCTACATTCAAGGCGTGGTCCCCGCCCTGAGGGTTTGCCCGGATAAATTCCACGGCCTTTAAAGCGTCGGCAAGGTCATTGAGCGTCGTCTGCAAGGCTTTGTGGTCCCGGTTCTGCTTGTCGTGCTTTTCCTGAAATCTTACCTTGAGTGTGTCCAGTGCTTTCGTGTAGTCCATTTCTCTCTCCTGTATGTGGGCGCGGGATTGCGCTTTATTTGACTAAAAAGGTCTAATTTGTACGGAAATGTAACCCTCGAATTTTCATGGGAAAATAGTTGAAACCTGCGCCTTGGAATCCGCACGTTATGTAACAATCTCTGAACCCCAAGAGGGGGTAAGTGTTTGATATCATTAATTAAATTCCTTTTTATCCATCACGGAAACATCCGGCTTACAAGTGCACGGGCCTTTCCCTTTCAGGCGCGGGCAGTCGTGGTCATGCTTAATTAATATGTGGCCTATGCCGCCCTTCGGTGTTTGGGCCAGCTTCCCCGCCTGATAGCCCTCTATTAATTTTTTAAGCCAGTTTTCCATTTAATCCCTTGTCCGGTTTTATGTCCGTTTTGCGTCCGGTTTGCGTCCGTTTTGTCCGGTTTACCTGTTTTGCCTGTGTCCGGTTTGTCCGGTTTATGTATGTAATACATAACCGGACAGGACAGTACAACCGGACAGGACCATCAAAAGACGGGTGAGACAAAGCCGTGTGCTTCATGTACCGCTTGAGCTTCGATTAACGCCCTTGTAACCTCAGCAATCCTCTGGCGTGGAAAGTCCTCGTCCTTGAGTGCATCTTTCCAATCAGCTAAAGAAATCCTGGCGGCTTCGCCTTCGCGGTCCTGCCGGGTGCTCCAGATATTCATCAAGACTTCATTTGCGCGTGTCTGCCACTTCCCCCGTCCTTGCTTTCCCTTCGCCGCCCGTGGTTCGTAGGACGTAAGCTCAAGGGCCGCGCCGGTGATAATCTCGCCGGTGTCGGGGTCTATCAGGTCGAGGTCAACTGGCCGCAGCCGGAACGCCATAGGTTCAGGGTGCTCGGCGTCTTTCATTTTTGTGGCCTCAAAGCGAATGGTCCCGGTTTCGTCTTTGTCCAGCCGGTACTCGGAATCGAGGGCCGCCTTGAGGGACATCGCCCCGCGCGCCCTTGTCTTATCAGCATGGCCGCTGTGGTGAACCAACAGGACGGTCGAACGATAGCGCGCCCGGATTGCGTCAGCCGCCGAAATTGCTTTAGACATATCTGAAGTGCTGTTTTCGTCCGCTGGGCCAAAGTTCCGGGCCAGGGTGTCGAATATGACGACGCGCGGAGGTCCTGCGGAAGCTGCGATATCATCGATCGCCTTTAGAACCTCGTCGAGCGCGTCCGGGTCTACAAGGGCCGTGGGAGACATAGAGACAAAGAAAGGCGCGCTATCGTGGCTTACGCCGCGCAACGCGCTCCAAGCCATCAACCTGCGCTTTATTCCGTTCTGGCCTTCGCCGCATACGTAGACAACGGGGCCGTGATCAGCGATAACATGGCCGTGAAAATCCGTACCCGTAGCAACGCTCAGGCCGATATCCATCGCCCAGAAGCTCTTGCAAGTCCCAGGGTCCCCGAATACGAGGGCCAGGGCTTCCGCTTCCAGAATGTCACGCACAACCCACCTCGGAGGGCGCGCTTCGATTGCGCTTGCATGGACTAATTTAAAATGACGGTCTGTTTTTGTTCCGGCCTCTGGAGTTCCCGCCGGTTCGTATCGTGCTACGCTCTGGGCAATGCCCTCGACCTCGGCATCAGGGAGGGGAGGACTACATTTTTCTTGATTCTCTACTCGGAGCGCGGCCAGGATTGCGGCCTCGGAGAAACCGCGCCGCCGCATGGAACCGCCCTGGCTGGTAAGAGACGCGTTACGCGCCCCCTCTGGCATGACTTCCCCTATCGCCGGAGCTGTGGTCTTTTTTGCCGCTGGTTTTGCCAGTTCCAAAAGCCAAGCCGGGGCCTCTGCTATCTCCTGTCCGGCGAGCGGGTCAGATGAAAGCTCCCAGGTGTAAATTTTGCCGTTCCTATGAAGCGACGGCGGCACCACGATATAACCGCCATCGGCCTTAATATCAACTTCCGCGAGTACGCCAGTTTTGCTCGCAAGCCCGCCAACCGGCCTCTTGAAAATCAACTGCCGCCCGCGCCCCGTGTGCTGCTCAGCGGTGTCAGGCATCGCGTAACCTTCGAGCGCCGCCTCGCCTTGCTCGCCGTCGATATCGCATGATGTAATGCCGCTTTCCTCGCCCGTCACAACCCCGATATTTGCTTCCGGCCATTGCGCCCACCACCTGCGGATTATGGCCGTGTCGGTTGTGGCATCGTCGCGCCCGTTCATGGTGCGCGGGTGCTTGCCAATGGATGTGCAATCTTTTTTACGGCAAGAGCAACCACCATTTAAAGGCGTGTGCAGCGGAAAGACGGGCCAGCCTTTTTCGGCATAGGCAAGCGCGTGTGTTATAAGGTCATCCGCGCCCGTCATTAAATGCCGTCCTTCGTCCTGGCCTGCAGCCACGCGCAAAGGTCTTCGACGCGATAGAAAATCTTTCGGCCCATTCTTCCTCTCGCCGGGCCTTCGCCCAGGCTGTCGAGGTTCGCCAGCGTCCTCGCGTTCAAAAGTCCGCCTGTAAACTTCGGGACTTCGTGCCTCGCCACTATGCCGGACGGCCACCTTTTAGCGAGTTCCTGAAAGTCAAAAGTCATAATGTCCCCTCCTTTTAAAATAAAAAAAACCCACGCTGATTTTTCAGCATGGGTTCATCTTACGCTTTATGAATATTTGTTCCCGGTACATTCGGAAGATTTTTTATCCTCGAATGTTCCGATTCTTACCGTTTCGGTTTTCGCGCCTTAGTGATATTGTCCGCCTCAATATCCTCATCAAAAAGAGCTTTTACAATTCCCGCCAAGCTCTCATCCGTCAGCTTAAATCTCTCCGGAAGGTTGCAACAAATGTCCCGGTCCTGCATAATACAGTCTTCAAAGCCTCTTACGAAATCGGCATAACTTGTTTTGCGCGAATCGCTTACCGCGTCAACCTCAGAACGGCAGCCCGATATGGGGCTTTCCATCTCACGCTTTAGAGCCGCGAGAACATCCTGTATTCGCGGCATATACTTCCCCATGCGCAAGCCACCATCAACCTTTGCCAATATGGGCACTACATGGCCTTCAAAAAGGAATTGCCTTTCCACTGTTCCAGATTCCAGCCCTGCCCTTTCAACCAGGTGTAAGGGGCAAGTATTGGCCGCGCTTGTCAAGTAACTCTCCTCTTTAATTCTGTTACGCTTATCGAGGAATTTTATCAGTTCCTCGGTTGTTTTAATTATGTCCTCCTGTGCTTCCTCTAAATCTTTACGATCCCTCTTTATGTTACGCTTTTCCTCATAGACTATCGCTGCATCAACGATTGCGGCCAAAACCGCTCGTCTGCCTAATCCGCCGTTTCCTCTCGGCGTGGAGCGGTCTGTTATCTTATGTTCAATCTCGGCATATACCGGGTTCATAACATCCGAGTTTTCTTTAAGTCGCTTGAGTATGTTTTTTTGCTCGGCTGTCGTCGTCTGTATTATTCTGTTGAGGCCGGGGTCAAAATAGCCGTTGATTCCCTCATCAATGAAATCGTCAGCCCATTTATGTGAACCGTTTTGGGGCCCTTTAAATCGCTTCATTTTTTGCACCTCTCCGTGCCTCGCTTTTTATTATTGCCCCGAAGCCGGAAGCGAGAGAGAGTTCCGGTTTTCGGCCCGTCGGCCTATCGGGGCAAGCTGTCTATCCCTTCTTTACAGGTATCTTTGTCAATTTCATATCTTTAGGTATGTAGCAAATAAATTCTTGTTCCTTTCGCTCATTGATATAGGCATATATATTTTCAACCGGAATAATAGCCTTGAACACTACAGGGTCCGACAAATACGCATATCTTGATGAAAACCACTTTGCCAGCTCAAGGTCTGCCGTCCAGGACAGACCTCTTACCCTTCGCGCCGCACCTTTTCCGGCAACTCCACGATAAAGAGTAAAGGGACCGTTACCGGGCAAGGGATCTCCAGCCGATAACAGCCGCGTGCGGTCTGCTATATCAAAAAAAAGGTAATCAAGGACAACCTTAGAAATATGCATATTGTTTAATCGACAAATTATGAAGGCATGGAGAAGGGCATCTTCGAATAATCCCGCTTTCTTTAGTGAAATATGATTGTCACAAACAAAGGCTAAGTTTGCCATATTGTCCATCTTGATAAGAACGCCGAATATATCGCGTTCTTCCCAACACTGCAGAGCTTGTTTTCTTAGAGATAAATCTATAAGAGATAAATCCAATTGTGTGTTATCCATCGGCGTTATCCCTTCTTTACCAGCTCAATCACTTTGCCCTGTTCAGGCACAAGGGCCTGTGCAAGTCCGCTCATAGCGCGCCTCTGCGTGTCCTCGTCTCCCTTTGCATACCTGAAAACCATTGAGGGAGTTTTCCAGCCGAAAAGTATTTGAAGGTCTTTAACAGGCGTTCCTCTCCGGGCCGCCAGTGTCGCCGCCGTATGCCTCAAGCTATGGAAAACAACTTTGTCCCGCGCTCCCCTGCCCTTGTTAAGTTCAAGGTTCTTGACGGCAGTCCTGAAGGCTTGCGGGGTCTTTTCAAACGGGGTTCCGTCCTTCATGGTGAATACATACTCGCCGGGGCCGCCTATGCCGCGCCGCTCCATCATCTCAATGACGGCTGGCACAAGGTAAACCGTGCGCGGTTCTTTGTTCTTGGTGTCAGGGAATAAGGCCGTGCTTCTGGCCAAGTTCACGTGCTCCCAAGTAAGCCGCGCCGCCTCGGAGAAACGGCATCCGGTGAAGGCACAAAACATGGCTATGTCGTGAGTTGCCGTTTCGGTCACGCTCAGATAATCGAGTATGCTTTTTAACTCTGTCGGAGTAAGTACCCTGAGCCGGGTATTATCCATTTTGGGAAGCGTGACGCCGATTGCCGGGTTATCCCCTGCCTTTACCAGCTTCCTCTTTGCCGCGTGTTTCCATATCCTGTAAAGGGTCCCAACGGCATACTGTTGTGTACGCGGGGTCAGCTTATCCTCCCTCATACGGTCAAGCATCCGATCAACATCTTCCGGCGTGATTGTTTTAATAGGCTTGTGGCCCATAACCGGAAAAATCCGCTTCGTGTAATGCGCAAGCTCTTTTTCCCAGGAGGTTTCCTTTATCCTGGCCTTGAGGTTATGGACATAATCCTTGTCCCAAAACTCTGAAAGGGTAAGGCCCTCTGCAAGCTGTAGGGCCCTCTTTTGTTCCTCTAAGGATTTTTCCTCTCGATAGGTTTGATGTTTTTTGAGTAGATCGCCTCTTTTATCTGAGGCCGTTTTTTCTGTCCAGTCTTTTTCAGAGGCCCAACCCAGGGCCTCCTGTACCATCTTCCCGTTCAATTTATAAAATATGGTGAAGTACCTATCCGGTTTAGCGCCATGCGTCCTTGTCGGGTGTTCGCGCCAACGGACGCCAGTCCTTTTACTCTTTATCCATTTCGCCATCGGCAGACCTCCTTAAAATCCCGTGGAGTGTTTTTGTCCAACCCCTGTCCAACCTATATAGCTGAAACAGTGTGTTTTTACGGTAAGTCTCAGGAAGTCAGAATATCAAGGAAAACAGAGGAATGTCAAGGGGTTTGTGCGGTTTAGTGAAGTTATGGTAAGTAGTTCAAAAGGGACTCAAAATCCCGTGACCGCAAGGTCGTGCGGGTTCGACCCCCGCCTCCGGCACCATAATAAAATCAAAGACTTACAGAGTTTCTAAGACTTCAACATGAAACCCATTTTTCCTTGAAAGACGATTCTCTCCCTAAACTCTCCCTGAAAATAAAAAAACCGCCCTCGAAAGAGCGGTCTAAAGGGCTTTAATAGCAGCTTGTGAAAGCGGTTGTGCCCAAATAGCCCATAGAGGTGGTGCAGTTTATAGGACGACGTGGCTGGTAGCCGTTCGAGTTGCCGTATATTGTCTGAGAATTATTTTGAATCTGCTGGCCTGTGCGAGACATGGAATCGCTCAAGGCACCTAAGCCTTGGATGTAAGCTTGTTCCTCTGAAAGAGCGCGCTCTCTTGTAAAGGCGAGGAATTGATTGATAGCTTCATTGGCTTCTTTTATATCGTCGGTAGCATCAAGGCCGTCTGTTTTTTTCTGCGTTATTTTTTGATGGAGCCCTTCTATATAATCCACTTCCATTTCATATTCGGGGAAAGCCGTCCTGAATGCAGCAATTAATGCCTTATTCTTTTCCGTAGAACTCATTGAATCATCGCGTATTTGTTGAGCTGTTACGGTAAGCTGATCCATCCGCATATTGTGCCTGGACAATGGACTACAGCCTACGATGATGAGCGCGAGCACTAACAGAAGAATTCTCATGGAGCCTCCTGTTTTATCTTGTATAAACTGGCAGCGAAAGGGTAATGCGTACAGTTCCAGAATTTTACAATTTTGCCAGGGACTGGAATTAAAGAAACTATTGCGCCCAAAACTGTAAAAATTAAAAAAAGCGATTTTTCATCAATGTGCCTTATGTGAAACCATGAACTCGCTACATAAAAACCCATGCCGGACAAAATTGCATAGAAAATAGCGAGACGGAGCGCGGCAAACACAAAACCAAATACGGTTGGCAAGGGAACTTTTCCTGCCATAAGGCCGTGTGCGCATATTAAAAAAGCAACAACGCCCAAGAGCACCTGAATTGCAAAATTACCAAACAAAGCACCCCAAATAACAAGAACAACATTATCCATAAAAAGCCCCTTAAACCTTATCTGTCTCAGGTCAAACTTCTTTTATGCTTCCCTTATCAGTACAGTTATCTTTACAAACATACAAAGTTCGCCTCAAGGTTCTAATTGACATATATTATTCTATCCAATAAGCGTAAAACTACCATTGACAGTTCCTTTTTGTCAACAATGTTCTTGTGTCAGATTGTTTCAATTTTGCCTGGAATGTTCAATAAATACGGGCATGAAAACAAAAGAGCTTACCGGTCTGAGAATCAGTCTCGTAGGGTGGGCTATGCCCACCAATATATTTCCTACAATCACACATTCCGAAGTCTCGTAGGTTGGGTTGCGTCTTTCAACCCAACAATAATGGACTCTCTTGCATTTAGGTTGGGTTACGCTCCGCTAACCCAACCTACACTAACTCTTGATTCCTAAAGGGTGCGCACGGCGCACCCTTGTATCTTTTTACTAAAAAACCATCTTCATTTATAGGCATGAAATTCCCATTAAGCCGCCTTCAACTGTCTCACTTTTATCTTTTTCTTTCTCAACTCCCAAAGGTCATACTGCATCTGCTGATTAAGCCAGCTCTCCGGGGTAGTGTTGAAGGCTATGGAAAGCCGCACAGCCATTTCAGGGCTTATGCCAGCCCTTCCATTGACAAGCTCGGAAAGGGTCTTGCGGCTTACGCCCAGGGCCTTTGCCGTCTCGGTTATCGAAAGGCCCAAAGGCTCGATGCAGAGCTTCTTTATGACTTCCCCAGGATGAGGAGGATTGTGCATCATTGTTTTATCTCCCTTCAATGGTAGTCCAGATAATCGACCACATGGGCATCATGCCCTTCAAATTTAAATATTACTCTCCAGTCTCGCAGGTTGGGTTGCGTTTTTCAACCCAACGATAACGGACTCTCCTGCATTTTGTTGGGTTACGCTCCGCTAACCCAACCTACAAAACTTTTCTTACTTCGGGTGTTTCACCGACCCCGCATAAAATACCTCGCACTCTCCGCCCTTCAAGAGCTCGCTTGTCTTTTCAAAGAGGTTTAGCACTGGTCCGGCAAGCGACTTGAGCGTGCTCACCTTTTCTACTTGTGGATGCTCGAAGCTGCCGTGGACCTTCTGCGTGAACCTTACGCACCCTTTTTCATCCACCACCGCCACCGTCACATCGTCGAACCGCTCTTTCACAAAATCCAGCCTCCCCTTCATGGCGACCCTGTTCTCTTTTGTTGAAAAGGCTACGTCCTGAGCCTCCGCGACGCCGTTTTTCACCCTCCAGTCAGAGACGAGTATTTGTATCGTGCTCTTTCCTCCAAGGGAAGCCGCGTAGACGCTCCCGAAGTCATAGCCCTTTGTCAACACCGCGCCAAGGGGGCCCGCGATGAAAAACGCGCCCATATCGATAAGGCTCACGGTCTGGGTCTTTTCGAACTTCTCCAATACGCGGTCGAGGTCGATGCTTTCGTGAACAAGATTCTGCCCCCGAAGAGTTATCTCCCCCTGTGTGCTCCTCTCCATCTCATCGAGATTTTTGCCTTTCATCACAAGATGCGACTTAAGATCAAGCTCGCCCCGTATAGATTTTTCCTGTTTAAACGCCCCAAGCACCTCTTCAAAACGGAATTTCGTTATCGCGAAATCCACCGTGTACTCCGGGCTTTCGCCGGACATCACGCCTTTTATGCTCCCCATGCCTTCCCCGCCAAAGACCTTCATCGTGACGGGATCTGCCTCAAACTTTCCCTCACGGGCCTCCATTGCGACGCGCAGATCTCTTATCTTCAATCCTTTAGACTTGACCTCACCGCATGACAATCCCCCACCGAATGATATGTCGTAAAGAGACCCCCCTCCGGCCACAGCGATATCTTTTATCTCAACGTCGCACCCGTCCGCCTCGACTTTTCTCCTTTTTTTTTCATCCCTGAAAACGAATAGCCCCTTTTTGATGAAGATCTTTTCCACCTCAAAGGCGGGAAGCTCTTTAGGTTTCATTTCAGGCGTTTCGAAGTTGAAATGCCCTCTCCTGTCTTTAGTGATAAAGAACCTGGGTGAGATAAGCGCCACCTGGCGTACAAGTATTTTACGCCTTAAAAGAGGCGGCAGTTTTATCCTTACCTCAGCCTTTTCTGCCAAGGCGACATCGATACCCCGGTTTTGTATCAGGACGTCATCAAGCGATACACCAGCGTGTGGAAAGAGCACGATCTTCATTTTGCCGTTAACGCGGACCTTCATCCCCGTAGCCTCGGAAGCGGCCGCCTCGATGCGGGGCTTGTAGCTCTCTATGTCGAAGGTGAGGACGAAGATGACCGCCGCAAGGACAAAGGCTAACGCTGCTCCGGCGAGGATAAAAAGGGCTTTTTTCATCTTTGCGTTCATCGCTTCGCACCCATATACAGAAAGCCTCGATTGATATAGACAGCATCTTCCACCTCTATTCTGCCAGAAAAGAGGTCACGAGTTAAGCTCAGCCAAAAACATCAATCGATTCATGTTGACATATTTTTTCGAAACGTATTATTCTGAGCTGATTTAGAGCCTTTTTTCATGAAAAAGAAGGCCGTTGATATGTGGCGTTAAAAATACTGAAACCTGTTTTTACAAAATCCAAAAGCGATAGCGCAGGGGCATCATGAGAAAGCAGACCGGTATCCTGATTTATCTTTGTATGTTTGTCCTTCTTTTTTTCTCCGTCTCTAAAAGCTATTCCGAGGAGCAGCCCCCACCGCGCCTTTCCGTCCTCGAAAATTATGTAAACCAGACCATAGCCCCGTATTTCAATGAAAACCAGGTCGTCCGCCAGTTCGGATACGATATCTTCGGGCGCCCTGCGGCCTTTGACCCGTCTGACCTTATGCCCGTTGGCCCGGATTACCTGCTGCGGCCTGGGGACGAGCTCAAGATAAGCTTCTGGGGCAAAATAAGCTCCGACCTCTCCGTCAGGATAGGCCGTGACGGCAGCGTAAGCCTCGGCGAGTTCGGCGTCCTGCATCCGGCAGGCCTCACCTTCGCTGAGGCGAAGGCGTATCTTCAGGAGGTCGTTGCCCGCTACTACAAGCCCTCTGAAGTGAAGATGAACCTGAGCATGGGAGCGCTCTCATCTATGAGGGTCTTCGTGGCCGGAAGTGCTTCAAACCCTGGCAGCTTCACGGTTTCATCGATGTCGTCTATCTTAAACGCGCTTATGGCGGCTGGAGGCCCGAGCAAGTCCGGGTCTATGCGCTCGATCACATTGCATCGTAACGGCAAGGTAGTCTCCGGCCTCGACCTCTATGACCTCTTGCTTAAAGGGGATAAGTCGGGGGATATAAGGCTACAGCCGGACGATGTCATATTTATCCCGCCGGTCGGGCCTCAGGTTGCTGTGGCAGGCTATGTCAAATCCCCTGGCATATATGAACTTAAAGGCGAGTCGAGCATAAAGGAAGCGATAGAGATGGCCGGAGGGATCGACGCGCTGGCCTACTCCGGAAGGCTTAAGATAGACAGGATAGCTGAAGGCGGCAGGACCGCGGCCTTCGAATGGAAGTACGATGACGAGCTCATTAAAACCGGGGTCAGGCCGGGCGACATCATAACTATCTTTCACGCGGTAGCAGACAAGAAGCACGTAAGGCTTGAGGGCGCGGTCAAACGGGAAGGCGAATACGGGGTAAACGGGAAGCTCACGGTAAGCGGGCTTATAAACCTCGCCGGAGGGGTTGAGCCTTATTCGTATACCAGGGAAGCTGAGCTTACCAGGGTCGACCCAACGCCAGCGGGCCCCAAGACGACAAAGTTTTTTATCGACCTCGACAAGGCGATGGCCGGCAACGCTCTGCACGACATCGAGCTTAAGGGGGATGACTACCTCTATGTAAAGACGATCCCCGAATGGCGGCTGTACAGGAAGGTCAAGGTAAGCGGCGAGGTAAAATTCCCAGGGACATATATCGTCGAAAAGGGTGAGACGATAAGCTCGCTCCTTTCGCGCGCCGGCGGGCTTACGGATAAGGCCTTCTTCAAAGGCGCGGTCTTCACAAGGGTCTCCGTGAGAGAGGTCCAGCAAAAACAGCTGGACGAGTCTATATCAAGGCTGGAGTACGAGCTCTTTTCTTCTTCCGCCGAGGCTATTGAGACGGCTTCCGACCCTCAGAGCGCGGAACAGCTAAGGCTTTCCATGGTCCAGAAAAAAGCGCTGATAGCCAAGCTGAAGAGCGCGCAAGCCCTCGGCAGGATCGTCATCAACCTTGAGCCCATCGACAAGTTCAAAGGCTCTGTTTACGATATCGAGCTTCTGGACGGCGACGAGGTCCGTATCCCGGAGGTGCCAGCCCAGGTACAGGTCGTAGGCTCGGTATATAACCAGACGGCGCTCGTCTATTCCCCTGAGCTTTCGGTCTCTGAATACATCAATACCGCGGGAGGCGTCACCAAGTATGCCGCCGAGGACGAGATCTACATCCTCAAGATGAACGGCACCGCCATAAACAGCCGCCAGGCTGGAAACTGGTCTGTCGGCTGGGACAAGGTAACGGGCCGGTGGGTGACGGGTTTCATGTCCAGCTCCCTCGACCCTGGAGATACGATAGTCGTGCCGGAAAAAACGGACAGGATCGCATGGCTCAAAGAGACAAAGGACCTGACCCAGATACTTTACCAGATAGCCGTTACAGCAGGCGTATTGATAGTGGCTTTCTAAAAGGCCGCTGTCCCTCTCCCCTCCGGGGAGGGGGACAAAAGACTGCGCCTGTCATAGGCCGAACTTCGATGCCCTGTCCGTAGAGAAGACCCCTGACGGCTTGTGCGACGGGAACTCCTTTATGAGCTTGTACGTGTCAGCGTCATAGACGGCGATCTTGTCCTCCTCGCGGACCGATATATAGACCGCCTCGCCCTTGGGCGTGAACTGCGGGTCAAGCGCGCCCTTGCCGACGTCTATAATCTTTTTGACCTCCATCTTCTCTACGTCTATCACATCTACAAGCCTCTCCTCCGGGCTTCCTGGCGCTCCGACGTTATCGACCCAGACCTCCCTGCCTCCAGGCCTTGCCACCACAAATAGCGGGGTGCCGGAAACAGGAATCGATCTCATCACCTTCCAGTTTTTGATGTCGTATACTATGACCCTTTTTTCGGCGAAGGCAGGCACGAAGGCTATGTCTCCGGCTATGGCCCATGACTCAAGGTGCGGTATATGGTAGAGCGGCACCTTCTCGCCATCGGGAGAGAGCCCGGCCTTTCTTTCGCGCACGTCGAGCCTTTTCATCCCGTCGAGCTTCCAGGTATCGAGGAGCCCCATCCAGTCCGAGTTGAGCAGGCCCACGAGATAGTACCTGCCGTCAGGCGTTATAAGCTGGTCGTAGGGCGTGTCGCCCACGTCGTTGAACTTCCTTATTACGGGGAAACCCTCCTGCTTCATATCGACTACCCATACGGCGTTGCCTTCCATGAGGCCGAATATCATGAGGTTGTCCGGGGTGTCGAGCGGCCCGACCGTCCGCGACCTTATCTGTGTGCCGTCGGCCGTCTCCTTTATGACGGCGGGTATCTCCTTTACGAGCTTCAAGGTCTCGGAATCC
>Ga0209343_10006402_pt1 | contig 14076 bp, 9 predicted proteins | sample RifCSPlowO2_02_FD_184026 | JGI IMG/M metagenome (GOLD analysis project Ga0209343, IMG submission 184026) | Groundwater microbial communities from Rifle, Colorado - Rifle CSP2_plank lowO2_0.2 (SPAdes) (version 2) | ecosystem: Environmental > Aquatic > Deep subsurface > Groundwater | place: Rifle... | reverse complement strand
TGAAACTGTCTGAAATGGCGGAGCAGGTATTTGCAGCGCGTTCTTTGCTTTCCCCGGGGCAGAATATTACAAATCTCGTGCTTATGGGTATGGGAGAACCGCTTTTGAATTACGATGAGGTTATAAGGTTTCTGAATATTGCCGTGCATCAAAAGGGGCTTGCCTTTGCGCCGCGGCGGATAACAGTCTCAACAGCAGGCATTGCACCTCTTATAGAAAGGCTCGGCAGAGATACGAAGGTAAATCTTGCCGTATCGCTCAATGCAACTACAGACGAGGTTAGAAGCCGCATAATGCCTATAAATAAAAAATATCCGCTAAAGGCATTGCTTGACGCCTGCAGAAAATATCCGGTGGCAAGGAACAGGCAAATTATCTTTGAATATGTAATGATGAAGGGTGTCAATGATTCTTTAGAAGATGCGAAAGGCCTTGTAAAACTTCTCAGGGGCATAAAATGCAAGATAAACCTCATACCATTTAATCCATTCCAAGGGGCTGAATTCAAGAGGCCGCAGGGCAGTGCAATATTGAGCTTTCAGAGATTGCTCCTTAATAATAAGTATATCGCAGTAATAAGGACAAGCAAGGGACAGGATATAAGTGCGGCCTGTGGCCAGTTAGAGGGAAGATACAAGGGGAAGGGGACTCTAACCAGCCGGTTTTAAAACAAACCAGTTCTGCTGTTCATAGGGCTATGGGTGACGGCCCATCTCTGCCTTGAGTGCCTTGGCATAAAAGGCTGCTTCCTGATTAGAGGGGTCCATCTCGAGGACCTTCTCAAAGGCCTTCAATGCCTGTCCGACCCTGAAGCTGTAATTGTTGTAGCTCTTGCCGATATTGAGGTAGTAGGTTTTAATCTCATGCCCTTCTATATTCACGGGCGGGGCGATATCATCTGTCATGGCGAGGATCTCGCGTATCCTTTCGGGGCCGGTTACATCCATATACAGGCTCTTGGGCAGCGAGAACTCAAGTATCGGCCTTTCGTCGGTGTTTATCTTGGTCTGGCCTATATACCTCCTTAAGTCCCTGTCTCCGGCGAGGAAGAGCGCGAAGATGTCATACGGGTTTTTAAGGTCAACCCTTGCGAGACCCTCTCTGATCTTCGGGTCGGAGAATATATCGCTGAGTTTCTGCATCTTGAAGCTGTGAGGTTTTATCGAGCCTATTATTACAAGGTCAAGGGCCTCCTTGTAATGGAACCATGCGCTTATGTGGGGGAAGGCCGCAGCGAATGAATTCAGACCTATCCTGAAATCCTCTGGCGTGCCCTTGTAATTGGAGTACCAGATGGCAACTATCCCGTCCTCATTGAGCTTGTTTTTAAGCTCCATGAAATAATTATAGGTAAAGAGGTTCGATACACCGGAGATCCACGGGTCTGAGACGCCGGATACAATGATATCGTATTTTTTCGAAACGGTTGTGAGAAAGTTCCTCCCGTCGGTCAAATGCAGGCTGACCCTCGGATCCTCGAGGATGTTGTTGTTGGCCTTCACAAAGAAGCGGGCTGCATCCACCACGCCTGATTCAAGCTCCACTACGTCAAGGCTTTTTATAGGGTAATATCCCATTGCGCCAAGCGTTATGCCCGAGCCGAGCCCTATTAGGAGGGCATCCTTTGGTTCGCTGCTATGGAGCATAAGCGGGATGTGGCCGAGTATCGACCAACTCCATGAAGGCCTGCCGAATTCGGAGCGGGCCTCCTGTTTCCCGTTCGCCTGATATGAGATGACCTCGGCATTGGGGCCAGCGCCGCGCACAGTTATGATTGCGTTGAGGCCTTCTTTATAATAAAGAAGCCTTTCATTTAAGTTCCGCTCCTTGAAAGAGGGTTTCCCCATGTCCTTGCCGTACGGATTTATGTAAAGCCCCATTGTCATGGATATCTTCTCCCATGGGGGCAGCACTATCACCATAAACCCGAAAACAGCCGCAAAGGCCGCCGCGCCGATGTACTTATGGACCTGCCTTATCCTGCTGTAGTAAAGCAGGATGATACTTATAAGGATATTTAGAGCTGCTGTCAACACAACGCCGTTCTGTACCCCGATGAGCGGTATGAAGATGAATCCGCCGGCTATCGAGCCCACTATCGCGCCGGTGGTATTGAAGAAATAGACGTTCCCCACCTTTTTCCCTATGTTTTGGCTGAAGCCCTGGGTATATATCCTGTTGACGAGCGGGAAGATGGCGCCCATAGAAAGGGTGGGCACTATCATCACTGCCGCGGCTATAAAGAACTCAAATACCAGAAAGAGCCAGAACTGCTCAGCGAAGACCTCCTTAAGGTTGAAGAATATGAATGGGAGCTCCCTGTAGATGAATATCGATGCGAGGGCGAAGAACCCTATGACTGCCTCCAGCATTGAGAACCAGAATATCGGTTTTTTGCACCTGTCTACAAAGGGGGCAAAGGCAATGCTGCCGATTCCTATGCCTGCAAGAAAGGTGGCAAGCATTATTGTAAACGCATAAACCGATGAGCCAAGGACAAGGGAGAGGACCCTTGTCCATAGGACTTCATAAGCAAGGCTGCAAAATCCCGAGATGGTAAAGGCGAGTATTACGATAAAGGTTAGTTTTTTCCTGTCCGTTTCGTTTTCAAACAGGGGGGACGGCTTTTCTTCCACGGTTTTGACTGTCATGGCGCTCTTCGCCTGCCAGTAGAACGCAAACACGAGCGCTCCCACGAGGATGTCTATTATCCCTCCCATATACACCGTTGTATTAACGCCGAGGGTATAAAGCGCAAAGAGCCCGGTTAAGAGGCAGCCCGTGACTGCGCCGAGGGTGTTTACTGCGTAAGGGACAGCCGTATAGTAGCCGATCCTTCCAGAGACTGAGGCGAAATACTTTACAAGCGGCGGGAGGGTTCCACCCATAAGAGTGGTCGGCACTATAAGGACCAGGAGAGCTATCACAAATTGGACAGGTTCGAATCCGGCATGGTAGCCAATGCCCCCTGTGACGGGAGATACATAAAGATAGATGTCCCTTATAAGAGAAAATATCCATGGCGAGAGAACGCCATAGATACCCAAGACTACCTCTATCACAGCATAGACCCTGAGCGGGAACTGGTATTTATCAACTATCCTTCCGAATATGATGGACCCCAGGGCAAGCCCTGCCATGAAAGTGCCGAGCACGGTTGTTATGGCGAACTGAGTGGAGCCAAAAGAGAGTATGAGGAGCCTTATCCAGACGAGCTCATAGGCGAGCCCGGTGAGGCCGGTTATGAAGAAAATGCCGTATATAAGGTATTTATTCCAGGAAGTTTCGGGATTTCTATCCATATGCACCTCAAACCGTAAAAATCAATAGCTATTTTTGGGTACCTGGCAATCCTTCCAGAAATCAAAGGCTTGAGGATTACTCTTAAACAGACCTATCCCTTGTCGGGAAATAATTTGGCAAAAACGCCCCGGATTCCTTTGCTTCTTCCAATGAGATGGTTGGAGCGGCAAGACTTAGGTTCTACAAAAACCTTAAGGTAAGTTACTGATTACTACTGCGGCGGGTGTAGTAAAAAGTAGCATAACTTTAATAATTGCCATTTTATACATTAATCCTTTAGAAATTGCAAGTCAAAAGTACATAAAAACAGTGGAAGAGACAGCCGCTTATCTTTCCAGGTCTGTTTCTGCTATCCGTGAGATTATCTGAGCAGACCGTTTGCCAATAGTAAAAATAAAAGGTAATTTTTAGCCTGTTTGCGGAACTACCCGCATCCCTCTCCTTAGGGAAATAAGGATAAGACCAAGGAGCAGCTATTACACCTTGAACAGTTGATTTTTAGTTGATTTTTCTCTTGACAAATATCCAGAGCAAGACTATAGTTTATGCCGAGTGGAATAAAGTGGTATAAAGTGGAACAAGTGTCCGTGTAGCGCTATTGTAGAATATATCCAACAACTAAGGACGGAACCTATGTTTAGAGGAAGATTTGAGCACACTATTGACCCAAAGGGACGGATCAGTATTCCTTCTAAATTCAGGGAAATCCTTGCGGACAAATATGATGAAAGGCTTGTAATCACCAACAACTATGACGGAAATCTGGTGGCCTATCCATTTGCTGAATGGCAGATTGTAGAAGAAAAGGCAAGTAAACTTCCCACACTGAAAAAAGAGGTGGCAGATTTCATAAGGTTTTTTATCTCCGGCGCAACAGAATGCCCTATAGACAAACTTGGAAGAATCCTTATACCTCCTCTGCTTAGAGAACATGCAAAATTGGAAAGGGATATCGTACTTGTCGGAACCCTTAAAAAGGTAGAAATATGGGCCAAGGCGAGATGGGAGGTAACAATAACAAAGGCCCAGGAAAATGCTGACGAGGCCAGGGCGATCCTTGCAGATTTGGGACTTTAAATGACCTTCACCCCGTTAGAAGCTTCTTCTGGCGCAGACAAATCCTCAAGCGGGGAAAATCGCTTTTCAACAGGGGGGCTTCTAACTGGGTTCAAACACCTCCCTGTTATGGCAGAGGAGGTTATAAAATTTCTTGAGTGTGAATCAGGCGGAATATATATAGACGGGACGCTTGGCAGCGGTGGTCATGCCGCCGAGATATTAAAGGCCAGTTCTCCCGGAGGTAGAGTCATAGGGATAGACTGGGACGAAGAGGCTATTGAGGCAGCGCAGGAAAGGCTTAAATGTTATCCGCAACGTGTTGATATAGTCAGGGACAATTTTGCAAATATGAAAAGAGTTATGGAGGATTTAGGTATAAAAAGCGCTGATGGGATTTTATTGGACCTTGGCGTCTCTTCCCATCATTTTGAGAGCCGGGAGCGGGGTTTCAGTTTCAGGCTTGATGCGCCGCTGGATATGAGGATGGATAAAAGACAGGAGAAATCCGCATATCATATTGTAAATAATCTATCTATGGAGGAACTGAAGGGTATCCTCTGGGAATATGGTGAAGAGAGGTGGGCAAAGAAGATCGCAAAAGCTGTTGTTGAAAAACGGCGGTATGGGCCGATAGCTACCACACAAGGGCTTTCTAACCTCGTATCCTCTGCCATACCAAAGAAGTTTCACCCGAAAGCTATCCACCCTGCCACACGAACATTTCAGGCTATAAGGATTGCAGTAAATGATGAACTCAACAACTTAGAAAAGGCTGTTAACGACGGTGTAGACCTTCTTGCCCAAAACGGGAGGATGGTCATTATATCCTTTCATTCGCTCGAAGACAGGATTGTAAAAGAATCTTTCAGGAAGCTGGAGCGGGGCTGTATATGCCCCTATGATTTTCCAAAGTGTGTATGCGGTAGAAAACCGAAACTTAAAATTATAACCAGAAAGCCGGTTATACCGTCATTAGGGGAGATTGAAAAAAACCCGAGGGCACGAAGCGCCAAGCTTAGGGCGGCAGAAAGATTATAACCGGTCAATTGAGGTTTTGGCTAAAGGAGACATGTATGTTTAATAATGCAGCAGTTAGGAAGATATTTTACACAAAGAGTTTATCGCAGCAAATGGTTAGGGTAAAAAACGATGGCAGGGCATCAAACCCCGTATTCACAGCAGCTAAGATAATCGCAATTACTCTATTGATTACACTCTGTTACCTCTGGAGCAGGCTTGAAGTGATAAGCCTTGGCTATGATATTGCAAGGGCAAATAAAGAACAGGCAGAGTTTGTAAATGAGAATAAGAGGTTAAAACTCGAAATTCTATCGCTGAAATCTCCCCAACGGATAGAGGCCCTTGTCTCAGAGAGGCTCGGTCTTGTTTATCCCAGGGGGGAGCAATTGATAATAGTAAAGAAATAAGCAAATCCCCGCACCAAAGATTTGGTGTGTGGGTAAACCTCTTGAACGGGACTTTATAAGGGCTATCTAAATGAAAGAGACTGGCAGTTGGTTAAAATTCCGCATTATCCTTGTTTTATTGTCCTTTATATTTATATTCACGCTTATTTTTGTTAAGGCATTTCAGCTACAGGTATTGGACGGGGATAAGCTTAAAGCCATTGCGGATAAGGAATACTTAAAAACAATGAATATAATGCCCCGACGTGGCACCATATACGACAGAGGTATGCGTGAACTGGCTGTCAGCCTGGAGGTTGATTCTGTTTATGCACAACCTGCAAAGATGGATAATATTAAAAAGACGGCAAGCCTCCTTGCAGATACCCTCTCCCTTGACAGGAAGGAACTGGAATATAAATTTATGTCAAAGAAGGCATTTGTGTGGGTCAAAAGGCAATTGGATTTTGCAGAGGCTGAAAAGGTAGGGAGATTGAATATGACCGGCATAGGCTTTGTTAAAGAAGGGAGGAGGTTTTATCCCAATCCGCAGGTTGCCAGCCATCTTATAGGCTTTGTTGGGATAGATTCTAAGGGCCTCGAGGGGATTGAGTCCGGCTATAACAGTTATATGACAAGCCCGTCTGTCCGCTTGATAGCAGAAAGGGATGCGCACGGCAACGAGCTTTTCTACAGCAGGACAGACAGTGACAGCTATAAAGGCATGAATCTGGTTCTTACTATAGATAAGACTATCCAGTATATAGCCGAGAAAGAGCTTGTTAAAGCTGTTTCAGGCAGCAATGCGAAAAGCGGTATGGCGATAGTGATGAACCCAAAGACAGGCGAAATCCTTGCCATGGCCAATGCGCCGTCCTTTAAGCCTGATAGTTTTTTTGAGTATAATGACCCTGGTATCTGGCGCAACAGGGCAATTACAGATGCATTTGAACCCGGCTCAACATTTAAAACCTTTCTCATTGCTGCTGCATTTGAAGAAGGCGTGGCCAAACCCAACGACCTGTTCTTTTGTGAAGAAGGCAGTTACAAAGTGGCTGACAGGGTATTCCATGATGTCAAAAAATTCGGCTGGCTGAGCCTTGCACAGATAATCAAATATTCCAGTAATATAGGGGCTGCCAAGATAGGAGAAAAACTTGGAAAAGAGAAACTGTATAGATATATAATGGATTTTGGTTTCGGAGCTAAGGCAGGGGTAGGCATACCGGGAGAGGCAGGCGGTTCTGTGCCTCCTTTGAAGGAATGGTCAAAGATAACCCTTGGCAATATATCGTTTGGCCAGGGTTTGTCTGCATCAGGTATACAATTATTATCTGCTTTTTCTGCGGTTGCCAGTAAGGGCTATCTCATGAAACCCTATGTGGTAAAGGAGATAATCAATCAAAAAGGGGATGTCGTTGAGGAATTCCGGCCGTCGGTGGTAAGGAGGGTTATATCAGAAGAGACCGCTAAAAAGGTAGCCGGTATATTAAAAGAAGTAACAAAAAATGACGGCACTGGTATAAAAGGGGGAATAGACGGTTTTGAAGTTGCAGGCAAGACAGGCACTGCACAAAAGCCTGATTTGTTTCAGGGCGGTTATACACCTGGCAAGTATATAAGCTCCTTCATAGGTTTTGTCCCGGTGGATGAGCCGGAGCTTGCTATCCTGGTTGTTATTGATGAGCCATCCGGAGAATTTTACGGCGGTACTGTTGCCGCGCCTGCTTTTAAAGAGATTGCTGCGCAGAGTCTGTCATACCTTGGTGTATATCGGAAAGGCCCTGATAAGGGGGTAAGGCCGCTGTATGTTAACTTTCACGATGCTGGTTCTTTGGAAGAGGAAGATGGAGAGGGGGGGCTTTTCCGTATGCCTGACCTCAGGGCTAAAACAGTGCGGTCTGTCTTGAGAGTGACGAGGGAAATACCGCTTGAAATCAAGGTAATGGGTAGCGGAAAGGCCGTGCATCAGAAGCCATTGCCCGGGGAGAGGATTGCCCAAGGTACTTCGGCAGAGGTGTGGTTTAAATAGCTCCACGATTTAAGAAATTAAAAAACCGGAATAAATAATGAGGCTTTCGGAATTAATAAAAAACCTTCCAGACAAACGTGTTATCGGCAATGCTGATATACCAATAGCCGGCATTGCGTACGACTCAAGGAGAGTGGACAAAGGTTTTATCTTTGTTGCCATAAGCGGCCAGCATCTTGACGGCCGCAGCTTTATAAGCGATGCGATAGGCAGGGGGGCATCGGTTATTGTTGCCGGAGAGGCTGCTGCAGATACCGGCGTAACACAGGTAGTAGTGCCTGATGTAAGGGATGCAATGGCCAGGCTGTCAGCCGCATTTTACAGAGAGCCTTCCAGGAATATGACCTTGATGGGAGTGACAGGGACAAATGGCAAGACGACCATAACATATCTGATAGAGTCTATCTTAAGCGCTGCTGGTTGTAATGTTGGAGTTATAGGGACTGTTAATTACCGTTATGCTGGCAAGACATTCAGCGCCCCGCATACAACACCCGAAGCCCCTGACCTGAACATGATTTTGAGGGAGATGGTTGATAACGGCGTTACCCACTGTACAATGGAGGTCTCTTCCCATGCGCTTGCCCAGAAGAGGGTTGACGGCTGCAGGTTTACCGGCGCTGTGTTTACAAACCTTACCCAGGACCATCTGGACTATCACGGAACAATGGAGAGATATTTTGAAAGCAAGTCAAGATTGTTCACTGATTTCATAGCAGGGGCAGGGGGCGGTTTTTCGGTAATAAATATAGACGACCCGTGGGGGGTTAAGCTCAACTTAAGACTCAAGACTCAAGACTCAAGACTTAAGACTCTCAGATATAGCTTGAATAGCAATACAGAGATTCATCCTGGCCAAGCATCATTTTCTGAAAGAGGGATAGATGCAATCCTCAATACGCCCATAGGCCGGATAAATATTTCATCATTCCTCCTCGGAGATTATAACCTCCAGAATATTATGGCAGCGGTTGGTGCTGGTATAGGTCTCGGGCTTGACAGGGGTGTGATAGAAAACGGGGTTACCAGTCTTAAAAGGGTTGACGGCAGGCTTGAGAGGATTCTTTCAAAGGGAGGTTTCCAGGCAGTTGTGGACTACGCGCATACAGGGGATGCCCTTGAGAGGGTTCTTAATACTTTGAAGCCTTTAGCAAAAGGGCGTCTGATTACTGTGTTCGGCTGCGGCGGCGACAGGGACAGGGGGAAGAGGCCTGTTATGGGAGAGATTTCAACAAGGCTTAGTGATTTTACAATAATAACATCTGATAACCCGAGGAGCGAAGACCCCCTTGAGATTATAAAAGAGATTGAAAGAGGGATAAATACGGGGGATAGGAGTCAAGGGTTAGGGGTTAGGAAGATTTTAGATGCCGAATTTCAGGAACTCCAAACTCCCAACTCCGAACTCCGAACTGCTTATGCTGTCATCCCTGACAGGCATGATGCAATCAGGGTGGCGCTAAACATGGCAGCCCCGAAAGACATAATCCTTGTGGCAGGCAAGGGGCACGAAGACTATCAGATAATCGGCAGCAGAAGGATTCCATTTGATGATACGCGTGAGATAAAAATGGCAATTGAAGAGAGGGAGGGAGTCAGGGCAGCGGGATAGACATGATAAAACTAAGGGTAAAAGATATTTTGGATGCAACAGGCGGCAGTTTGATAGCCGGAAACCGGGATAGTTTTATAAACGGTATTTCCACCGACTCCAGGGGCATCAAAAAGGGCGAGCTCTTCTTTGCCCTGAAAGGCCCGAGGTTTGACGGCAACAAATTTGTCAGAGATGCGTTGAGCAAAGGCGCCTCTGGGGCAGTGGTATCTGCCCCGGTATCTGATTTGCAATCCCAAAACCCACGGCCGGGATTTCCGTTAATTCATGTGAAAGATACACTTGAAGCCCTTGGTGACCTTGCAGGTTACTGGCGCAAAATGCACCCTGTTCCGCTGATTGCAGTCAGCGGAAGCTGCGGAAAGACAACCACAAAGGAGATGATTGCGTCCATATTAAAGGTGTCACGTTGTATTGTAAAGACCGAAGGCAATCTGAATAACCTCATTGGCCTTCCCCTTACGCTTTTCAGCCTTAATAATATCCATGAGGCTGCTGTTGTTGAGCTTGGCATAAGCAAAAAAGGGGAGATGAAAAGGCTGGCCGAGATATGCAGCCCGGATGTGGCTGTCCTTACAAATATCGGCGAATCACACATAGAAACGCTGGGCAGTATAGACGGTGTTGCATCTGAAAAGGGTGAGCTTTTCTGCAATATGAACAATAGCGGTACTGCAGTGATAAATATTGATGACCCATGGCTTATGAAAATGGAAAGGGATATAAAAACAAAAAAGGTTACATTCAGCCTGAAATACAAGACCGCACCCGGCGCAGAGGCAGATGTGATGCTAAAAGAGATAGTTAACAACACACAGGATGCCGGGGGCTCAGCGGCAATATCTGCCTCATTCATAGCTATGGGCATGGAGATACCTGTGAAGCTTAAATATACCGGTATGCATAACCTTTACAATGCCGCTGCAGCCATTGCAGCCACGCTTTCCCTCGACGTAACAAAAGATGAGATAACAGAGGGGCTCTGCTCTGCAGAACCTGTACACAGCAGAATGGAGATTCTTACCTCCGGAAGAGGGATCAGAATTATTGACGATACATACAATGCCAATCCCATGTCCATGGAGGCATCTTTAAAGATGCTTGCAAACATGAGGGGGAGGAAGGTCGCTGTGCTTGGCGATATGCTTGAATTGGGGGATATGGCAAAGGATGCGCACTGCAGGATAGGCAGGCTCGTACAGGATATGGGAGTCAGCATGCTCTTTGCCATCGGTAGTTTCAGCGGAGATATCGCTTACGGGGCAAAAGATGCTGGGATGGCAGGAGATAGAATCCACACAGCAAAGGATAAAAATGAGATTATTACAATACTTACTGATACCCTTAAAGAAGGAGACAATGTCCTTATTAAAGGTTCAAGGGTAATGGCAATGGAGGAGATAGTAAAAGGGCTAATAGCAAACTAAGTGTCAGAGAGTCAGAGTATCAAAGGGTCATAGAAATTAAAATCTTTGCTCGGACACTCTGACGCTTTGATATTTTTTTAGGGGAGGTTGGTTTCAAGCTATGCTTTATCACTTATTATATCCGCTTTATAAATATCACGCGATATTTAATGTGTTTCAGTACATTACATTCAGGACCATCTATGCGGTTATAACAGCGCTGTTCCTGAGTTTTATACTTGGGCCGTATATTATAAGGAGACTGTCTGCCATGCAGGTGGGCCAGGTAATAAGAAAGGAGGGGCCTCCCAAGCATCTCAGCAAAGAGGGGACTCCGACCATGGGCGGCATAATGATACTTGCTGCTGTGCTTATCCCGACACTTCTCTGGGCAAACCTTAAAAACCCGTATGTTTGGCTTTTAGTCATAGTTACGTTATTTTTTGGCGCAGTAGGTTTTATAGACGATTACATAAAGGTGGTGAAGAAAAACAGCCAGGGCCTGTGGCCGAGGTATAAGTTCCTGGGGCAGTTTATAATTGCCCTGTGTGCAGCCCTGTTCCTGTATTTAGAAGGGTTTAATACATCTGTTACAGTCCCGTTCTTCAAGAATGCAGTTATAAACCTCGGCTGGTTGTATATACCGTTTGTTGTCCTTGTCATAGTGGGCGCATCCAATGCAGTGAATCTTACGGACGGGCTTGACGGCCTGGCCATCGGCCCTATAACAATAGCTGCTGCAACCTATATGCTCCTTGCGTATCTCACGGGGCACACAAAGATAGCCACCTATCTGCAGATTATGTATGTGCCGAAGGGCGGTGAGCTAACCGTTTTCGCAGGGGCAATGGTAGGGGCAGGTCTCGGTTTTCTGTGGTTCAATACCTATCCTGCCCAGATATTTATGGGGGATGTGGGCTCCCTTGCACTGGGTGCTGCGCTTGGGATGCTGGCCATCATCACAAAGCAGGAGATACTCCTTGTCCTTGTGGGCGGCGTCTTTGTTGTAGAGGCCCTTTCAGTGATATTTCAGGTGGGCTCGTTCAAGCTCAGGCGCAAAAGGATATTCAGGATGGCGCCTCTGCACCATCATTTTGAATTGCAGGGCTGGCCTGAGCCGAAGATAATAGTCAGGTTCTGGCTGATATCAATAATACTGTCGCTTATAGCTATCAGCACATTAAAGCTGAGGTAGAGATGAAACAGTCAATAGCCACCAAACAACACACTGAAATTGCTTTAAGGGGGAAAAAGGTCCTTGTGGTTGGCCTTGCCAAAACAGGAATTTCCACCGCAAGGTTTTTAAAGCAGCAGGGGGCCATTGTCACTGCCACGGATATACTGCCGGCATCCAGGATTAAAGGCATTGATGAACTGTATGGCGCCGGCGTAGATATTGAGACAGGTGGGCACAGCCTAAAACATTTTTTAAACACAGACCTTATCGTGGTAAGCCCTGGCATTTCTCCTGACATAGAGCCGCTCATGCAGGCAAGGGAAAATGGCATAGATATCATAAGCGAAATAGAGCTTGCGTTTAATTTTATAGAAGAGCCTATTTTGGCGATAGCAGGGACTAACGGGAAAACCACCACAACAACCCTTATCGGCAAGGTGCTGGGGGATGCGGGCAAAAGGGTCTTTGTCGGCGGCAATATAGGGCTACCCTTAATTGAATATGTAATGGCAGATAAGAAGGCTGACTACCTTGTTGCTGAGGTAAGCAGCTTTCAGCTTGAAGGCATCAGAAGATTCAGGCCGCATATAGCCATCCTTCTGAATATTACAGAGGACCATCTGGACAGGTACACAAGTTTTGATGAATACGCTGCTGCAAAGTTCAGGCTCTTTGAAAATATGGACAAAGGTGACTTTGCCATAATAAATATTGATGACCCGACAATTAACTCTCAACTTTCAACTCTCAATTCTCAACTCTGCATATTGCCTTTCAGCAGCAGCAATGTGTTGGGGAAGGGAATTTACTGCAGGAATGGGAATATTGTTTATTATGCAGAAGGGAAGGAAGAACTATACCCCGCAGGAAATTTCAGACTGAAGGGCACGCACAATATGGAAAACATAATGGCCGCTATAGTTGCCGCCAGAATCTGCGGTGTTCCAAAGGATAAGATTCTGAAGAGCATTGAAGAATTCAACGGGCTTCCCCACAGGATGGAATTTGTAAAGGAAATAAACGGCGTTGCCTATTACAACGACTCCAAGGGTACAAATATAGGCGCGCTGCAAAAATCCCTCGTAGGTATGAATTCGCCAGTTATACTCATTGCCGGCGGCAAGGATAAGGGGGGTGATTACAGGGTTTTGAAAGACCTTATAAGGAAGAAGGTAAAACTGCTTATACTCCTGGGTGAGGCAAAGAATAAAATGAAAGACGCCCTCGGGGATTGCACAGAAACCAGGCTTGTTGAATCATTATCAGAGGCAGTTACAGTAGCCGCTAAAAGGGCTGCTGCCGGGGATGTGGTCCTGCTGTCGCCTGCCTGCTCCAGTTTTGATATGTTTAAAAACTATGAGGAGCGGGGTGAGTTATTTAGAAGAGAGGTTATGGGGTTAGAGGGTAGAGGGTAGAGGTTTTGTTTAATACCTCAAACCTTATTCCCCAAACATGTTCTATGTTCAGAACCAGAGATATAGATAAAACTATAATCCTTGCAACAATGGCCCTCGTGGCAATAGGGTTTGTTATGGTCTATTCCACCAGCTACATAATGGCTATGCAGAGGTATGGGAGCGAGTATTTCTTCGTTAAGAAGCATCTCATATTTATAGCCCTTGGTTTTTTATTATTTTTTGCCGCAGCAAGGATACCGTATCATTTATATCATAGGCTGACATATTTGATATTCTTTTCAAGTCTTTTTCTTTTGATAATGCTTATATTCATTCCGGAGATAGGCAACACAGTGGGTGGTGCGAAGAGATGGCTAAAGGCAGGACCTCTTACATTCCAGCCTTCTGAGCCGGCAAAGCTTGCTGTAATAATATATCTGTCATACTACCTTGCGGCAAAAAAGGACAAGGTAAAGAGCTTTGCTGTTGGTTTCTTGCCGCCTATTATAATGAGCGGGTTATTTATATCCCTGATATTGAATGAACCGGATTTCGGAACAGCGCTGTCCTTAGGCATAGTTGTGATTATAATGATGTTTATCGGGGGAGTAAGGCTGAGATACCTCTTTTTAATGTTTCTTGCTGCCGCACCCTTTATCTATTTGATGATTACAGGGGCTGACT
>Ga0209343_10006396_pt1 | contig 14081 bp, 5 predicted proteins | sample RifCSPlowO2_02_FD_184026 | JGI IMG/M metagenome (GOLD analysis project Ga0209343, IMG submission 184026) | Groundwater microbial communities from Rifle, Colorado - Rifle CSP2_plank lowO2_0.2 (SPAdes) (version 2) | ecosystem: Environmental > Aquatic > Deep subsurface > Groundwater | place: Rifle... | reverse complement strand
GTTTATATAGCGCTGCAACAAGATGTTGGACGCGCCGCTGAGGGCGGTGAATTGGCATCCTGCGCGCTTGATTATTTGCCCGGATTGTGTGGGTAACGAAAACAGGCTTTTTACGACCATCGCCACGTTGACTATGCCAACGTCGGGTAAGTCGATTTGGCAGTTTTCGTAAGTTTGCCCTTGCACGAGTTCGAGATCGCCCTCCGAATAGGTCAGCTTCATGCCCCCAGCGCTAATATCCATCAGGTTCACTTCGCGCGTTTTTCCAGTTTTCGGATCACCAGCCGGAATAACACAACGCAAAGGCTTGGCGGATGGAATATCGAGCCGGAAGTTTTCCCGCCGCTGCAACCGGTAAAGAGTTTTTGGCAATGGCAGGTGGAAGGCCGGATAACCCTGATGCTCCATGTCGCGTGCCTGGTGGGCGGCAAACTGCACCTTGACATCCAGATGGGTGCTGACGAGCAACAATTTGTCGCTTTCGAGGATACGTTGATTGTCATGCCTATTGGCGGCCTGTTCCAGCCACAAGCCCTTGTCGTTGACTCCCAGCAGCGTGGTCAGGATGGAGTAACTGCCATCGATATAATAAAGCGCGACGCGAGTTGTGTTATCGGCAATATGTTTCAATATCGCAATGATCTCCCGGGCTGAAGCTATGCCGTGTTCATTTTCCTCGCTGCGCGAGAGCGTTTCATATTTCATGGAGTCATTTCACCCATATTCCTGAAAAAGATATAGCGGTGTTTATGGTTACTCTTCCGATGATTTCATGCAGGCAACGGCGGCCTTATTACGCGGTGAGCGTCCATAAAACGTCCATTGCATGAGCGCCGCATAAACCGCCATAATTTGCATATGGAAAAAAGACAATTCGCCGGCCACGAAAGCAAGGTGCTACACCTTGCTTTGCTGGGGTGTTTTGATATCCGCGTGGCGGGAAGCTCTCTCGATACCGGCTATGCCAAACTGCGTGCCTTGCTGGCGTTTTTGGCGATGTCGGTCGGTATTCCATTGCGGCGCGAATACCTAGCCGAGCTGCTTTGGCCCGAAATGACTGCGACGGGAGGCCGCCAAAACCTGCGGCGGGCACTCTTCAATCTGAAATCCATCATGGGCGGCGCAGGCCGGTTGCTTTCTGCAAAACGGGATGTGGTAATGCTGTCTCGTTCGGAATCATTATGGCTGGACGTGGCGGAATTTACTGCTTCGGCGCCTTCCTGCATAGCCGCCCCGGATTCCGGTTATTGCAATCCCTGCATCGCACAAATGGAATACATGGCGGGATTTTATCGCGGCGAATTCATGGCGGGATTTTCGTTGCCAGGCTGTCCGGATTTCGAGGGCTGGCTCCAGTTGCAACGCGAATCCCTGCATCGCCGCGCCCTTGCCATACTGGAACGGCTGACGAATTGCCACGAACAGATCAACGGGTATGGGAAGGCGCTGCCGTTCGCCTTGCGCTATACGGAACTGGAGCCATGGGACGAGGAAGGGCATCGCCGGGCAATCCGGCTATATGCGCTTAATGGTCAGAGCAGCGCTGCGCTCGGGCAATATGACTTCTGTTGCCGGATACTGAAAAAGGAATTGGGAGTATTGCCCAACGATGAAACGCGCAGCTTGGCGGATAGCATCCGGAAGGGGGAGTGGCGGCCGGATCATTCCGATGCAGCAGGCGAACCTCCGGTAACGGCTCTTCCTGCACTGGCAGCGGAGCGGCGTCATGTGACCGTGCTGTATTGCGAGTTTGCTCTCGCTGCGACCGGCGAGCCCGATGAGGCGGCAACGCTGTTACGCGCACCACAGGCGCGTTGCGCCGAAATCATCCGGGAATTTTCGGGATATATCGTGCAAGCGTATGGTGGCGGGTTGCTGGCTTATTTCGGATACCCGCAAGCCCATGAATACGCCGCACGCCATGCCGTTCAGGCAGCGATGGCCGTTACACGCGAAGCGGCCGAGGGCATTGAAATTCGCGCGGGTGTTCATACCGGGCTCATCATTACCGGTGGCGAACCTTCCATGCCGGATACGGTCGGCAATACCTCCATGCTCACCATCCAGCTGCGCCACGGCGTAGCGCATAACGAAGTGGCGATCAGCCGGGATACGCGATACCTTGTAGGCGGATATTTCGATTGTATAAGCATGGGTGTTCAGTCCTTTCCGGGCGCTGCACAACCGCTGGAAATATTCAAGGTGATACGGGAAAGCGGCGCGCATACCCGCCTGGATGCGGCCGCTCAGTTAACCCCTTTTGTCGGGCGCAAGGCCGAAATCACCAAGCTGATGGGGTTGTGGAAAAAGGCTACGCAAGGCACATTCCATGTTGTGCTGGTGCAGGGGGAAGCCGGTATCGGCAAGTCCCGCCTGCTGCATACCCTGAAAATGCGGTTGGCGGATTTTTCCCATGCAATATGCGAATTACGCTGTTTCCCCGAATTCAGCCAGTCGCCTTTTCACCCCCTTATCGCGATGCTCGAGGCTGTTTTCGGTTTCGCGCGCGGCGACAAACCCGAAGTGAAATTCGGCAAGTTGGCGCAATATTTTGAAACGCATTACCCCGCTTCGGCGAAAGATGCCGCCCCCTTGCTCGCCCAACTGCTTTCGCTGCCTCTTTGCGGGAATTACCGCGCACCCGGCTTGTCGCCGCAGAAACAGAAAGAGCAAACTATCTCCATCCTGCTCGATTTGTTGCGGGCACTGGCGGCACAGCAGCCCGTGTTGCTCATTGTGGGAGATTTGCACTGGGTAGATCCCTCCACGCTGGAATTGTTGACCCTGCTTGTTGAGCAGACAAGAGGCGTGCCTATTCTCGCCGTGTTCACTGCACGGCCTGATTTTTCTCCTCCCTGGAAGAAAGCCATCAACTCATCAAGGCTGGTACTCGCTCCGCTTGCCGGGGACGAGATTGCCGAAATAATCGCTTCGAACAGCGAGAACCTCCTGCCATCGACCGTCTCTCGTATTGTTGAACGCGCGGACGGAGTGCCATTGTTCGCCGAGGAGATGTCGAAAGTTGCAACCATGGGCAATCAGACAAACATCCCGGCAACGCTGCACGATCTTTTGGCGGCACGCATAGATAACATGGGCGAGGCGAAATATACTGCGCAACTTGCCGCCACGCTCGGGCGCGAGTTCGATCTGGATCTGCTGCGCAAGGTTTTCCCGCTTGCACCGGCCGCGTTAACGCATGCGTTGGACGCGCTACAGGATGCCGGGTTGATATTGAATGCGAGCGGGACAACTTGCCAATTCAAGCACGCATTGATCCAGGAAACGGCCTACCAATCACAGACCATGGCAGATCGGCAGGATGCGCATCGGCGTATCGCGCAATCGCTTGAAAGCGATTTCCCGGGTATCGCCGCAGCAAGGCCCGAACTATTGGCGCAGCACTTTTCCGCTGGCGGCAAAGTGCGGCAGGCCATCGAATACTGGATCAAGGCCGGGCAACGGGCCGCCCTGAATTCAGCCAATCTGGAGGCCATTGGGCATTTCAATTCAGGCCTGCAACTCTTGATGACTTTGCCTGCGGATCAGGAGAGGGACCGGGTGGAGCTCAAGACACTGGTCAGCCTCTGCCCCCTGTTGTATGCCGTCAAAGGCCATGGTTCGGATGGAGCCACGCAGGCCAATGCGCGCATTTCCGCGTTGAGCGGGCTGGTGGGCGATAGCAGGGAGTTGTTTCATGCGAAATGGGTGCTCGTATTCAACACGATTACCAATTCGGGAGCCACTAAAATCGGTGCCTTGGAAACCGCGATACAGCTATTGGGCATGGCGCATGGCGACCCGCTGAGGAAACAGGCGGCCCACTATGCCGTGGCCAACGCCGCTTTCTGGCTGGGCGAGTTTGAAACCACGCGCATCCACGCCGAACAGGCGATTTCGCTTCACCAACCGGATCAGCGCCAGATGCTGATTGAACAATTCGGCGATGACCTGTCCGTAACTTACGAAATATTCCTGTCGCATGCGCTTTATTTCCTCGGTTTCCCTGATCGCGCGCAACTGGTTTGCGGGCGGATGCTCACCAAGGCGAAAAAGCATATATATCCCCATACCCTCGCGTTTGCGCTCAGCTTCGCTTCCTTGCTGTATCGCTGGTTGAATAAGCCTGCGGAGACCTTATCGTTATCGGCCGAGGCTATTCTTGTCTCGCGGCAACATGATTTTCCGGTATGGCTTTCCGTAGGCGAAGTGACGCATGGCTGGGCGCTTGTTCTGCACGGGCAGGAGGAGGGCATCGCCGAACTCAAGTCCGGCATAGCCGGGATGCGACAAACAGTAAGCGGGGTACAGGTAACATATCTTTCACCATTGGCTGAAACCTGTGTGCATCTGAAACGATATGATGAGGCGCTTTCACTGCTTGGCGAAGCGCTGGACGATGCGGCAAGCACAGGGGATGATCACTTCGTCGCCGAGCTTCAGCGGCTCAAGGGTGTGTGCCTGCTGGAAATTTCACCCTCCAATGCGGCGCAAGCCGAATCCTGTTTTGGCGAGGCGTTAACCATCAGCCGCAGGCAACAGGCGAAATCACTGGAACTGCGCGCGGCGATGAGCATGGCGCGGTTATGGGGGCAGCAAGGCAGGCAAGAGAAGGCCCGATGCGTGCTGGAAGAAACTTGCAACGGGTTCACCGAGGGCTTCGATACTCCCGATCTTCAGGAAGCTTCGAAATTGATGGCATCGTTCGGTTGATATTTACAGTAAGGCCATTGCATAAGGAGGAGGGCGCTATTCTTTGTTCTCCGGCTCCCTCGAACGCTGATAATACGCGGACGCCTCATCGGGTTTGCCCATCCGCTCGGCGAGTTGGCCCAATGCAGTGTAGGCTGCCTGGCCGGGAGATACGCTGATACTGGCTTCCAGGTAATTTTGCGCCTTGCCCCACAGTTGCTGGTGCAGGCACAGCTTGCCGAGCGCGAGCAGCAACCCGGCATCGTCCTTGTGTTGCCTGAGCCATTTCTCCGCCTGCTCGATTTGCGCCGCGCCATCGCCGGATTGGCAATCGCCGTACAGCGCGACGAGATCGCTGTCCCACTGCGCATTCAGGCTGTCCGAAAGCAGTTGCTGTGCGAGCGTATGGCCACCGTGTTGGATCAGCGCGCGTGCGGCGGCAGCGGCGATCTTTCCGCGCCGCTTGAAATCGGAAGGGATTCTCTTGAGGCAGTCGGATAATCCCGCCAGGCTGTCTTGCTGGCGGATATTTTCCAGCCAGGCCTGCTGGCGCAATTGCGCAGCCACTATTACGTCGATCGCCTTGTGTTTCTCCAGTTGATCGAGCACGTTCAACACTTCATTCCAGTCGCCGGCTTGTTGATGCGCCTTCAGCTCCAGCGACAGTGCTCCGGGATGATCCTTGATCCCGCTGTCGCGTAATTCCTTCAGGGTATTCAGCGCAGCGTACGGGTTGCGCTGGTCGAGCATGAATTTGGCACTCGCCATCAGGCGCATGGTGGAGTCGCCAGCGGCTTTGTCCCCGGCGGCAGCCAGATAGGCGTCGCGTTTTTCATACTCGCGCAATTCGTGTGCGGAGCGTGCCGCGATAATGGGGTGCAGGGCGGAAGTGTCGCCCAGTTCCATCGCGCGCGCCGAAGCCTTTTCCGCCGCCGCATAGTGGCCTTCGAAGAACGCATTGAGCGCATCGCCCAGCAGTTCGCGCGCCTTGGTTTGCGCGCGCTCCATGCGGAATTTCCGCACATGCACCGGAAGCTGGAATGCGGCGACCATCAGGCGCATCAGCCCATAGCCCGATGCGAACGCGAGAACGGATAGCACAATGAACAGTGTGAACGATAATTCGATGCGGTATGGCGGATAGACGAGCAGCACGTAGCCCGGGTTATGCGATGCCGTCACCAGCGCAACCGCGGCGGCGAACAGCAGCAGTATCCAGAGCAGGTATTTCATCGCGCCGGTTTTTTTGCAGGTATCCGCTCTGACGAGTGTTCGTGCGTCAGGCGGTAATTGCGCACGGCTTGCAGGCTTGGGCTGACATCCGGCAGCTCGATGCTGACAGGGGATGCGGCAATCTTCTTCAGCCCGGCCAGCATCCGCAAGACCTCGTTCGATTTGGCATCGAAGTGGCGCTCCGTCCAGAGCTGCGCGGTTTTCAGTTCCTGCCTGAAGCCCTCCTCGTCTCGCGACAACAACGCGAGGCGGGCAGACAGCAGGCGCAGCTTGAGGTTCTCGCGCAGGAAAAATTCCTGGTTGGGCGGCAGCAGCGGAATTTCGGCCTTTCCGGTATCTTCGATGCGTACCAGTTGTTTTATTTCCTGCCAGATTTCACGCCACAGTTTTTGCCAGGCCGTTTCATCGTTTGAAGGTGCAGTCTTTTGCGGCAACGCTTCTTTTTTCGCCACGCGTTGCTGCGAGACCAACGGCAATTCATCTACGGCGGGTATCAGATTATCAAGCTGTAAGTTGATGGCGGTGATATCCACGTTGGGCAATGCGCGCAGCTTGTCCATGTCTTGGCCGATCGCCTTGCGCAAACCGTCGAACGACGGGCGGTTCATGCGTTGCAAGCGCGAGTCGGCGCTCTGCATGGCGATCAGCGCGGCCTTCACGTTGGCAGATAATTGTAATTGCTGCCCGGCGATCAGCAGCATCTGCTCGACCTCGGCCAGCGCGGTTTCGTCTCGGCTGACCGATAGGTCGTTATACAGGGCTTCGAGTGCGGCGCGCTGGTTTTGCGCCTCGGCATAGCGCGCTTCCAGCGTTGCCACCTCGGCGGAAAGTTCGCGCACCTCGGCCTGGCTTTGGGCCAGCAACACCTGGTTGGCCTTGCTGGCGCCGTCCATTTCGGCAATTTTTTTTGCCAGTTGCTGCTGCATGTCGCTGATCGTGCGATGCCCGTCGAACCATTGCCACAGGAAGATCAACACCAGCACCGCCAAGGTCATCTGGGTGATATTGATGCGCGCGAGCGCCGACGCCACCTGGGTTTTATGCGTTGGGCGCGGTGGATCGGGCAAGACCGGATCGTCTTGCATGCTGTTATCCGGTTGCGGAGTTTGTTCGCTCATTCTGTTACATGCCTTCCGTGTTCAACGCCATCAACCCGTAGGCTGGGGTGAGCTTGCAAACCCCAGCATGTCGAACCATTAAAAACGCTGGGGTTCTTGCATCACCCCAGCCTACGCGTTTCGCCCGACATCACTCAAATACGGCGGGTGGAGCCCGCCCTACAAATGCTGCCGCTTCGAAGCCCAGGCAATCAGCGCTGATAATAAACCATCATCCCCGGAACCTGTTAATTGCACCTGCTGCCAACCTTGCTGTTTAGCCAATTCGGCAATGCGCGCATGTGGGAGAAATATCGGCGTGTCGCGCAATGCCACACAAGCCTTGCCGCCCAGCATCTGCCACAGGTGATCCAGCGCCTCGCTGCTCGTCACCGTTATCGCATCCGGCGAAGCATCCAGCAACGCGGCAATATCCTGCTGCGGTTTGCTGCGCCGGTAGCAGGCGGCATATTCCACCGTCGCACCGCGCGCCCTGAGCGTATCGCCCAGCAACTCGCGCCCGCCGTCGCCGCGAAAGATCAGCACGCGCCATCCGGCGACATCCTGCAATTCAGGCAAGGCCAGCAGGCCTTCGCTGTCGAAACGTTCGGTAGGCGCGATGACATTTGCGATGCCCAGCTCGCGCAACGCTTTCGCGCTGCCCTGCCCGACGGTGGCGATCTTTAAATTTTGCGGTAGTTCGCCCGCCGCGCGGATCGCCGCCATGCCGTACTGTACGGCGTTCGGGCTGATGAAAATGGCGAGATCGAATTGGGCGAGGCGGGAAATCTGTTCGCGTAGCGCCTGTTGATCCTGAGCCGGTGCGATATCCAGCAGCGGAAACAGCAGCGGGATGCCGCCCGCCTGTTCGATGCGTCGCGCCAGTGGCGCTGCCTGGTCACGCGGTCGCGTGATAGCGATTTTCAGTCCGGCAAGCGTTTTGGCCATGACACAGAGGGTATTGCGAAGTGGGCAAGCATTTTTAATTGACGAGAGAGTTGGAAATGAATCATGTTCATAACAATGGCTGCCGATTATAACGTAAGCCTGTCAATCAACTGCCGAAAGGCGGGAGAATACCAATTCAGGCACGATCACTTCCCACTGTTCGCATTTAGGCTCGCCATATTTTGCGGTGTCGGCCTCATCATTGCGCCAGGCAAGAATCGCGCTCACCTGCGCCTCAATGCAACGCATGTCTGGTGGGACGCTAAACTTTCCAGACATTTTGCCTACACGTTTCCCGCACTCATCGAGCAAATACCAGTTTCCTTTTTCCTCATGTAATTTTAACGAGGAGCTCGCATCGAGATGTGCTATTCGCTGATGAATGTGATCGGCAGGAGAGAATCGCCCAGCGTATCCCAAATTGATTTTGGTCAGGTCGGGATGAGTGTACTGGCGCGCAAGCTCAGGCGGTGGTTCGGCGAGCCGTGCGACCGGGCGGCGCAGCAAACAGGGTGACTCCGGGAGGGCATCAAGCAGCATATTTCCATTGCCCATGCGAGCCAATGTCAACGTCTGTCTGGCGCGGGTCATCGCGACATAGTAAAGGCGGCGAATGGCATTTATGTCCTCGCCCGACCCGGCTTGCCAAGCACCGTCGAGAACGGCTACATGATCGAATTCCAATCCTTTCGCGCTATGGGCGGTCACCAGCAGCAGCCCGGCTTGGCGGCGGCGCGCTTCACGCCCCCATTCGGCTAGCCAGTCCCTGAAATGCGCGACGGGCAACTCTGCATTTTCCGTTTCCAGTGCATATTCGCTTATTGCGGCGCGCAGCATTTCCCATGAGGGGTTGGCGCTTTTGTCCGCAAGAAAATCGTTTATCCGCTGCGCGTCAATCAAGCTCTGCCCGCTTTGTTTTAGCCAGTCGAGCAGCGTTTGCGTCTCGCGCAGCATCCAGAAGTAAAAGCTGTTCTCTTTCGCGAATTGCACCGGAATGCCGCGCCACTCGCAGTAGCTGCGCACCGGGTTCAGCAGCTCCCATTCGCGGGCGATGACGGCGCACGTAGCCCAATTCCAGTTGGTATCGCGCGCTGCGAGGCGCTCCAGTTCGGCCATTACCGCCATGGCTTGGGAAATTGGGTTGTCGCCCGCAGGCAGGATTTGCACCCGGCCTTGCGCTACCGTGTCGCGCGCCTGCCAGCCGCCGCCCGGATGTTGCTTTTCCCGTTTCTTGTTGATGCGGATGGGATGGGAAGATTTCATCCTGCCGGTCGCGGGTGCGATGAGCGCATTCGCGGCAACGATGATGTGTGCGCTGGAGCGGTAGTTGTCGATCAAATAAAACGGCTTGGCCTGATAGTCTGTTTCAAAGCGGCGGATAAACCCTGTGGATGCACCCTTGAAGCCGTAGATGTTCTGGTCGTCATCGCCGACGGCAAACAAATTTATTTTTCCGTCTTCATCCATTCGCGCACGCCCGGCCAGCGCCGAAATCAGGTCATATTCTTCTTGGCCGATGTCCTGATATTCGTCCACCAGTATCCAGCGAAACCCGGCCAGCAAACGGTCGCGTTGTATATCGGCTTCCTCGGGCAAGAGGCCGTCGCCACGCAACAGGGCAGTCGCATCAAGCAAGATTTTCTTGAAGTCGTCGTCCGAGGTGGAGGCTCGATCTGCGAAACTCGCACCGATCAGTCTCATCGCCAAAGCATGCAGGGTAAGCACGGTAACGCCGCGCGCATCGTCGCCGATCAGGGCATGCAAACGCTGGCGTATTTGCGCGGCGGCGTGGCGGTTATAGGCCAACGCGACGATGCTGCGCGGGTTCTCGCGTTTCACCCGCACCAGATAGGCGATGCGATGCACCAGCACCCGCGTTTTGCCGGAACCTGGCCCCGCCAGCACCAGCATGTTGAGGGTTTCCCGGTTGTCGGCGACAATGTCGCGCTGGTCTTTGGCACCTAATGCCTCGACGATTTTCTGCCAGGATTCTGGTGTGGTCTGTCGTTCCAGTTCCTTTTCTCGACCGGGCAACCAGCGATGCATGAAATCTTCCTGCTTGAGGCTGAAATAATCCATGGTCAAGCGCAGCGCATCCGCCATTTTTTCCAGCCCGAGCTTGACGTATTCGGCCATAACGTGGATTTGGGTGACCTGCTCCTTGTAATGCAAATTAAGCGGCTCGAAATCGGGTTGCTGGAATTGCTTTTTCCAGTCGTCCTCCAGCCGTATGGTCATAGCGGAGCGGAATACCGATAGCCCCCTGTTGAGCCGGATGATTTCTTGCTCATGCAGCCACATCAAAGCGTGCTCCAAACACTTTTGCGGATTCTTGATTTCGGCTTTGAGCAACATGTCGGCATTCAGCGCGGCCAGCAATTTGCCCATGGTGGTTTCTGCCAACAAATCCACGCCTCTGCTTCCCTTGGGCAGGCAGGCAACCAAATGTCGCAGCAACGCAACGGCGGCGCTGCGCCGCCGTTTCGCAGTTATGTCTAGATCTCGCCAATTCCGGTTCAGAGTGATGCGCACGCTTTCTGTATCCAACCTTTTCAAGCCCAGGCTGCCAATTTTGTTTTCCTCTTCATTGCGTCCATCTGCGGACAAGCTTTTCAGAATGCGCCGCAGAGTTTCGGGCAGGGCATGGGATTGGCCCGCGTCTTTCAAGTGCTGGCTGGCGATGCGCAGATTCAAGGAAGATTGCCCACCAACCTCCAAGTCGGGCGCATGTTCGCGCAACTCGGTAATCAATGCGCTTTCTAGTTGCGCTGCTTCTTCTAACCGTTTTTCAGACGAGCGCTCTACACCGACATGGACATAGGCGGTCAGCGCGGTGTCATTGCTGGCGATGCCGAGTTGTTCGAGATCGGAGAGAGCTTTGCGCACGCCTTCCGAAGAGAGCCGCGCCATGCCCATCAACTCGTCGGTGGAAATTCCCTCATCCGCATCGGCGGCGATCAAGGCCTCGACGATGGTCAGCAATTGTTGCTGGTAGTTTTGCGGCAGCCCTTTGCTGGCAATCTTCTTGCGTGCTTCGTCTATCGAGGTGACCCGCAATGAGGAGGGGAAAACCTGTACCTGATTTTCCTCTCGCGACAGCAACTGCGCCTCTTCCAGCCAAGAAACCGCCGTGCGCACCCGTGTGTCGTCGGTGGCTGAATCGCGCTGGAAAACGGCTTCCTCATCTTCCGCAAGAATTTCGCCGGGGGTTGCGGTCACCTCGCTGCCGTGTTGGGTTCCACGGCGTTTTTTCTTGCTCAGGTTGCGCAACGATTTGAGGATGGCCTGTATCTCCTTGCGTGTCAGGCGCGACTGCGCCGACATACCGAACTGGCGCTCTACATCTTCCGGCGTGTACAGCAGGATGCAGCGCGCTTCTTTGCGGTCGCGCCCGGCGCGTCCGGCTTCCTGCAAATAGTTTTCCAGCGAGCCGGGAATGTCGGCATGGATGACCAAACGCACGTCCGGCTTGTCTATGCCCATGCCGAAGGCGTTGGTGGCGGCAATCACCCGCAATTCGCCACCGATGAACGACTGTTGCACGGATTTCTTTTTTTCCGGCGATAGCTTGGAGTGAAAATGATCCGCACTCCAACCTTTTTCCACCAGATATGCAGCGATTTCCTCTACCCCTTTTCTGGACGCACCATAAACAATGGCTCCTTCACGCGTTTGCGGCGGCAAGTCGTGTTCCAGCAGTTGATGCACAACATCAAACTTGGTTGCTGGTGTGGTCTGCATCACTACGAAGTCCAGATTGTCCCGCTTCGCTCCACCGTCAAAACAGAGCAGTTCGATGCCGACTCTTTCGCGGAAATGCGCGAGTATGTCGGACATCACTTCCGGCTTGGCGGTCGCGGTGAGGCACAGCACCGGCGGCACGTTGTCTGTCCCCGCCCTTTCCTTGATGAAGCGCCCGACGTAACGGTAATCGGGGCGGAAGTCATGACCCCATTTGGATAAACAGTGCGCTTCGTCCAGCACCCACGCGCCGATTTCGCGCTGTGCCAATACTTTCCTGAGCGACCTGCTGCGCAACTGTTCCGGAGAAATAATGAGGATGCCGATGTCACCCATACGCACCCGATCCAGCACATCGGCACGTTCGGGCATGGATAGCAACCCATTCAGGGCGGTGCAGGAATTGATGCCACGCGCTACGAGACCGGTCACCTGATCCGCCATCAAAGCAACCAGCGGCGAAATGACCACCGTCAGCGCGCCGGTTTTTTCAAAGCGAGACAAGGACGGAATCTGGTAACACAGAGATTTTCCGGTGCCGGTAGGCAGAATGGCCAGTACGTGTTGACCGCCCATCGCTGCCTCGACAATACTCTGTTGCAACGGCTGACCATTTTGCGGATCAACTGGTTCCGGGCGGAAACTATCGAAACCGAACCAGCGTTTCAATTCCTTTTTCGCATCATGATGTTCGCGGCACCACCCGCAAGTCGGATCGGTACAGGTGGTATCGCGCAGTCGTCGCACGATTTCACCCGCCAGCGGAAACTGGTGGCGCACCCAGGGCGGCATGACCGAATTGCCGCCCGCTACGGAAAGCCAGGCCAAGGCATAGGCCAGCGGCCAGCCGTTGCTGGATGCTTCGGCGAGAATTGGCCGGGCTTGAGTTTGGCAAGCCTGGTTTCCCAGACAGAGCAGGATGGCAGCTTGCGCTTCATGCGTGGAGGGCTTGGGCTGGCGACGCAATGTTGTGAAAAAACTATTGGTGCCACTTACGGCGTTATCCTGAGTGGTGAGCCAGTGCCATGCCGCGAGCAATTTCGGATTGCTTTCGTTGAGCACCTTCAATGCATTGTGCTGATCGTGGAATACCTCCAGCGCCAATTGCGCATCCTTCACAGGATCATTGCGATGCCCGCCCTGCAACCTGCCGTCTTGATAGTGTTTGACCAGATGGTGATAGGGATTGCGCGGGAAGGCCAGCGGGTTCAGCCGGAGGGTATCGACGGCGGGTTTCTGGTGCAAACGCAGATCGGCGCGCACCGCCTTGAGGTGGGGCAAGTCGAATTCCACCAGATTATGTCCCAGCAGGAATGCGGCTGAGTCGGCAAGGGTGTCGAGTTGGTTCAACGCCGCATCAAGATCGCCTTTGCTGAACGAGAGCGTTTCTCCGCTGTCGCCGCGCACTGCGCCGAACTGGTGGATGCGATGGTCGGCTTTGCCGACCTCAAGGTCGAGGGAGAGACATTGCGGAGAAAAAGCGGCCGACTCAGTCACAGCGAATTAGGGCTGGAAATATCGCACCGCGTGGCGGGTGCTCATTTCCTCGCATGGCTTGAATCATGAAGTAGGGCGTACATGGTGCAATGGCCGCCCGTTGTGTTCCACCGCTACAAAGCCAGCGCCGCAAGAATTTCACCTGCGCCCTGTGCCAACAAGGCATCGGCAACCCGTTTGCCCAGCGCTTCGGGGTCGGCGATCTCGCCGGTCATTTCGGCGCGCACCATACGCTTGCCATCCGGGCTGGCGACGAAGCCGCGCATGCGCAGCTTGCCGTTCTGTACTTCGGCGAAGCCGCCCAGCGGCACCTGGCAACTGCCCGCCAGCACGCGACTCATGGCGCGCTCCGCCAGCACGCAGGCGGCGGTATCGGGATGGTGCAGCGGTTGCAGCAAGGCGATCACGTCGGCGCGGTCGGTGCGGCATTCGATGCCGAGCGCGCCCTGCCCGACGGCGGGCAGACTGTCTTCGCTGGAAATGATGTTCCTGATGCGCGCGCCCAGCCCGAGGCGTTTCAGCCCGGCAGCGGCCAAGATGATCGCGGCATACTGGCCTTCGTCCAGCTTGCGCAAACGGGTCTGCACATTGCCGCGCAACGGCTCGATCTTCAGATGCGGAAAGCGCGCGCGCAACTGGCTCTCGCGGCGCAGGCTGGAAGTGCCCACCACGCTGCCCGGCGGCAATGCGGCCAGGTTTTCATGTTGATTCGACACAAATGCATCGTGCGGATCTTCGCGCTCGCCGATGGCGGCCAGCACGAAGCCTTCCGGCATGTGCATCGGCACATCCTTCAGCGAATGCACGGCGAGATCGGCGCGCCCGTCTTCCAGCGCGGTTTCCAGCTCCTTCACGAACAGGCCCTTGCCGCCG
>Ga0209343_10006395_pt1 | contig 14081 bp, 16 predicted proteins | sample RifCSPlowO2_02_FD_184026 | JGI IMG/M metagenome (GOLD analysis project Ga0209343, IMG submission 184026) | Groundwater microbial communities from Rifle, Colorado - Rifle CSP2_plank lowO2_0.2 (SPAdes) (version 2) | ecosystem: Environmental > Aquatic > Deep subsurface > Groundwater | place... | reverse complement strand
AACAATAAACCAAATAAAAGCGCCAGAAAAATATTGGAGGCCGGACCGGCAGAGGCCACAATCGCTTCCGACCATCTTCCGGGTTTGAGATTGTAAGGATTATAGGGTACCGGTTTCGCCCAGCCCAAAATGATGCCCACTTTGGATACGTAAAGCAAAAGAGGCACCAAAAACGAACCGACGAAATCAAGGTGTTTGAAAGGATTAAGTGTCAGACGACCTTGATACCTTGCCGTCTGGTCACCTAGGAAACTTGCGGCATAGCCATGCGAAACTTCATGGATGACCACAGACATCACGAGAACAGCGATCTGAAAGATAAAATCTACTTGCATTTGCGCATTATATCATGTAAATTGGCTGGATTATGCCAAGAATTTGTCCTGTAAATAAAAAAGGTTCAAAGATGGGCGGAGGATACTCTAACCGCACCCGCGCAACTCAATTCAACCCCACAGGGTCTATTCGTAAATACCCGAATCTTCAAAAGAAGCGCATTTATGTGCCCGAACTTAAGAAAACGATCACTCTCATTCTCTCAACCAGAGCTATCAAAACCATTAACAAACGCGGCGCTCACAGTGTCCTCAAAAAAGCCGGGGTTATTTAAATTCCAAAGTTTTGCCGTCTGTTTCGAATTTAAGAGTGCCAGATTCGGCGGTACTGACAATCTTAGCACCAACATTTTCTAAAATATCGAGAACTTCTTTGTGGGGATGACCATAAGTATTATCTTTACTGGCGGAGATAACGGCATATTCAGGAGAAACTGTTTGCGCATAAGAAAGGGACGTGGACGTGCGTGAACCATGATGACCGACTTTCAAAACATCGGAATCCAGAAGATTTTGGTCTAAATTAAGTAGAACATTTTCTATTTTTATAGGCGAATCACCAGTCAGTAAGAAAGATTTATCTCCATAGACAAGTCTCGCCACTATCGAAGCACTATTTGTTTCCCAATTAGAGACATCTTGCCCGCGAAGAGGAAAAAGTATCTGAAGTTTCGCCCCATCGCCGAAATCAATAACCATTCCTCTCTTCGCCAAAAGTCTCGGAATATTATTCTCTTCTACTCTCTTTCTCAGTTCATCATCAATAACGTTCTCTGATTCCACTCCCGGTTCGAGAAACATTCCAACTTCATAACGACTTACTACTTCGGGCAAACCTCCAATATGATCTTTGTCCGGGTGAGTTTCCACTATTATATCTATGCGCTTATCGGCGAAGGGTAAAATTTTCCCGAGTTCACTTAGAACTTTTCTGTTTGCTCCGCCATCAACAAGCGCTCTGCCATGTCGAGGTGAGTCTACAAAGATCGCGTCACCTTGGCCGATGTCCAGGAAATAAACGGTCAGAATGCGCCCCGGTCGTCTTTGGTAAATCGCAAGCCAGACAAAAATATTTGAGAGAATGAGAATACCAACCACTATCTCCCGGAGGTTTTTTCTTATAAAATCCATACTTTATAGTATAATGTTTTTATGACTAAAATATTTGAAGAAAAGAAATTCAATATTCCGAAACTTAAGGGTATAAGCGAGAAAACAATTGAAGAACACCTGAAGCTCTATGCGGGTTATGTAAAGAATGTCAACGAGTTACTCCAGGCGAAAGATTACAATCGTCGCTTCTCATTTGAATTTAATGGTATGAGGAACCATGAAATTTATTTCGCGCATTTCGAGGATGGACCGCAACCATTTTCAAGCGAAGGTGGGCTCGCCAAAGCTGGCTTCGACCTTGAGAAATTCAAAACTATGGCGCTCACGCGCGGGGTGGGTTGGGCTATTGTGTATCATGATGAGGCGTCAAAACAACTTTTAAACACTTGGGTGGACGAACATCACTTGGGCCACCTTGTAGGACTCTCGCCTATTCTCGTCCTCGATATGTGGGAACATGCGTATTTTATTGACTATACTCCCGGAGAAAAAAAGAAATATATTGATACCTTTTTTGAAAATCTCAATTGGCAGAGTGTTGAACAGAATTTTGCGAACGCCGTACAAAAATAATTATCGCGAAGTAAACTAAAACAACTAACCACCAAGACACGGGCGGGAGAGCAATAGAAGCAAAAGAGAGATTGCCTAGATAATGCGAAACACCGAGAATCCAAGCCAGTAAAAGATACGCCATATAAGTAAACGGTAATGCCAAAATAGTACTCACGTATGCGATAACTGTGGCAATAAAGCCGACCAGCATAGTAGCCGGTATGACGAACAAGATTAGAATATTGGCGGGAAGAGAGACTAAAGAAAAATCCCCTATAGAATAAATCAGGAGGGGCAAAACTGTCATCTGGGTAGCTAGGGTGGTAGCGGTTGTCGTACGCAATCCCCATTTCTCCGGCACTCGGCTTAAATATTTCTCGACTATCGGAGTAACAAAGATAAGCCCGCACGTGGCGAGAAAAGAAAGTTGGAATGACGGGTCGAATACCAAAATTTTTGGATTATGAAGAAGCATCAGGAAGGCGGCGACAAGAAGTGCTCGTGGCGCTGAGAAATTTCTTCCCAATCTCTTCGCAAGAATGACGGTAAGCACCATAATCGCCGCGCGCACCACCGTGGCCTGCGCTCCCGTCATAATGACAAACAAGATAATGCCAACAACAGAAAATCTGACACTTCTAAATATCATTTTCATAAATGCAGCAATGACCGTAAGGTTAAAGCCGGAAAGCACCACGATATGGATCACTCCCGCGCGTCGAAATTCTTCAAGCATATCTTTCGGCATCGCCTCTTTGCCGGAAACAATGAGACCGGAAAGAAGACCGGCGTACGGTTCTGTCAAAATTTCCTTAGTCTGCTGCACAAAACTTCGTTTAATTTTAAAAAGAGCGCGCTTAATGATATTGCCATGGCCGCTGGAAAATATTTCGACCTTCGCAAAATTCAAAGTGTAATAAATATCATCTTTAGAAAGATAACTGGCGTAATCAAAAGATCGGCCACCATCTTCATTGTCTATAATCCCGGGCTCTTGGAGTTTGCCGCCCACCTCTACCTTATCTCCATACTGAACAGGGCTATATAAATCCGTATTCACCAAAACTTTTTCCCCATTGTCTGCCAACAAAATGAAACGGGTGGTGCTTTCTCTCTGTTCCGGTTCGTTTATTACCACACCAATAGAACTTGGGGTGAGTGACTCATGAAAATCTTTTATAGAGTAACGCAAAATACCAAGACCGAATGACAAAACGGCAAGAGAAAGAAATAACACTTCTTTAATTACCTTCTGTTTCCAAACTTTCTCAACCAGAAAGATTACTAAACCCAGAAAAATAATGAGAACACCTAAAATTGGTGGAACGAAAATAAATGATGAAACAAGAATACCCGAGATGAAACCGAAAATAAAAACGAAAACACTATTTGTATTTATCTCTCGGCCCATCATAAAGGGATGGATTTAAATTATCAGCAAAAGAAGTGGCTATCTCATCTGCCCGTTCGTTTAGAGGTATTCCGGCATGTCCCGCCACATATTTCCATTCAACCTGCCTGCCGGCAGGCAGGTATTTTTCCACTTCATTCTTAACCTGCAAAAGTTCTTGCCATAGGTCTTGATTTAACACTGGCTTTCTCTTCGCGGTCTTCCAACCTTTCTTTTGCCATCTATGTATCCACTCTGTAATACCTTTCATCACGTATTCGGAGTCGGTATAAATCTGAATGGGTTTATTTGAAAATTGAGAATTGGAAATTGTAAATTCAAGCGAGCGAATGCATGCTGTCAATTCCATTTTATTGTTTGTGGTATGAGGATCTAACCCGCCTATTTCGATAACTCGATCTTCGCTTGCGATAACCCCTCCCCACCCTCCCGGTCCGGGATTCCCCCGCGATGCTCCGTCTGTGTAGATTGTAATCATCTCGGAATTATATCATCTATAGTTTTTCTAAGTTTATAAGCATTTCCATGTTTTAAAAGTCCTCGGTACGAATTTATAGATTTTTCAGACAAATTTCTGAACATTCTTTTTTTGGTAGTGGTTCTCAAAACTCTATGATCGGGAAAATGCACCCACCCCAGAAAATCTACTCCCGACGTGATGGTCTGTATATAAACCTTATCGGGGTGCATAGTGAGTTTAAGCTTTTCTCCTAGAAATTTTTGCATCATTGACAGAATGTTCTCAAGAGACACTCGATCTCGTGACAGAACGACAAAATCGTCAGCATATCTGATGTAGCACTTAGCTTTAATTTTATTTTTTACAAATTGATCAAATTCATTCATATAAATATTTACCAAAAGTTGAGAGGTCAAATTACCGAGTGGCAGTCCAATACCAGAAACGCCTGAATTAAAACTTCGAACAATGACAGAGATAAGCCAGACAATATCTCTATCAGAAATATATTTTGTAAGGATTTCTAAGAGAATAACTTGATCAATGTTGGCGAAAAACTTTTTAATATCACACTTTAGTACCCAGACAATACTAGTATCATTTTCAGAAACAATACCGATAAATTTTCTAAATCTCTTGAGAGCGCGATGCGTACCCTTGCCGTTCTGACAAGAATAAGAATCAGCTATAAATGTTTTGATGAAAAATGATGCTAACTTTCTATGCAATGCATGGTGGAGCAATCTATCCCGAACACTGGCCTTATGAATATCGCGTGATTTAGGATCGGTTATTCTAAAAAATTGATACGCTGAGTGAGTATAAGTTTTTGTGACAAGATCATGATGAAGAGAAATGATGTTTTCCATAAGATTTCTCCCGAATTCCTGCACGTCTTTACGCGCTCGCTTGCCGCGGACAAATTCTTTCCACGCCTCAAGAAGATTTTCGAGAGAAATGATATCATCGTAGGTATGAGTGAACCTCTTAAGACCCCCCCCCGCACGCTTTTTGCCCGTTTTGGAAAAGATTAAGCGTGCTTATATCATTTGGCATGAATATCATAATACCTTACCCAAGACCCAACGATATTCTTTAGGTAATCGGATTGATAAAATCTTTATTGAACTGATTGAGGCCATTTCTACAGCTATTTTTCTCGCTAAGGAGGAGAAATTGCCCTACGTCCGCCTCTCCATTCGTAAATCTGATACCTTAAAGATATTGATCATGATTCTCTGGGAAACAAAATCTTTAGATAACAACAAATATGTTACCCTCTCTATCCCATTGGATGAAGCCGGAAAAATGCTCGGCGGCTGGAACGGTCAGCTTGCAAAACAAAACTCTCCAGCGAAAGCCGGAGAGAAATAAAGAGATTTGCGACACGGCAAACGCGAACCCGTTGTCACGATTCCACCTGTTGTCAGGCCTGTCGTTGTACGCGTTGAGCCAGCGACCATCGTCGAGACGGTACGCGTAGAGCAAGTCCGGACCGCCGTCGGATTGCGCGAAACATCTTCCATATCACCACCCCTCGAATACTCTCAGGGTTGAATCGAATCCGGCATCGCAATGCCTTAATGTCTCGCGCCAAGTATCTTCTTTTTTATTGAAGTTTTTGCATGCACCACTCTATCCGAAACCGTGGCCGCGGATACTCCCGATGCATGGATACTGGGTTCGGTAGCGGAAAGCCTTAACCGTCCGCGTATTCACCTACTGCCACGAATATTATAACTGATTTTATATTTTATGAAAAAATTTAGCCCTGCTCCGACGAATCGGAACAGGGCTAAGGGCTAAGATCAAAGGGACGGAAGTCCCGAGGGTCTTAGTGTTGAGAACTGACTTGCGACACGGCAAACGCGAACCCGTTGACACGATACCACCTGTCGTCAGGCCCGCCGCGGCACGCGTCGAGCCAGCGACCAACGCCGTCACGGTCCGCGTAGAGCAAGAACGGATCGCCGTCGGAATCGTTGATGGGTTCATGCATGGCAACGATGTACCACAGACCCATCACTTCGATCTCCTTGTCCGTGAATTTCTCACGGATGAGGCAAGCCAGTTCGGGTTCAGGCATGCCGAGCTTGCGCTTGTCGGCCTCGGCGCGAATCTTCTTCGTGATCCGGTCGTTGTCTTCGAAGAGCATGCCCTTGAGAACGGCGACATCGGTCGTCACGCCGTTGGTCGGTTTGAAATCCGGCGAACGGAGCACCTGCTTGGCGTAGTCTCCGACGCGGAAACCGTTACTTTTCAGACGCTTGATCCAGTCCTCGCCGGTCGTGCTGTCGGAGGTGACCGAGAAGTAGATGACGCCGTCTTCCTCGCGCCACGAACGGAAGGGTGTGGAAACCAAGAGTTCGCCTGAGAGGAATTGATGAACACCACCCATACCCCCGAGCTTGTTCACGATTGCCTCGATCTGACCCAGATTTAACTCTCCATATTTCATGCTAATCTCCTTTGAGCTGTTCGCCCTTTGGTTTCTCACTGCCCGTGAGATAAGGGACTTGACCGTTAGTGGTCATAGCCAGGAAACGCCGAAGTTTCAGCATCTTTTGGCCATGACCACCTGTCTGCGCAGTAGGTTCGCAAGTTAGTTTTTAAAGGAACTTCTACCTTAATCATACACCTAAAAAGGTTGTATGTCAACAATACGAAGACGCAGTTCAGGATAATTTCTGAAATAGGATTTTTCCAGATTAGCAAGTAGAGAGACATGGGTACCGGGAGTAAGAGGAAGAGAATAAGAATCCGGACTAGAGAAAAAAGAAATGGCCTTTACTTCTTTGTCTCCGCCGTTGAAAGTGACTTCCAGATGATTGCCTTCTTTACCAAACTTTTTTATTGATTTTATTTCCACTTTGGGAATTTTAAAAACTGGTTTCCTGTTTCCCATACCGAATGGCGCGAAACTGGAAACCAGATCCCAAAGATTCTCTCCAATATCATGAAAATTTATATTAAATAAAGCCTCACCCTCACTTGGAGGCTCAGCCTCCAAGTGCTGAAGGGCTTTAGATAATCTTTCTTCGAGAGTAGTGAGACTTTCGAGAGTAACAGAAAATCCACCAGCTCCAGCATGTCCGCCAAACTCTACGAAAACATCGCTTGTGGCGCTCATTAGAGCGAAAAGATCATAACCGTTATAGGAACGACAAGAACCCTTAAGGGTCCCGTCCCCGCTCCTACCCCAGACAAAAGTCGGTCTTTGATATTCTTCAACAAGCGAATTGGCGACTAGACCAAGAAGGGCCGGCCGCCATTCCGGATTACCAATTACGATAACATCGGCAATTTCAGAACGACCCATAAGCCGAGATTTAGCTTCTTTGACGACACTCGCAACCACTCCCTTGCGTTCGTTGTTTATCTGCTCCAAATGGAGAGCCAGTCTTTCCGCTTCGTTATAATCTTTCGTTCTTAAAAGTTTAAAAGCGTCTTCTGGCACACCCATACGTGAAGCGGCATTAATTCGCGGGGTGATCATAAAGGTAACGTCATCTTCCGAAACAGTATGTTGATCAAGATTCATTTTCTTAAAAAGTGCGGCGAGTCCCGGCCGAGGAGACTTGCGCAAGACCGAAAGTCCGAAACGGGCTAGAATTCTATTCTCACCAAGAAGCGGCACCATGTCTGAAAGAGTGGCAATAGCCACCATATCGAGAGACCATTTCTCCATGCCTGCTTTTACACTAAAAGCTTCGCAAGCAACAATCGCCTGTACCAGTTTGAACGCAACCGCCGCACCACAGAGTCCTTTGAATGGGTAATTGGAGTCGTCTCTATTTTGGTTGATGATAGCATAGGCGTCTGGCAAAACCGGATTCGGTTTGTGGTGGTCAGTTATAATGACATCTATACCATTCTCATTAGCAAGCGCCACTTCTTCCGTATCAGCAATACCGCAATCGATGGTGATAATAAGTTTGGCGCCGCGCGTGGCGATTTCTTCTATAGCGTCCTGATTAAGACCAAAGCCCTCGTCATGCCTGTGAGGAATATAGAAGGAAACGTTTTCATATCCTATTCGCGCAAAGAAATCAGACAACACTACTGCCCCCGGCAAACCATCGCAATCGTAATCGGAAAAAACAACAATATGTTCATTGTCCCTGATCGCTCTTATCACCCTATCGCGGGCCTTCTCCATATCGGGCAGTTCCAGCGGATCGTGGAGTTTCTTGTAATCTGGATTGAGAAAGCTTTCTTGTTCTTCAGGAGTCACACCGCGCTCTTTGAGCATGGCTTCAAACAGTTCCGGAAAATATTGCATTGGACTATTCTAACATGCGTATTAAGATAGATTTATGAACAAATCGCTCAAAGCAGGTAATGGTACCGCCGAAGGTATCGCGATTCTAGCCATTCTGATTGTTATTATGTTGGTCACACTGAAAGGTACACCGAGCTCTCCAACTGGCTCGCCCCGCACTTCTGATCTTCCAAATACCGCCTCCGAGAAAGGAACCATTATCGCGCCAAAATCATCTTACGAGAAAATTATCTCCTTAAGTTCCGGCAGTGCGTCATACGCTTATCAGTCGTATGAAGAATACATCACCATATATAACAGAGGAAGGGAATCTGTAGATATTACTGGCTGGAAACTAAAAAACGGTAAAGATAAGCGCGCGTACGATTTGGGCGGCGCCCTTCGATATTTTCCTGCGGATATCGCCATTATCGGCCAAGCAGCGCCCTTCATCTCGCCTAATGGTCCCAGCAAATTGCAAGATATAATACTTAAACCAGGGGCAACCGCCATTCTCACCACTGGCTCAATCAGCTCCCAATCACCATACAAAATCGTAAGTTTCAGAGAAAATATTTGTTCGGGTTATTTAGGAGACTTGTCTGAATACACTTTCACCCCGCCACTTACTCGTAATTGCCCCAGACCAGCAGCAGAGCCGGGGGTGAGCAATCTTGATACGGAATGTCGACAATTCATCGAGAGAATGGGTTCATGTTATACGCCCAAATTCAATACTTTGAATAAAGATGGAGACATTTGTCACAATTGCGTGGACAATAAATTACTTTCAAGTTCTTGCGTCGCGTTTATAAAGAATCATTTCAATTACGGTTCTTGTATCGCCAATCACGCCAACGATCCAGACTTTTCCAATGACACGTGGCGAATATTTCTCGGCCAGGGATGGGAAATGTGGGCTAATAAATATGAAACTATTTCTCTCCTAGATCAATTTGGCCGGCTTGTGACAGAAAAAACTTACTAAAATGACCGACGACAGCTGTATCTTTTGTAAAATAGTGAAAGGAGAAATCCCTTCATACAAAGTGTGCGAAGATGAAAACTTTCTGGCTTTTCTGGATATCAACCCGCAATCTCCCGGCCATACTCAAGTCATTACAAAAAAACACTATCGATGGGTTTGGGATGTCCCTAATGCCGGGAAATACTTTGAGGTGGTCAAAAAAATCGCTAAAGCGCAGCAAAAAGCGTTTGGAACAGACTTTATTCTTTCAAAAATAATCGGCGATGAAGTAACACACGCGCATATTTGGGTCTTTCCTAACACAAAAGTTGTCGGAGATAAAAAAGATTTTGATGGCAATGCTGATAAAATCCGAGAAGCTATTTCTTAGACAGAGCTTCTATACCTGGCAAGGTACCGGTGGCCAGAAAATCCAGCATAGCGCCACCACCCGTTGAGATAAAAGAATATTCATCCCAGACATTTAATTCTTGGATAGCGGCCAAGGTGTCCCCGCCCCCTATAATAGATTCGTGACCGTATTCAGATATCATCTTCGCTAATTGCAGAGTCGCCACTTTGTAACCAAGTTCATAAAAACCGAGAGGGCCGTTCCATAAGATTAATTTTGCTGCCGCTATTTTTGATTTCAAATTCTCCATTGTAATAGGTCCCGCATCCATAATTTTATTATTAACCACAATAGTATCTTCCGGCAAAAGAATCTTTTTTGTCTCCAACAATTTAGATAATCCGAATTCCCCATCGTCCACCAGAGAATCTCCGACATCTACACCCTGTATTTTCAGAAAATTATTTGCCAAAGCCCCACCGACAAAAATCTCATCAGCAATATGCACAAACTTTTCTAAAAGCGGCAATTTAGTTCTAAATTTGGCTCCACCCAGAATAAAAAGAAAGGGTCGCTTGGGATAAAAAGCGTGAGAAAGTTCTTTAATTTCGCGAGCAAATTGTAAACCAATGAAACTCGGCAGAAACTTGGGAACACTCACGATAGAAGCATGCTCGCGATGTGACGCAGAAAAGGCCTCGTTCACATAAATATCTACCTTGGAAGCCAACTCTCTGGCAAACTTTTCCGAATTACTTTTTTCACCGGGATTATCGCGTAGATTCGCGAGAAGTTTCATACCTTTCGGCACGTATGTCTTAAGAGAATCAATTGATGCGTCCCTCGACTCTAAATGGGTGGCAACGCTTACTTTCGCGCCCGCGTTTTCCAAATATTCGAGAGTCGGTAAAGATTTTTTAATACGAAAATCATCAACCACTTTGCCGTTTTCTATCGGCACATTCCAATCCACCCGGACCAAAACTCGCTTGCCCTTCAGATTTCCTGATTCAAGAATGGATTTCATTTCGGTAGAAGCTGACTAATGATCAAATAAGAGACCTAGCTATGGCCTCAAAACTTTTAGCATTCAAAGAAGCGTGTCCAACCAAAAATCCTTTAATACCCGTTTCTCCAAAAAGCGAGCCGGCATTAGCCGGCTCAACAGAGCCACCATATAAAATAGGGATACGTTCGGCGACCACACGACCAAACATATCGGTCAGAACCTTTTTGATAAATATCACCGACTGTGAGAGATCCGCGGGCGTCATAGCGTCTTGAGCGCGTCCACCTATGGCCCAAACAGGTTCGTAAGCAATCATTATATTAGAAACGTCGGCTTTCCGATTCACAGAAGCTAGCGAAGACTTGAGTTCATCACACAAAAATTCAAAATGCTCTCCATCTTGATCCCGGGATATCTCGCCGACGCAGACGAGAGAAATAATACCCGAACGAAGAGCCACTTTGATTTTCTGCGAAACTATTTCATTCGTTTCTCCCATGGCTCGCCGCTCGCTATGGCCGATGATAGCGAGTTTTGTTCCGAAACTTTTCAAGATATCCGGAGTGATTTGTCCCGTATAAGTCCCGCTGACTTGAGAAAAAACATCCTGCGAGGCTAGATGAAAAAAACCACCCGAACGTTTGGAAAACAATTCAAAGTAAGCCAACGGCGGAGCGATAAAAAAAGAAAACTTCTTGTAGAGTTTAGTGCTTCTGACGAACTGCCCAAGAAGCGTCCTTGCCTCCGCAAGCGAGCCGGGATGATTCTTCCAATTTGCCACCAGAATAGGCTTGGTCATGAACTCTATTCTACTCTATTTCTTTCCAAGAAATAACTTCATGGAAATCCTCGGTTTTGGGGAAAAAGGGCGGCGGAGTGTAGAGCAGGAAGGCGTCGTAAATGATGTTTCTTGAGCAATAACCATTGCTCATTGATCCTGCGCTACCGCAGTCAAATGTAGTACCGACATACCTGAAACCATATTGTTGGGCCGTGATAATGGTGCCATAAAGAGTAATGGAATTCTTGAAACGATTTGAACCGCAGTTGCTGCTGGAGTATGAATATCTACCAACCCGGCCGTTTTGAGCAATAAGCGCCGCGTCTATCCGCAAATCATTAGCGCTGTAAAATCCCGCGTTGACGTTGTTCTGCGCGATGAGAGCAATAACATCCGCGCCATCATAGTTGCTATAGAGCACATCGCTATTTATGTTAATAGACTTTCTCGCGCTTGTCGGAGTATCGGGAATGTTGGCGGCAATAATGGTCAACCTCGCGCCATCTATCTGCCCTTCCACCCATAAATGGTCGTTGAAGAACATGAGGCCGTTGCTAGGATAGGCATAATTGCCGAGAAGCGCGGAGCTTCCGACGGAGAGCGAGCCGACGCTTACACTGCAACCGCTCGGCAAACTGCTGATGGAGTTGACCACATACAAGTCAAAAGTGTCGTTCGTCTTCAAAACTATTCTGTATCCGTACCCGGTCGTGGATGTCGCTCTATAAAATCCTTCGGCCTCGGCATCCGCCTGCATTTGAGTAATATCGGTGGTAATACTGGCAAACTGTACTTCCGGCGCCGGGAACGAACGTCCGGCAACAAAAACGTCCGGGCGCGACATGACGGGATTGGGCGGCGCCTCAAGCGCACGGAAGCTGTCATTGATACCTGTCGCTGGCGGGATATTGACGTGCGTGTGAACGGCAAATTCATTGGCCCCGGAATGTCCCGGATCGTCAAAAGTTGTGAGCATACTCGTAACAAGATTGTGCGCCAGTCCATCAAAACGGATACCGTCGTTTGAATGAACCGGGCCGAAGATCTCCGTCCCGGAACCGAAGCGTATGAAAGAATCCGCCGCCACGGCGAAATTGGCGAAGGAAGGGATAGCGAGCCTGGAGACGATCGTGCGCCTGACACTCGGATCAGCCGCGGGGATGCCCGTGGAAATTATCTCCACGAGAGTCGAGCCTAGGGGAGGCGGTTCAATGTCCAACGAAAAAGTCCCGATTAACAGACCTTCTTTGTTGTAGAAATTCTTGACATAAGGCCCGAGCTCTCCGGTGCCATCTGTATAATCGGCCGGGGCGTGAGCCAAGTGCCAGCGGTAGTACTCAAGTCCGGCTTCCGCCATTTGAAAAGCTCTTTCGGAGAGCACCACACGCTGACCGAGTTTGATATTGGCGGCGGCAAACGAGATCAGTCCTCCGATAACCACAACGGCGATAGCGCCGAAAACCAGAACCTGAACTAAAAGATAACCGTTTTCTTTTTTAGAGAAAGATTTTTTCATATGTTGTCCTTTAAGTTTCTTAGGGTCACTTGCGAGCTAATCACCATGAATTCAGTCGGAGTCCGGTTCGGGTCTCTCTCAATCCTGATATTGATCTTGACCAACCGGATATCTGGAATATTAACCGGCCAAGGAAGAGGCGTTGAAGATCCGTCATATTCACCGTCATAGTACTCAAAAAGCGGCAGAAATTCGTCATTTGAAACTCCCGTGATAAGAGTTGAGAATGTTTCGGAGCCGAGAGCGTAAGAAGGCGGAGAGCCTGAAGCCAACACCACTCCTCTTTTTACGGAGCGGGAAACGGGGTCAAAAAAGTAACGGAGCCGATCGCTGGCTTCGTCAGAATTTACGTCGACAAAGAAAACAACGGATGATGTCGCGACGGATTCTATAGGATAGGAGCCGAGAGCGGAAGGAGCGGTTGAACGCAGCTCGGCGACCATGGTACCGAGCACTTTTCTACTTTCGAGAATTGCCGTCATTCTGGATTGAGCCGACAAATTCAATACAAAAAGATTTCTGGCGAAAGCGGTAACCAGAAAAACGACCGCGACTGACACGGCAACCGCCACAACTAATTCAATCAGGCTAAATCCTTTATTTTCCATCGATATTTTAAGTGCTTTCCAGATTCTTAGGAGCTACCCATCCGGTAATCGCGATGGGAGTAAAATTCTTGCAAGTCATGCAGGCTATTTTCACTTCTACAAGTTTATAATCGCCGGGAAATGCATCCCCGCTTCCGGCCAGCCCATCAAAAGGGTCGTCAATATTAATTATCGTGGTGGTAATCGTGAAGGTTACGTTGTCACTAATGGCAGACTCTTCGGCAGAAACCACGCCCGGTGGATTACCGCCTTCTATACCCACGTTTGAATATGGAAGGTTTTTGATAATCTCAAATCTCGCGTTGGCCAAGTCGGCCGCCAGAGCTTTGTAACGGGCAGACAAGATGGCCGCCTGGAGCGAAAGATAACCTTGATAAGCGCCGGCCGCGAACAGCGAAAAGACGGCTATGGCGATAATTACTTCTATCAGCGTAAATCCTCTCGACTTCCTTCGACAAAGCTCAGGATGAATCGCTCGGGGCGAGCCTTTTTGAAAATTGCTTCGCCCGCCGTAGCCTTTGGCGAAGGCTGGAAAAATTGTCCCTCGATTTCCTCGGGATAGTGAGCCTGTCGAACCTAAAAATTGAAAATTTCTTATCATATGTAATCCACCAGAGAATACGTGGGCGCCAGCATCGAGATGGCAAAGATACCCACCCCGATACCAATGATAATCATCAGCACCGGCTCAATAATGGTTGAGAGATCTTTAG
>Ga0209343_10006393_pt1 | contig 14082 bp, 10 predicted proteins | sample RifCSPlowO2_02_FD_184026 | JGI IMG/M metagenome (GOLD analysis project Ga0209343, IMG submission 184026) | Groundwater microbial communities from Rifle, Colorado - Rifle CSP2_plank lowO2_0.2 (SPAdes) (version 2) | ecosystem: Environmental > Aquatic > Deep subsurface > Groundwater | place... | reverse complement strand
GGTTTATTTTCAGGCGCCCGGGCAAAACCTTGAAAAAACTGAAACCGAAGATGTCCAGTATATTCCCGCAACCGAAAAAGAGATTCTGCAGAATTTTTGGGAAATAATCACCCACTATGACCAATTTGTTACCTTCAATGGACGCACCTTTGACTGCCCGTATATTGTGGTTCGTTCCGGAATTTTAAAGATAAAACCGACCGCAAATCTGATGCCCAACCGCTATTATGACCAGCATATTGACCTTTTGGATCGTCTGACCTTCTTCGGCGCGGTGCGCCAGCGCATGAATTTGCATATGTGGTGCCGAGCATTCGGGATTACCAGCCCCAAATCTAAAGGGGTTACCGGCGATGATGTCGGTCAACTTTTTAAAGATAAAGAATACCTTGATATCGCCCGCTATTGTTTTGATGATATCAAGGCAACAAAGGAACTTTTTGAGTATTGGGAGAAATATATCAATGTTAAATGAAATTTAACATTGACCCTGAGCAACTTGTCCCGAGTGAGGTCGAGGGAAGTTAAAGGGTAACATTTTGCGCATGTGGTACTCTAATATAGAAAATTTCAAAAACGCTAACGGTTACACTATAGATGGCATTTGGTATCCTCGCGTAACTTCTATTGTGGGCATTAAGGCCAAGCCGGCGCTTTATATGTATTATGCCGGTTTGCCAAGTTATAAGGCGGGCGAAGCAATCAAAGCGCGTTCGGCCGAAGAAGGCACTTTAGTCCACGAAACGATTGAGGCGATCTTAAAAAAAGAGCCGGTGGCCATACCCCCAAATATCAAGCCGACCGTTGATGCTTTTAATAAATTTCATAGCCAGCATGAAATAATTCCCCTGAAGGTTGAAGAGAGAGTTGTTTCCAAAAGGCATGGCTACGCGGGCACGATAGATGTTTTAGCCGAGGTTGACGGCCGCGTCGGCATTTTAGATATTAAGACATCCATTGCGATTTATCGTGATTTCGGCATGCAGACGGCGGCTTATGTTGAGGCCTTCAGCGAAGACCCTAACCTTCCTCCCCTAGCTAGTTGGATATTGCGCCTAGACCAAGCCAAGACATGTCTTTTGTGCGGAGCAACAATGCGTGACAAGGGCGGCAACATCAAAATACGCGGAGAGAAGGATAAGAACTGTTCGCACCAGTGGTCGGAGATGAAGGGCCAATGTGAGATCAAGGAACTTGAAGGTTTTGAGCACAACATCAAGGCTTTCCTTGCGGCTAAAACTCTTTGGGAGTGGGAAAATAAAGAGTGGCTGGATAAGATTAAATAAATAAAAAAGCAAGAGATTGTGCTCTTGCGGATTTAATTAGTTTTACGATTTATTTAACACAATTCCCCGCTAATGTATAGCCGGCTGAAATTGCCGATTGTTCATTGTCAAACCAAATTTTATTTTCCTCTTTTATTCTTTTAGCGCCAGAACACCAGCTAAAGTGATATAATTTTGAGGTTGATTTTTTTGAAACCACTACCCGTGTATCCGTTTTGCTTATCTGGGCAGAAGCGGCTTGTTTTGGCTGGGCGTCATTTGCAGAGCCGTTGGCCGCGCTAAAGATATTAGCTTCACCTAGCGTGAGGGGCGTTTTCTTTAAAGTGCTAATGCGTCCTATATCAAAGCCGATAAAGCCGATTAAGACCATGCAAATAGTTACAAACAGGTCGTATTGATACCGCTTGACGGTCTTCCCCGTTTTTGATAGGATATTCTTCACGGTTTCTTTAAAACTTGTCTGTTTGGCCAAATTCGAGGCAGAAGATGAGCATTGGACGAGGCGTATTGTAATACGGCGAGTCCAGGCGGAATCTTCTAACAAATAAGTTGGCCAAACCCTTGGCAAGACTTACGGCCCATAATTAATTTATGGGGCGAATCTTGCGGACAAGGTTTTAATATGGCGCATACAAAGGCAATAGGTTCAACACAACTAGGCCGCGACTCACGCCCCAAATATCTCGGAGTGAAGCTCTTTGACGGCCAAGCGGCCCGGCCCGGCAGTATCATCATCCGCCAACGTGGCTCTAAATTCATAGCTGGTCAGGGTGTCCGCACCGGTTCGGATTATACACTATATGCAGTAGCGGACGGTAAAGTCAAATTTACCACTGTCAAAAAGAAAAACTACGATGGCTCTCGTCGGCTGGTAAAGATCGTTAATGTGATTGCTGTGCAGTAAACCTCCGGAACTTAGAATGTTTACTCTGTCTCCGTTGAGATTGACTAACCGTTGTTATTGTGGGATATTGATATTTAAGTTCCTGAACGAAAAAGACAGATAAAGGAGAACAACAATGTTTGGTAAAAGAAGTCAGAAGGCGAAAGCAAACGCGCTTTTACCTTCATGTTCATACACTAAAGTATTTGAGCTTCTCAACGGGCTTAATTTTGAGGGCATTAGTCCTCAAAAGGTAAAGCCGGGATTGATTTCTTTTTTGAAGAGGATTTTCAAATATGCTCATGCCTGGGCGGGGAGAGACCCGGTAGCAGCAGTAGCAGCAGCAGCAGCAGCAGCAGTAACAGCAGCAGCAGCAGCAGCAGCAGCAGCAGCAGCAGCAGTAACAGCAATAACAGTAGTAGCAGCAGCAATAGCAGCAGCAGTAACAGCAATAACAGTAGTAGCAGCAGCAATAGCAGCAGCAGTAACAGTAGCAATAGCAGTAGCAACAGCAGTAGCAGATGAGAATAGAGCCTTCTTCTGCGCAGTTCTTGTTGAATGTATTATCCTGACCATAATTGCGCCACTTGCTGGATTTTCCGTTTTCCCGCCTCTTGTGGCTGTGCTTGTCCTCTCTGGCTGCTACCTTTGGAATGGCATCAGAGGCGCTCTAGGCATTAAGCCCAAGCCGAAAGCTCTTCCCCAGACTGTTTCCGAGCTCCACCAATATGTGGAAGCTAAGATCCGGGAGACAATGCAAAAGTACCGAAGCAGAGCCCTCAACGCCGATTCGGAATTCGCCAAGCGTCTAACGGATGCGGAAAAGAATCTGGAAAACACCCGAACCCTTATTGCTCGGATGAAAGGCATGCTGGCGGCGGGCGAAGACAAGGAATATATCCTGCCCCGCCTCAAAGTTGTTGAGGACGCGGCCGCGGAGATTGAGCAAAGCCACAGCGAGCTTATCTCAAGCAAGTCCGAACTTCTTGAGAAACTAAATCTCTTTGAGTCCCACTTGCCCGTGTTTGAGAAGATTTTCTCCCGTCTTTCCCTGGACGAAGAAATCGCCTCAATATCTGACAAAAACCTCGGTTTGAGAGAGGAAACTCTGGCTTTCGTTGAAAAGGAGATGGAATCTTTCAGACATAGTTTCAGGGTGTTGATTAACGCCCTGGAGGAAACATGCTATCTGACTATCGGCGATCGCGCTGTTGCTCTCCCCGAGATTGAGAACAGCGCCAATCTAATAGAAGAAGCCTCATTTCAGGCGGCAAGGATGCTGGAGGTTAAGAATTAACGTTAGACGCTAGACGCTCCTAAGACTTTACAAGCGGTCATCTTGACCGCTTTTTTGTTAGTATTAATCTTTACGGCAGATTCTTAGCAATTTAAATTAACGACATCGCAAGTCGTTATGTCAGTTAGTGAGGTGAGATATGGATATTTTTAAAGTTGGCATCGTTGGCGGCGGAGCGATGGGCGGCGGCATTGCCGCGCTTATTGCTAAGCACGGAGTGCCGGTTATTGTTAAAGAAGCAACTCCGGAACTGGCCGAAAAAGCGCGTCAGGGAATTTACGGCCGTTTTGAAAAGTGGTATCAACGCAACAAGATCGATGAACATCGCTTTGAGCAACTGAAGTCTTACGTTGAAGTTACGATTAACAGCGCCGATCTAGCTGACGTGGATTTGTTGATTGAAGCAATTGTGGAAAAACTTGAGCCCAAGCTGGCCGTGTTTAGAGAATTTGACGTTATTTTGCGTCCCGAAGTTGTAATGGCTTCCAACACATCAACCTTACCGATTTCCAAATTGGCGGCGGCGACAAACCGTCCGGATCGCGTGATTGGAACGCATTTTTTCAATCCACCGACAACAATGCAATTGGTTGAAGTTGTGCCGGGCGAAAAAACTTCTGCCGAAACATTGGCGGCGATTGAAGATTTTCTGGTTTCAACCTGCAAGAAGCAGTTGATTCGCGCCAAAGACCAACCGGGGTTTTTGGTAAATTGCCTCCTTTTGCCCTATTTGAACGAAGGGGTGTTGGGTATTGAAGCAAGCCGCGTGTCTATTGAAGATATTGACCGGCAGGCGCGGGAATTCGGCTGGCCGATGGGGCCATTTACTCTTCTGGACGCCGTGGGTATTGATGTGGCTTATTTTGCCGGTCAGGTGATAGTCGAGGCGTATCCCGAGCGGATTGTAATACCGACAGTTTATAAGAAACTGCTTGACTTAAGCCGTATTGGAGAGAAGACCGGAGCCGGTTTCAGGGTAATGCATGGAGAGTGGCCGGACATTGAGAATCTTCTTGAAGAATGGTATCCGAATCGGGGAGTAACGCTGGCGACGGAAGAAATTTTCGAAAGAATGATGGCCGGATTCCTTAATGAAGCGGTTGGCGCGTTGGAACACCGGGTCGCTTCAAAAGAGCATATTGAGCTTGGATGCCAGTTGGGCATTGGTTGTCCCAAGAACGGACCCCTGCACATAGTTGATGAGATGGGCGCGGCTAAACTGCTGGCGACGCTTGAAAAATGGGCAGTTAAAGAACCGCGTTTCGCTCCATATCAGCTGTTGCGCGATATGGCGGCCAAGAACGAACGATTCTTTACCGATTGGTAAGGTTCATCCAAGGTCGAACCTTGGATACGTCCACGACAGTCATCCCATTAGAAGTAAGGCGTCCGTCAAAGACGGATCGCCTGCCAGCCATGCCGAAAGGCAGGCCGGACTTCTAACGGGATTGGCTGCTTTTTTGTTTGTGTTAAAATAAGGCCGATCTCTAACAATTGAAGAGGTGAAAATATGTCTGTAGTTGAAACCAAAATTTCCGGCAATTTAGGCGTTATTTTTCTGAATAATCCGCCGATGAACGCGCTGTCGTTGGAAGTGTTTGAAGCGCTGAAAAAGCAATTTCGTGAGTTGGAACTGAATAAAGATGTCAAAGCGGTTGTTGTTACTGCGAATGGTTTGGTATTCTGCGCTGGCGCGGATGTGAAAATGATATATGATCTGGCCAAAAAGGGAGATGCCGAAGAAATTAAGTCGCTCTTGCTCCGGCTTCAGAATTTCTGCGGTCAAATCGATAGTTGCCAAAAACCGGTGATCGCGGCCGTAAACGGCATTTGCTTTGGCGGCGGACTGGAACTGGCCTTGAGTTGCGACTATATTATCACGAGCCCCAACGCCCAATTCAGTTTTCCGGAGATAAATCTGGGTATTATTCCCGGCATGGGCGGAACCCAAAGACTATCTCGGCGCATTGGCGCCGAAGAAGCGCTCGGAATGATTCTTGGCGCGAAAAAATTAAGCGTCAGTCAGGCGCAAGACATAAATCTGGTTGATGAAATTATTCAATCTGACTTTATTGCCGGCATCAGAGAATTTGCGGTTCGGGTTTTGAATAACTGGCCCCGCAAACAGACCGGCTGGAAAATAGATAAGTTTACGGGAGAGGCCCTGCTGTTTGACAAACTTCTTGACATGGCCAAGGGTAAACCGGAATTTGCGGTCAGAATGGCGCAGAGGGCCGTTTATGAAGGATTTCTTTGCGGCGTATTGGAGAATGCTTTGGCGGTGGAGCAAAAATACTTTTTGCAATGCATTCTTTCTTCGGACGGACTTGAAGGCGTAACCGCGTTTTTAGAAAAGCGGGCCCCGAGATTTTCCAGCGTAATCGGACAGGGAATATTGCCCAAAGCCGAACAGAAAGCAGAAGCGCCGGTCCAACAAGAGAAAAAAGTTCTTGAAATACTGCCATGGCAGACGGAGGATTACGATAATGTTCGCCAGTTGGTGGCCGATTTTGCCAAAGAACAAATTAAACCGCAGATCCCCCTGATGGAAAAAGAAGGACGGGTATCGGCGGAGCTGATTAAGCAAATGGCCGATCTTGGGTTTTTTGGAATTCCATTTGCTGAAAAGTATGGCGGTCTGGGTCTTGGCGAAACGGGAACGGCGGTGATGATGGAAGAGCTTTGCCGTATACACGCGTCAACCGCGGTTATGGTCGGCGCGCATGTCGGTCTGGGATGTCTTTGCATTGATTTGTTCGGCAGTGAAGAACAGAGGGAACGTTATTTGGTTCCGGGAATTAAGGGTGAGAAAATCGGGGCTTTGGCCACGACTGAACCGGATGTAGGCTCGGATATCGCCGGAATTAAAACAATGGCAAAAAAAGTTGATGGCGGTTGGCTTCTCAATGGTGAGAAGGTGTTCATTACCAACGGCGATCTCTCTGATTTTGTGGTTACTTTCGCGCAGACAGACCAGCTTGGAGGCAATAAAACTCTGGCCGCGTTTATTGTGGACAGCGTCAACAAGGGATTTACATTTGGCAAGCCGGAGCACAAAATCGGACTGCATGCCTCAAGAACATCGGGTTTTAAGATGGATGACGTTTTTGTCCCGGAGGGGAACCTTTTAGGCGAAGTCGGCCAGGGGTTCAAAATTGTGATGCGAACATTCAATCGTTCGCGGAATATGCTCGCGGCTGCGTGTTTGGGAATGATTCGGGCGGCGCGGGATTGCGCTTTGGAGTTTGCCAAAAACCGCAGCACTTTCGGCCAACCGATTTATACCCACCAGCTTATTCAGGCAAATATCGGCGACATCGAAGCGATGTATTATCTTTTACAGCCCGCGGTATATCAGACGACCTGGATGATAGATAAGGGGAAAGATACCCGCACGGAAGCGGCGATTACCAAACTGATGGGCTCCGAATACGTTTTCAAGGCGGTGGATATGGCCCTGCAAATTCATGGCGGTTCGGGTTATATGGAAGAATACGAAATTGCCCGGTTATACCGTGATTCGCGGGTTATCCGGATATTTGAGGGCACCAGCGAAATCTTGCGGCTCCTCATCGCCGGCGAAGTTTTGAAGAAGTATCTGGCATAGTTAGATGTGATTACTTCACAGCAAGGAATATTCTCCCTTGCTTTTTTTATTTGATATGTTTAAATCTTAATATCCTAAGTGAACAACTCGCATAAAATTTTTGCAATCGTGGCTGTTTCTATTCTTCTGCTGGCTTTTGTATATCCGCAAGGCGTCAATCGCGCTATAGATTTTTTTAATAAAAAAATGTCGCTTGATCTTCCTAAAGTAGCGGTTTTACGGCCATTCCAGTTGGGCTTGGATCTTTTGGGCGGCACCCATCTGGTTTACGAAGCCGATCTGTCAAAAATTGATTCAGCTGAAAAGGATAGCGCTATGGAAGGGATCAGGGATGTCGTTGAGCGGAGAGTTAATTTTTTCGGCGTATCGGAGCCGGTAATCCAAATCAGCGAAGGCAACAGATTGGTGGTTGATCTGGCCGGCATCAAAGATGTCAGTCAAGCGATAGAACTTATCGGTGAAACTCCACTTTTGGAATTTAAGGAGGAAATTTCCCAAACTGACGATATTATTCAGGCGCAATCCCAAGGCAAACGGCTTGACGAAAGTCCTTTTAAAAGCACCGGTCTTAACGGAAGCCACTTAAAACGCGCCCAATTGACTTTTGATTCGCGCACATATTCGCCGGAGGTGAGTTTAGAATTGACTGATGCCGGAGCTAAATTATTCGGAGAAATAACCAAAAGAAACATTGGTAAGCGGGTAGCCATATATTTAGACGGTTTTCCCATCAGCATTCCGATTGTTCAGAGCGAAATAGCAGACGGTAAGGCGGTCATCAGCGGCCGCTTTACGCCTACGGAAGCCAAAATGCTGGCTACGCGGTTGAATTCCGGCGCTTTGCCTGTTCCGATTAAGCTGGTTTCCCAGCAAACCGTCGGCGCTTCATTAGGCATTGAGTCGCTGACGAAAAGTCTTAAAGCCGGTCTTTACGGTTTTATTTCCGTAGCGTTGTTCATGATTCTTTATTACCGTCTTCCGGGAGCTCTGGCTGTGGCGGCTTTAGCCGTTTATGTTTTGGTTGTGCTGGCGGTTTATAAATTAATTCCGGTTACTTTGGGTTTGGCGGGTATTGCCGGGTTTATTCTTTCAATGGGCATGGCCGTAGATGCCAATGTCCTGATATTTTCCCGCATGCGGGAAGAACTTAAGGCGGGCAAAAGTCTTAGTCAGGCGGTAAGCGAAGGTTTTTCTAGAGCTTGGCTTTCCATTCGCGACAGCCACATCACTACGCTTATCGGCGCTCTTATTCTCTATATGTTTACAAGTTCTATTGTTAAGGGTTTTGCTTTAACGCTTGGGATAGGAGTGGTTATGAGCTTGGTCAGCGCGCTGTTTGTAACGCGGTCATTTCTGATGATTTTTATTCGCCCGAGGTTTGAAAGTAAGAAATGGCTATTCTGATTAATTTCCAGTTCCCATTTTCCAGTTTCCAATAATTTATCAATGACTCAACGGACCAAGGGTAAATTAAAGGCAAATGGCGAATGTTAAATATGCCGAAAGTATATACATTCATGTTCTTTGTCTCAATGGCGCTGGTGGTTGCGTCTGTGATTTTACTGTCCATGTATGGGTTGAAGTTGGGCGTAGATTTTCGTGGCGGCAGTTTGCTTGAACTGGAGTTCAAAGATAAAACTCCGGCTGTTGCCGATGTCCAGCTGGCCATCCAACAGCTTGAAATTAAAGATGTTTCCGTAAGTCCGGTGGGCGACCGTGGGCTTTTGGCCCGGTCTTTAGAAATATCCGAGGCCAAACATCAGGAGGTGTTGCGTAAATTTCAGAAAGATTACCCCGGAGTTGAAGAAAAAAGATTTGAATCCGTCGGCCCGACTATCGGCAAAGAACTTAAGCAAAAGAGTATCACCGCCATTGCATTGGTTTTGCTGGCGATTATTATTTATATTGCCATTGTTTTTCGCCGCATAGGCCGGGTTATACCTTCGTGGGTGATGGGCATTGCCGGCCTTATCGCTCTGGTTCATGATGTTATAATCCCATTCGGGGTTTTTGCTTTGCTGGGCTATTACGCGGGTATAGAGATCAGCGCCGTATTCGTGGCGGCGGCGCTGACGATTCTTGGCTATTCAATATCGGATACGGTGGTCGTATTTGACCGGGTTCGGGAGAACAGTATCCGTTATGGTTTCAAAGAAGATTTCGGGGCGATAGTGCATCGTAGCATTCTTCAGACGCTTAGTCGTTCGCTTAATACCACTTTTACCACCCTGCTTTCTCTTCTCGCCATTTACTTTTTTGGCGGGGCGACCATTAAATATTTTTCTTTGGCGCTGATTATCGGTATTTTTTCCGGAGCGTATTCTTCCATATTTGTCGCTTCGCCGATAATCGTCTGGTGGGCCAAGAGAAAAAGGAATGCTTGACTTAACTAACCGATAGTGATATTGTTTTGATTATCTTGACTCAAGGGCTTGCACTGCTGAAATGCTTGTGTTATACACAAAGGTTAAATTGATTTAAATAGTTTTATGGCATTACCCATATCGTCAATCGCCAAAACGGTGGGCCAGTTGGTAAAAAATCTTTCTTCCAGAAACCGCGATATCATTACGCGGCGTTTCGGTTTAAAAACCGGCAAAAAAGAAACCTTGGAATCTATCGGCCAAAGCTACGGCATTACCAGAGAAAGGGTCCGGCAAATTGAGGAATTTACCTTTGGCCAGCTGACCAAGACGCTTGGGCAGAACAATCAAATAAACGACTTTGTGGAAATGTCCCGCAAAATACTGGCCGGCTCCAGCGGTGTTATGAAAGAGCGGGACCTTTTCAGGGCTTTTAGCGGAAACGAAAAAGATTCCGTTACCAATTCCGCGCTTGTCTTTTGTTTGACTTTGAACGGAGAATTTTATCGGTTTAACGAAAACAATAATTTTACTTCGTTTTGGGCTTTGAGCGAGAAACATGCCGGACACTTCAGAGATTCAACCACGGCGCTAATTGGGGCTTTTAATGAAAACAAAGCGGTTCTGTCGATGGAGAATTTTTCCGGCATGGCAAAAGAAAATAAAATTACAGATTTCGAAGGCCGATTTTCCGAAGAATATCTCCGCGCAATTTTATCCGTCAGCAAGGATATCAGCCGGAACATTTTCGGCGAAGTCGGTTTGGCTGTTTGGCCGGAGATTAGGCCGCGCGGCGTCAAGGACAAGGCCTATTTGGTGCTTAAAAAAGCTAAAGAGCCGAGACACTTTGGCGAAATTGCCAAGCTTATTAACTCAACCAACTTTTCCGACAGGAAAGCCAACATTCAGACCGTCCACAACGAATTGATTAAAGATGGCCGTTTTGTGCTAATTGGCCGAGGCCTTTACGCACTTTCCGAATGGGGCTATAAGCCGGGCACAGTAAAGGACGTTTTGATTGATATTTTAAAGGAATCTGCCAAACCATTGGCCAAAGCCGAATTAGTTGCTAAAATAATGAATGCCCGTAGAGTTAAAGAAAACACAATTCTTCTCAACCTTCAGGATTCTAAAGTATTCAAAAAAGGAGGAGACGGCACTTACACTCTCAAAAAAGTATAAAAGCCTGTCTGACGGCGGGCAGACTCCTCGTTTCTTTAAAATAGCGTATGATGGATATATTTATCAGTTTTAAAACTGCATTTTCCCTTCTCGTTGATTATTGGTGGCTGTATCTGCCAATTTTGCTGTTTGCTCTTTTAATAACCGGGTATCAGGATTATACGCGGGAGAAATACATCGCGTCTTTGGGGTGGGTTTTGCTTGAAATAACCCTGCCGCCGGATGTCGTGAAAAGTCCCAAAATCGCGGAAAACATATACTCCGGATTGCATGGCACGTATTCCAAACCGCTTTCATGGAAAAAGAAGTTTTTTGAAGGAAAGGTCCCCGAGTGGTTTTCGCTGGAAATCGTCGGCAATGGCGGCGATATAAAATTTTATATTCGTTGCACGGAAACCGTCCGCAATCTGGTTGAGGCGCAGATATTTTCTCAATATCCGGAAGCGGAAATAAAAATTGCGGAGGATTACGTTTCTTTGGTGCCGGACGAGCCCAATGAAGAGTATGATCTTTTTGGCACCGAACTTATGTTTACCAAAGACGACGCTTTTCCCATTAAGACCTACCCGTTTTTTGAAGAAGAAAGCGGCAAGGATGAATTCGTGCGAACCGATCCGCTGGCGCCGTATCTTGAAGTTTTGAGTTCGCTAAATGCCGGCGAGCATATCTGGCTACAGCTTATCATAAGACCGACCGGCGGCGAGTGGGTGGCTAAAGCCAAAGCGGTCGTAGATAAAATGACCGGCAAAAAGCCAGAAGTCAAAGAACCTTTTGTCGGTAGCGTCATTAACGCGATTGACGCCCTTATCTCGGGCGGACCATCGGAAGCGGTCAAGAAAGAAGATAAAGAATTTAGCTTGCAAAAACTGACTCCGCGCCAGAAATTCACTCTTGAACAGGTTGAAATGAAAATTTCCAAACTTGGTTTCAAGGGCGGCCATCGCTTAATATATATTGCCAAAAGAGAAGCAATGAACAAAGCTCGCGTTCCAACCGTGATAGGGATGTTTAAACAGTTATACGCCAACGACCTTAATACATTTAAGCCCAATGGTTATACCGTAACAGTAGCTGACGGTTATCTTGCTTGGTTGTTTCCGTCTAATCGCGGTTTCGGAGCTGACCAACAGGAGTATAAGCGCAAGGTTAACATAATTGACGCTTATAAAACAAGAGAATTCGTGCACCATAACAATATTCTTAACACCGAAGAACTGGCAACATTGTGGCATTTACCGGGCATTGGCGTAAAGGCGCCGCTTCTTCCGCGCGTTGAAGCGGTAAAGGGCCAGCCTCCGGCGGGACTGCCCACAAAGTAACGCAAAATGTAAAAATCAAAATGAAAAATTTAGGAAGTATGAAATTTTCTTTAGAAAATTTCATACAGTAATTTTTAACTTTACATTTTAATTTTTAATTATAATGAGCGAAGCAAATAACGATATTGTATTATTCGGCGAAACGAACTTCCGCAACAAACGGACGGTTTTTGGCATAAAGATGGATGACCGCCGCCGCCATATGTATATCATCGGTAAGAGCGGCATGGGAAAGTCCGAGCTTTTAAAGAATATCGCCATTCAAGATATTCAAGCCGGCCGCGGCCTCGCTTTTATTGACCCGCATGGCGACCCGGTAGAAGATTTGCTGGATTATATTCCCAAAGAGAGGGTAAAAGATGTCATCTATATTAACCCCGCTGATCTGGAGTATCCCATTGCTTTCAATATCATGGAGCATGTTAGTTTTGATAAGCGTCATTTGATTGCCGACGGCCTGCTCTCCGTTTTCAAAAAGATTTGGGTGGATGCTTGGTCAGCCCGAATGGAATATATTTTGGGGTATACTATTTTGGCTTTGCTTGAAACACCGGGTGCAACCTTGTTGGGCATTAACCGTGTGCTTTCTGACAAGGAGTATCGCAAGCATATTGTGGAGAATGTTACCGACCCCGAAGTCAAAGCTTTCTGGACGCAGGAATTTGCCAAATATACCGATAAGTTTGCCACTGAAGCCGTGGCGGCTATTCAGAACAAAATCGGCCAATTTGTTGCCAACACTCTGATCCGTAATATGATCGGCCAGCCTAAGTCCAGCTTTGATATGCGTAAAGCTATGGACGAGGGCAAGATATTGCTGGTCAACTTGTCCAAAGGCCGGGTTGGCGAAGACGCTTCGCGGCTTTTAGGCGCTTTAATGATTACCAATATTCAGTTGGCGGCAATGTCGCGGGTTGATACTCCAATGGTTGAGCGTAAGGACTTTATCCTTGTTGTTGATGAATTTCAAAATTTTGCCACCGCTTCTTTCGCCAATATTTTATCCGAAGCCCGCAAGTTCCGGTTAAGTTTGGTAATAGCGCATCAATATATTACCCAGATGGATGAGGCGGTCAGCGACGCTGTTTTCGGCAATGTCGGCACAATCGTGACCTTTCGCGTTGGCGCCGAAGATGCCGAAGCGCTGGAAAAAGAATTCACCCCTGAGTTCATGGCCACGGACATTGTCAACCTCGGCTTCCGTCAGATCTATCTGAAACTCCTGATTGACGGCGTTACCTCAAAAGCCTTTTCGGCAACGACTATGGATACGATCGCGCCGTTGGCGCAAAGCGAACGTGCGGCGGTTCTTGAAAATTCACGCAAGAAATACGGTAAATCGCGCGAAGAAGTAGAAAAGGCGATTGTGGAATGGCGCCAGCCCTTGGTAGCAACGCATACGGAACAAGATGAGAGAGAGTATCGCGCTCCGCGTCGCGAGATGCCCCGCCAGTTTGCGCCGTGGCAGGAGCAACATTTTCAAAGACGCGAGTCATCCGAACCGAGACGGGAATTCCGTGAACCCGTTAGTCAAATTGAACCCTCTGCGGGCAAACCTTACCAGAGAGTTTTTCGTCCGCCAGCGCCAGTACGGCCGGTATCTGCTCCGGTTAGACCGCCCAAAAACTTTGCCCCCCTAAGCCAGCTTCAATCCGAGCCGGTTGCCAAACAACAAAAACAGCTTAAAGCGCCGGAACAGCCACGCAAGAAGAAAGAGGTTGATTTGGTCGGCCTTAAAGAAATTCTTAAGCAGTCTCTCGGCACTCTGGAACAAGAGGAAAAATCAGAAGAATAAAATAAAAAGGGGGAGCAAGTAGCTCCCCGAGCCCGCGTTTAATGTGCAGAAAAAATTGGTCGCGCGCAAATTAGAAAATGTGAAGAAAACTTTTTTGCTGGGTGGCGAGCGTCAGCGAGCGGCGGCGGGGCGGAGCGCGCCATTAGTTTCGTTCAAAGAAGGTTCGCGCGTCCCGCATGTTGGCTTCAAAAAAGCCGATTAGTTCTTTGTTGGTGTGTCTTTACAGTTTGGCTCGAACTCATTTTATCCGAAATTCCTGAAAACCGACAGGGAGCCGCGCTACGCGCGGCAGGAACGAAACTGAACGCTCGGGCGGGCAAAAAGAAAGGGGGTTGGGGGGAATGAATTTT
>Ga0209343_10006390_pt1 | contig 14084 bp, 10 predicted proteins | sample RifCSPlowO2_02_FD_184026 | JGI IMG/M metagenome (GOLD analysis project Ga0209343, IMG submission 184026) | Groundwater microbial communities from Rifle, Colorado - Rifle CSP2_plank lowO2_0.2 (SPAdes) (version 2) | ecosystem: Environmental > Aquatic > Deep subsurface > Groundwater | place... | reverse complement strand
CGACATCAGGCTGCTGGCGCTGGCGCCCATCAGGTTGATGGGGCCGATGTTCGGCTGCCACACCTGGCCGCCGCCGGTCTGGATCGGGAACGCCGTCAGCCCCGACAGGTCGATGTAGTCGCCCATGAACGGCATCGAGGCGGCGGCATACATCGCCAGGTTCGGCGGGTTGGAGCCGATTTCCGCCGATTGCCGGCTCGCCGGATTGGCCGGGTCCGCCAGGTATGTCCACGTGCGGTACTTCGACACTTCCAGCGACTCGGCGCCGGCCGTCACGAACACGGGCTGCGGCGAGGGATCCGCCTGCACGGCGCGGACGTCGATGGTGTGACGCAGCGACCCCTTCTGGATGTCCTTGTCGTCGATGTAATTGGTAAACACGCCCGACGCGTCTTCGCGCGCGTCGTAGTAGATACCGGTGACCTTGCCGGCCGCGAACGCGAGCGACGGCATCATCTGGTGTCCGCACTGCGGGCTCGGATCGATCGGGAACCGGGGCGTGAAAGTCTTGCCGCGATCGCTCGACACCGTCATCACGATGCGGGCGTCGTCGGTCACCCGCAGGTCGCCGTTGGCGGTCGTGCAAGTCGGCGCGTAGCCGCGCTCGGACCAGGCGATGTAGACGCGGCCCTCATGGTCGGCGGTGATCGCCGGCAACGCGTTGCTGCGGAACCTCGTGCTGGACTTGATCTGGTCGAACGTCTGGACGTTGCCCGCGATCATCTGCGGGTTGCTGAAGTTCTTGCCGCCGTCGCTGGACACGGTGACCCACATGTTGATCGGCTTGTTGTTGCCGGCGAACTCGCGCCACGTCAGGTAGATGGTGCCGTCGTGCGGGGCGATCGCGATGTTGGCGCCCTGGCTGAGGGTCTGGTTGTTGCTGATCGGGTGGGTGGTCCACGTCTTGCCGCAATCGGTGGACCGCGCGAACATCAGCTTCGAGTGCTGATCCGAATTGCCCGTGAACCGGGCCCACGCCATGTAGGCATTGCCCGCGGGAACCTGCTGGCCGTTGACCGTACACATCCCGACCGAGGCGCTGCCGCCGGAGGCGAGCGTGGAGCCGGGGCCGAACGAGGCGCGGGGCACGTCGACCGCCAGCCACGGCTTGTCGAGGAACTGGCCCTTGGTTCCGGTGTCGACCACCGAGACGTCGAGGAACTCGATCGGGTCGCCGCGCTCCTTGTTGTTGTTGTCGATCAACCGGGCCACGAAGATCTTGCTGTCGCCCTGGCTGCCGCGGTTGAACACCATGCCGCTGTAGTAGAAGAGGCCGTTGCTGCCCGCGCGCACGGTCGGGTCGGCGCCGGCGACATAACCCTTGAGCTCGGGCGCTTTGCCCGACACGTCCTGCGGATACCCGGGCAGCATCGTGCTTTGCCACTTGCTGCCGCAATCAAATGACTTGAACAGGCCCAGCCACGCGTCGCCGGCGAGACTGATGTTGGGTTCGCCGTTGGGCGGCAGCGGCGTATCGTCGAACGGAATGTCGACCGATCGATAGTCGTTCGCGCCGGCGACTAAGTGGCAGGGGTTGCGGGTCGAGATCGCAATCGAGGGCTCGTTCTGTCGCTGCAAGTACGGATCGCCGTCCGGGAACTTGATCCCGCGGACCATGTTGACGTTCGGGTCGACAATCGGTTGCTGAGGCTGTTGCGCCGATGGTCCGCTGACCAGGACGAAGAACAGGCCTGCCAGACAAATCAGTTGTCGAAGGTAGGACGACAGACGCGGCGCGAGGGGAGCGAACCGGCGCATGACACCGCCTCCAAGCTGAGATACATCACGTTCCCAGGACTGCAGCGGCAGGACTTACAAGTACCAAAGTGTTACAAGAAGTTCGCAATTGTAAGTCAAGCCGGGTCCGTTTGCACAGTCCTAATGGGCCGATCCATCTTCTGTCTATCCCTGTGCAATCGACACCGGTCGACGGGTCGCTGGGGGCGGGTCCGAGTCCGATGAGAATGGGCTAAGGCCTTGCCCGACAAAGACTTATCAGCCGCTGTCGTTGCAAGTAACTTCACTGTTGTTAGTGGACGGCTGGCGGGAGGCCGGAGTTCTTAGGTTTTCCTTAGTTTTTCTTAGATTCACAATCGGCACGCGGGCGTGAGCTTGGCATGCACCCGCCCGCGTGCCGGTTATCGGTGGCTACTTCGCCGGTTCGGACGAGGGCGGGATGATGCCCTTGAGACGCATGTAGGTGACGAGGTTGCCGTAGTGCTCGTAGTCGTGCGAGTTGTTGAACGCGAGCACCATCAGCCGCGGCGTCGGGCCGGTGATGAACTTGATGCTTTCGGCGCCCTTCTTGTCGTCCATCGACGCGAGCACCTTCTCGCAGAAGGCGAACGAATCCGCGAGGGCCTTCTGTAACGCGGCCTTGGATGTCGTGCTCTTCTCGATCCCGCTCAGGGGGGGCTTCTCGCCGCCGCCCGCCCCGCAGATCCCGAAGTTGGCGTCGGCGATGTGGCCGATCAACTGGCCGAGGCTGCGGACCTCCGGCGTCGGCTTGAACGCGTAGAGATCTTCCGGCACCTTTGCCGCCGTGCGGATTACAGGGTCCTTGACCTGCGCGAGCTGCGCCTTCACGGCGTCGGTGAACGGGTTGGCGCCGGCCTGGGCGAAGGCGCCGGCCGGGACGAACAGCAGGACCGCGATTGCGCCGGCAGTGAACAAGCGTGTCATCATGAACCTCACAGACGTGGCGTCCGCCTTCAGGCGGACCGCCAATTAAACGGTGATCCTCGACGATGTGATTCTCCCACGGACCCGGCGCGCGGCCCGCCTGCTGGTGACGGGCGCCCTGGCGGTCGTGATGGCCGCCTGCGCGCCGTCACGATTGCCGTACGTGGCGCCGGTCGATCCCCTGCCCGAGCTGCCGCCCCTGCTCACGTGGATGGGAGAATTCACCCGGCCCGCCGCCACTCCCTATCCGACGCTCGCCGACAGCGAACGTTTCGGCAGCCTCTCGGGGCTGGTGCGCGATGCCGCCAGCGAACAGTGGGTGGCGGTGATCGACGATCGCGAGGGCACGCGGGTCGCGTGGCTCACGATTGACTTTGCCGCCGGCGCCCTGACGGTGTCGCCGACCCGGATGATGCCGCTTCGCGCCGGACCTGGTGTCGGCGACCGCATCGCGAGCGAATCCGACCTCGAGGCGATCGCGGCATTGCCCGACGGCACGTTCCTGATGGCCGAAGAAGGGCACCTCCGCGACGGCGAGGTGTGGCAGCCGGCGCTCCTGCACGTGACCCGGGAGGGCGTGGTCACGAGCGTCACGCCGTTCCCCGAGGCGTTCTCGATCTCGGAGGATCCGGCCCGCGGCCTTCGCGACAACCAGGGCATCGAAAGCCTCACGCGCACGCCCGCCGGGCGCGTGATCGCCGGGCTCGAGCAGCCGCTGAAGGACGACGGCGACGCCACCTCGTTCGAGCGTCCCGGCACCGGCCGGCTGATCGAGTTCGAGCAGGACGGCCGGCGGTGGCAGCCCGGGCGCCAGTGGCGGTACATGATCTCGCCCACGCCGAGGGTCGATGGCTACCCGCAGGTGTGCAGCGCCGGCGAAAACGGCCTGGTGGATCTGCTGGCGCTCACCGACACGCGGCTGATCGCGATGGAGCGGGCCTGCCTGCTCGACGAAGAGGGGCAGCGAACCGCGAACGCCGTGCAGTTGTTCATTGTCGATCTGGTCGCCGGCGATGCGCGCAAGACGCTGATGCTCGACCTGTCGACGCTCGCGCCGAAGTTCACGCCGGCGCTGTCGCGGCTCGAGAATTTCGAGGCGCTGTCGTTGGGGCCACTGATGGCCAACGGCCTGCGCACGCTGCTCGTGGTGTCGGACGACAACTTCCGGCCGACGCAGAAGACGTCGTTCCTGTTGTTCGGGTTGCGATAGTTGTGGCGGCGATGGCTGAAGTCATCGCCCTCCGAATGATCGGAGAGTGACGGCTTTAGCCGTCGCTGGTACCGCTACTCGACGAACTTGTAGCCAACGCCCCTGATCGTCAGCAGGTGCTTCGGTTTGGTCGGATCGGTCTCCAGATACCGCCGCAACCTGACGATGAAGTTGTCGATCGCGCGCGTGTCGGTGTCTTCCTGCAGGTCCCACACGTCTTCGAGAATCGCCTTGCGCGACACCGGCCGGCCGACGTTGCGGACCAGGTACTGCAGCAGGTCGCACTCCATCTGCGTCAGCTGATACGCCTTGTCGCCCACGTGCAGCTCGAGCGCTTCGAGGTCCAGCGTCTTGCCCGCAAACGTCAGCTGCTCGTGTTCGTGCTGGTTCTGAAGCATCCACTGGCGGCGCCGCAGCAACCCGCGCAGGCGCGCCAGCAGGATCTGCAGCTCGAACGGCTTGGGCAGGTAATCGTCTGCGCCGGCTTCGAAACCCTGCAGGACATCCGCCGGGCGGCTGCGCGCGGTGAGCATCAACACCGGCACGTAGTGCCCCGCCCCGCGCAGCTCCTTGACCACCGTGAAGCCGTTCTTGCCCGGCAGCATCACGTCGAGCACCACGGCATCGTAGGCGTCGCGATCGGCCAGCAGCCGATCGAGCGCCTTCTGCCCGTCGCTCTCGATGTCAACCGCGTGGCCTTCGGCCTCGAGGTTGAATCGCAGCCCGTCGGCGAGGTGCGCCTCGTCTTCGACAATGAGGATTCGACTCATACCGCTTGCCGGGCTCCGGGCGCCGGGCTCCGGGCTCCGGGATCGCTCTTCGAGCGCGGCAGCTCGAGCGTGAAGGTCGCGCCCTTGCCCTCGCCCGAGCTTTCGGCGAACACGCGGCCGCCGTGGCGTTTCGCGATCGATCGGACGATATAGAGGCCGAGGCCGGTGCCCTTGACCTTGAAGCCGCCGGTCTGGAAGCGGTAGAAGCGGTTGAAGATGCGATTGAGCTGCGCGCGGGGAATGCCGACGCCGGCATCCTTGACCCGCACCCACACCGTGTCGGGCGCGGGACCCGCGGCCTGTACGGTGACCTGCGGCCGGCCGCCCGAGTATTTCACGGCGTTGTCGAGCAGATTGGCAATCGCGGCGCGGAGGTCGTCGACGTCGCCGTCAACCACGAGCGGCGTTTGCGGATCCACATCCACGATCGACACGGCCTCGGGCGGGAGGTTGTGCCGCATGCGCGCCGTGTCCACGCACTCGTGCACCAGCCACGCCAGGTCGACCGGCGCGACCTCGTGCAGCTTCGACCGCTGCCGCGCGGCGCCGGCCTTCAGGACCTGTTCGACCGTGTGCTGCAGGCGGTCGGCGTCCTGCAGCATGATGCGGTAGAACTCCTTCCGCTGCGCATCACCCACCTCGCGCGCCTGCAGTGTTTCCAGGTACAAGCGGATCGACGCGATTGGGGTCTTGAGCTCGTGCGTGACCGAGCTCAGGAAACTGTCTTGCTGTTCGGTGATGCCCATTTCGCGGACCAGGAACACCGTGTAGACGATGATGCCCGCGATGATGAGGCTGAAGGAGAAGACGCCGAGGATGAGCGGCGCGACGCGCCGCCCGTTCACGAGGATCCAGCCGATGTTGAGCGTAACGGCGGCGGCGACGAGAACGACGCAGAGGACGACGAAAACGATCGAGGCCGTCTGGCGTCGGGTCACCCGCCGATTTTACGCCGCTTCTTCTTCCATCTCCTGCCGGACCTTGGCCACCTTCACGTCCCAGGCGAGGCCGAGCATCTTGAGCACGCTGATGCCGATCCAGTTCAGGTCGATCTCGTACCAGGCCAGCCCGTGGCGGGCCGACACGGGATGGGCGTGGTGATTGTTGTGCCAGCCTTCGCCGAAGGTCAGCGCCGCCACCCACCAGCTGTTGCGCGAATCGTCCCGCGTGGCGAACCGGCGCGAGCCCCAGATATGCGTAGCGGAATTCACCAGCCACGTCGCGTGCAGGCCGTAGGTGGTGCGGAAGAACGTGCCCCAGAGCACGTAGGGAATGCCGCCGAACGCGAGCAGGATCAGGCCGACGACCACCTGCGGCACCCAGTGCCACGTGGTGAGCAGGACGTGGAAGCGGTCCTTGCTGAGGTCCGGCGTGTAGCGGGCGAGGACCTCGGTATCGTGGTGCATCGCCTTGCCCGTCATGATCCAGCCCATGTGCGCCCAGTAGGTGCCTTCGCGCGGGGTGTGCGGATCGCCGTCCTGATCGGAATGCTGGTGATGAATGCGGTGCGTGGCGACCCAGAAAATCGGTCCGCCCTCGAGGGCGAGCGTGCCGCAGATGGTCAGGAAGTACTCCATCCACTTCGGCGTCTTGTAGCCGCGGTGCGTCAGCAGGCGGTGATAGCCCATGCCGATGCCGAGCGACCCGGCCGCCCACCACAGCACGATCATCGTCGCGATGGCGCCGTAGTCGATGAAGAAGAGGGCGGCAACCGCGCCCAGGTGGAACGCGGTCATGGCAATGGCGGTGATCCAGTTGATCTGACCATCGGAGGCCTTGCGGCCGTAAATTTCGGTGACAGGAACCATAGGGAGAACGACAGTAACAGGTGCGGGACGCGGCCACTGTAATAGTTGTGTCAGGGATGCTAAGTCGCTTCCTTTGAGCAAGTTCGTATATTATTGTTTGCAGCCATATATGGTCACATCAGCGCTGCAGCGCGAGCTCAAAAGGGGTAGTGCCGAGATCCTGATCCTCGCTTTGCTCGAAGAGCAGGAGCGGCACGGCTACGAGATCGGCCGGCTGATCGACGAGCGATCGGACGGCACCATCACCTTTCACGTGACGTCGCTGTACCCAACACTGTATCGCCTCGAAGACAAGGGCCTGATCGAAGGCCGCTGGGTCGAAAAGGGCCACCTTCGCCAAGGCTCCGGTGCCCAAGCCGGCACCCGCCGCCGCCGCATGTACCGGCTCACCCCCGGTGGCCGCGGCGTGCTGGCGAAGCAGCGTTCCGTGTGGGACACGTTTGTCACGGCGCTCGATCGCGTCGCGAGGATTCGCCATGCCTGAGTGGAAACCGCGCATCCGCGCAGCCTTCATCGCCGTCCACCATCCACTGGACGAAGACATCGTCGAGGAGCTCGCGCAGCACGCGGAAGCGTCGTACGAAGCGTCGCGCGCCGAGGCGTTGGTTAGTGCTTCGCGAAGCACGTTAGCTGGTTAGTTCAAAGTTCAAGAGTTCACAGTTCAAAGTTTCAGTTTGAAGTTTAGAGTTTACGCCTGCCGAAACTTGGCACTTGAAAACTAAAACTTGAAAACTGAAACTTTAAACTGAAACTTTGAACTGTGAACTCTTGAACTTTGAACTAACGCCCTGCTACTTCAGAACGTATCGTCTCCACGTTTCGACGATGGCGCGATCCGGTCCGCCCAGTTTCTGGTGGCGCTCGACGTAGTTGCCGAACCTCGCCTTGCTGGCCGCGTCCAGCCCGCCTTTCTCGATGTGCATCTTGTACAAGACCTGGATGGCGATGAAGAGCAGCGGCTGGTCCTCGTTCCTCGTGTCGAGCAGGTCGACGAGCTTGGGTAGCGCCTCCGCGTAGTCGCCGAGCATGGCGAGCGCGGTGGCTTCGCGGCGGATGCGCTGGTTGTCGTCGGGCCACGCGCTTGGCGCTTCTTCGATCAGGTCGATCGCCTGGCGCCCGTCGCCCATCCTGAGCAGCGCATCCACCAGCGCGGGGTAGACCGCGCCCGGGTTCTCGCTGAGCAGCGCCATCTGCCATGCGCCGGTGGCGTCGCGGTCGCGGCCCTGCGCCGCGTGGGCGGCGCCCAGGTAGAACGCGGCGCCGAGAAAGTCTGACGCGCCCTTCAACGTCTGCTGGAACCACGCGGTGGCCTGGGGCATCTCGCCCTTCTGCAGCGCGTGCAGGCCGCGGACGAACGCGAGCGACAGCTCGTCGTCCGGCGTTGCGCCGGGCTCGGCCGGCGCGTCGTAATTGCCGTTCCGCGCGCGTTCGAGCATCGCCTCGACTGTAGGCGACGGCGGATGCAAATCGGCGAGGCCGTCGAGGAACGGGCGCACCACGCCCGGGATCAGCACCGTCTCGGGGACAAAGCGCGGCACCGGCGCGAAGATCTTCACGGCGGCCAGCGGCGCCGGCGGCGCATCCGGATCGAGCGGGACCCGCAGGTCCACCGGCGGCTCGGCGGCGGCCATTACCGGCGCGAGCTGGAACGGCCGCACGATGCGGGTCTCTGCCTGGCCCGGCGCGCTGATGATGGCGCGGGCCACGTACTCGCCGGGCGGCAGCACGCCGAGGTTGATTCGCGCGGCAAACGCGCGCTGGCCCTCGCCGCGGGTGGCCTGGCGCGCGTCGACGTTGACCAGCGGCGCGCCGTTCTCGCCGTCGGCGATCTGGACGGTGACCTTGGCGCGGCCGAGCAGCGCCGCGTCGCTGCCGCTCATCTCGATCATCGCGGAGACGGCCTCGGTATCGATCACGCTCGACGGCCGCGGCCGCGGTGTGTCGCCGCTCGAGGTCGGCTGGGAGACCAGCATCAGGTCCGACACGCTCAGCTTGCCGCCCGCCGGCGACAGCCGCGCGTTGATCGTGTGGTGCACGCTGCCGACGCGGCCGGTGTCGTCGGCGGCCGCGATGCGCAGCGTGTACTCGCCGGGGTCGAGCAGCATCGACGTCAGGATCAGCCGCGGTGAGGCGCCGCGAGGGCTCGCCGGAAACAGCTTCGTCGGGCCCGCGCGGCTGACGATCGCGCGATCGGCCTTGTCGATCACCATCATGCCGATCGGCCACTCCGCCTCCTCCGTCGCCGGATCGCCGATTTCGGCCGAGATGATCACCCGGATCTTCGACGCACCCGCCTCGACCGCGGTGTAGCTGGCGACGCGCATCGGCAGGCCGCGCGTCGGCAGCGGCGCCCGCAGCACCTCCTTCACCTGATCGAGCGCCGTGGCGGCCGCCGCCGCGGCGCCGGCCTCGGCGACCCCGGGCGAGTCGCGAATGACGAACGTCGGCCGGGCGCGGACCGTCAGGCCGCGGGGCCTGACCTGCACGCGAATGCGGCGCTCCTTGCCCGTGCGATCCGCTTCCGTGGGCTCGAACCCGAGCAGGTAGTACCCGGACAGCTCGCGGCCCAGCCGATCGAAGGCGTTCTCCGCAGACCCGCCGACGGTGGCCATCGTGCCGCGGGTCTGGCCCGCCAGCTGCTCCAGTCCCTCGCTGAGCAACCCATCGTCGTAGAACCTCGACACGCCGGGCGCCGAGGAGTCGTCCATGTCGAAGTACGCCTGGCCCGGCCGGATCACGTGGATGGTGGCGCGCGCCTCGGCGGCGCGCCGGCCGATCTCCGCCATGTTCTGCCGATCGCGGGCGACGAACAGGCCCTCGGAAATCATCACGATGTTGACCGGCGTCTTGAGCGCCACCAGGCCGCGCAGCAGGCCCTCGAGCGCCTGCAACGTAACGCGCGTCCTGGCGCTCGACTCGATCAGCATGCTGCGCGCGTCGGCTTCGACCGTGGTCGCGCACGCGTCGAGCCCCGGCCCGGTTTCGCCCTGGCACTCGCGCTCGATGGCCTGCTGCCACAACGCGACGTCGTTGTTCTCGAGCGCCCAGGCCTCGCTGATGTTCACCTTCGTCATGCCGACACGCGAGTTGACGCTGCCGTTGATGCGCGTCATGCCGTTGACGATGCGGGAGCGATCCGCCGTGAACTCGACGTTGCCCGTGCCGTTGGGCAGCCGTGCCAGGCCGACCAGGTCGCCGGGGGCCAGCCGCTCGAACAGCGTCTGCGCCGTGCGCAGCACCGAGCGCGACGAGCCGATCCGGATGTTGTTCTCGTCGACCACGAACAACAGCAGCCGTCCCGTGGTCGCCATTTCGTTCGAGCTGAACGCCGCCTCGCGCGTCGACGTCGGCGTGGTGTTGGTCGGCACCGTCGACACGAACTGCACCGAGTCGATCGTCCGCGGCTGGCCGTTGACCTGAAGCTCGAAGTCGCCCGCGGTCAACGTCGGCACCGGCCGCGCGTCGCGATCGATCACGTTGACGTCCACGAGCACCAGCTCGGCCTTGGTTTCGAACGACGGGCGGGGCGCCGGCTGGGGCTGTTGCGCGCCGGCGGCGACGCCGAGCACCACCGCCGCCACTACCGTCCACGGCAGAGTGATTCGGCGTACGGTCCGGAGCCCGGGACCCGGAGCCCGGAGCCCGTCTGTGTTGCTCATGGCTTTATGACCCTGGCGCACGGTAGCCCTGGCGGGCGCGGACCGAGTAGCTGGTGCCCGGCACCTCGACCTTGACCTCGCGCCACGATCCGTTGCGCTTCGCGTTGGTCGACTCGTATCCGACCACGTACTGGTGCGAGAGCTCGTCAAGGATCTCGGCGAAGGGCTCGTCGAGCTGATCGCTGCGCTCGACGAACAGCGCGCGGCCGCCGCTGAGGTCGACGAGCCGCTCGATGCCGGTCTTGAGCTGGGCTTCCTTGACCCCGCGGCCGAGCGCCACCATGAACAGCGTGGCGTCGTTGGCGCGCACCGCGTTTTCGACCGCCCGAATGGTGGCGTGGCTCGTCCGATCGTCGCCGTCGCTGAACACCACGAGCACCCGGCGCCCGGGCTGCCGCGCCAGCTGCTGCACGCCGCGGATGATCACGTCGTAGAGCGCGGTGCCGCCCCACGCCGACAGGCGATCGATCGCGCGCAGGCGGAGCGGGATGCTGGTCTCGCGCTTGGCCAGCGTGAACATGTTGTCGTTGAACGCCGTGATCGTGACCTGGTCCTTCGGGCCGAGCGCCGACAGGAACTTCTTCACCGCGTTCTTCAGCTGCGGCATGGCCTGGGTCATGCTCTCGCTGACGTCGACCGCGATGACGATCTCGAGGGGCGAGCCCTCCGAGGAGAAGTGCTCGATGGTCTGCGGCACGCCGTCCTCGGTGAGCTTGAAGGCGCCGCGCGCCAGCCCCGGCACGAAGCGGCCGCGGTCGGTGACCACCGCCGTGACCTGCACGACCTCGACCATGACCTTCTCGACCTGATCGAGGCCCCTGGTGCGCGAGCTGGCGACCAGCCGCCCGCCGTTCTTCAGGTTGGCGACGACGCGGAGCACGTGCGATCGCACTTCGGCGCCGGCGTCCCACGTGCATTCGGCGGCGATGGGATCGAGGACGTTGCAGACCTGCTTGCCGTCGGCGAAGAAGAGGAGCTGGTTGACCTCGAGGGCCTTGACGGCAGGCACGACGGCGGCCTTGAAGAGGGTGACGCCGCTGACGTACGCGTCCGGCTCGGGCGACACCACGCGGATCGCGAGCTCCGGTGGGGGTTCCTGCGCCGAGAGGACGAGTGCGAACGCCGTAAAGAGGAGTGTCAGTCGGTACATAGGGGTCAGACCCCTTCTGTTCTACCGTGGCCGCAACGGGCCGCCGCCCGCCAATGCTGCCACGTAATCTTCTACCCGGCGCGGCGAAAGCGCCAGTGCCTGTCTGGTCATCGCCGGCCAGTCGTCCGGGAAGCGCGCCAGAACGTCGTGCCAGTAGTCCTGTGTGGCAAACGTCAGCAGGGCCGGCACGAGCCGGGCCGGCAGCCTGAGCCGCGCGGTCTCTTCGGCCATGCGCAGGGTGAGATCCGGCGTTTGCGTGCCGATGACGCCGCCATCGGCCCGCCCGCCGAAATCCTCCCAGGGGGCGGGCGGCGGCATCACCGGTTTCAGCCGGCTGTTCAGCACCTCGCCATACACGCCCCAGCGGTCGAGCGCGGCGGTCGGCAGGTCGGGCTTGCCCAGCCACATCAGATCGCGCAGCGCAAAGAGCGAGGTCATCGATTCCGGCGCACGCTGAAACAGCCAGGGCAGCGTTTCGCGCAGCACGCGGGACATGCGCGCCTCGTCGGCGAGCGCGGCGATCGCGGGCAGCGTCGTGGCTGCGGCAACCCGCTGCCGTCCGCGCGCGATGGCCTCGACGAGGCGATCCCGATCGGGGTCGCGCATCTCGCGCGGGTTGAGCGCCGCGATGGTGCGCGCCAGCGTGAGCTGATCGTTCAAGTTGATCGTGGGCGCCGCCGGCATCTCGTTGTCGGCGAGGCGGCGCAGCGCCAGCCGCGCCAGCCCGAGGTCGAGCCCGAGGATCGATCCCTGGATGTGCCACGGATCGCCGTCGCCCACCTGATCGCGGGGCCGCGCCCACGACAGGCCCTCGCGGCGCGCGCCGATCGGCACGTCCTGCGCAAACTCGTGGCGCGTGGCGATGTCGGTGCTGAGCAGCGCCTGGCCCTCGGGATCGCCGAGCGCCGGCGTGTAGACCAGCGGCAACAGCGCGTCGGCGATTTGCCGCGGCTGCCCCGAAGAGAGCGCCGCGTCCAGACCCGGCGAGTCGATCTGCTCGCGAATCCGCGCCAGGCGTTGCCGCTCGCCGGCGGCGAGGTCGACCCGGTACGACAGCCCTTCCCATTCCACCGTGGGCGCGTCCGGCTCCGACGGCGGGCCGGCCATGGCCTGCAGGATCTTCGATTCGTACGCGGTGCCGGGCCCGGTCCATTGATCCGGCTGGATCAGGGGAGGCAGCGCGTCGATGAGCGAGGTCGTGATCCAGTGGGCCGCCGCCGCGGGTATCGGCGCGTCGCGATCCACGGCGTCCGCCAGCGACAGCACCAGACGTTCGGCGGTGGCCGCGTCGATGGCCCTCGTGATCCGGGCCCGCTCGACAATCGCCAGCGCGCCCTGCAGCGCGATCAGCGAATCGCGCTGCTCGCGGCCCGGCCGTTCGTCGATGCGGCGCGCGGCCTCCACCGCGCGCGCGAACGTCTTCGGCGCCGTGATGTCCATGCGATCGAGCGTCAGCAGGACCGCCTGGTAGCGGCGGTAGCCGCCGAGCGCGACCAGCACGTCCGCGATGTCCTCGTCGCGCACGCGCGGAAACACGGCTTGCGCGAAGCGCACCATCTCGAAGCGGTTCCGCCGCTCGAAGGGCGAGGCCTCGACGATCTTCTGGCTGAGCCAGGCGAGCGTGACCGGGAACGCCGGCACGCGGCGGATCGAGCCGGCCCGCCGCCGCGGGATCTCGGACCGATCGAACAGCGCCTCCCACAGCCACTGCCACGCGGGCCCGGCCACCTCGCCGTTGCGGACCTCCACTTGCGTGGCCACCATCCAGGGATCGGCCACGCCGCGCAGGAACGGGTGGTCTTCGAGCCGCCAGTTCTGATCCGCCGCGCGAAACGCGGCATAGAACGCCCGAGCCTGTTCGACTTGCGCGTCGATCGCGCCGGAGCCGAAGGCCGCCGCGAGGCGGTTGGCATCCATGCCGGCGATGACGTCGAAGAACCACGCCAGCCGTCCCGCGTCGCGCGACACGATCGCGCGAATGAAGTCTGCGGGTTTGGTCACCCGCTCCATCGCGAGCGCTTCCCAGATCGGCTCCGCGGCCGTGCCGCCCGGCACGACCATGCGATCGTCCTGGATGCGCAGGCTCCGGGCCGCCAGCCAGAAGCCGCCCGGCGCCGTCCGCGCCAGGAAACGGAGCAGCCCCCGGTCGCGTTCGAGCAGCGCGCGCAGGGACGCATCCCCCGCGAGCGCGCCGGCGGCCACGAGCAAGACCGACCGGTTGGCGATGAGGGCGGGGAAGAGCTCCGCGTGCCCCGGCAGCTCGAGCAGGTCGCGCCAATGATCCGCCGTGAGCGGCGCGGCGATGCTGATGGGCGCCGACCCCGGCGCAGCCGCGGCCGCTGCCGTGCCCGGCGCGCCCAGGAGCACGGCCAGCCGGCGGGCGGCCATCGACCGCTCCGCGGTGCCCGCGCCCTGGCTGTGCAGCTGCCGCGTGAGCAGCGACAACGCGACTCCCCGTTCTTCGGGCAGCAGGCCCAACGCCTGGTAGGCGTCGCCGCCGCCGGTGACCGGGAGATCAAAGAAGCCTGGGACGGATGCCGCGGTGTCTGGTGCGCGGCCAGCCTGCCACACCGGTGCGCCCACCAAGACGGGCGCCGCGAGGAGCACGACCAACACGACAATGGGGAATCGCCGCAAGCCCACACTTATACTTCAACCGCGGCTCGCCGCTTCGCGGCTCGTGGGACTCGGCGGCTTCGCCGCCTCGTAGGGGTTGTTCGCTTCGCTCACTCCTGGGACTCGCGCCTTCAGCGCTCGTAGGCTCGGCCCCTGGGCGCCCGAGCCTACGAGGTCCGAAGGACCGAG